>Ga0172382_10008543_pt1 | contig 14240 bp, 13 predicted proteins | sample Leawel138RmetaG_FD_122245 | JGI IMG/M metagenome (GOLD analysis project Ga0172382, IMG submission 122245) | Leachate microbial communities from a municipal landfill in Southern Ontario, Canada - Leachate well 138R metaG | ecosystem: Engineered > Solid waste > Landfill > Unclassified | place...
CATGACCTGCCTCCTTATTGTGGCTCTGTACTTGACTACCCCGGATCCCGGTATAACCCGTGACAACCAAGGAGCAGGTCACTTTTGTTTAGTTGTCAGCCATTATATCTAGTTTTTGTTTTTATTGTTGTTGTTCAGTTTGAAGGTTTTCGAAGAGACAAAACATTGGATTCCGACTTCCTCCGAAATTACGTGCAAGTAATACTTCTTACGCCTAACGACTTACCATCAAAAATTGGGTGAATCTGCTTCGATCTCTACGCCGGCGATGTTGTAGAGGTCGGTGAAGGCAGAGTCGAGAAGGTCTTTCGGGCCTTTCAGGACGGTTTTCCAGGAATGGAAAGGGGGTTTGTTGTGCGGGATAGTGCCGAACAGGAAGGGATCAAGGTCATTGTCGGATAGGACCGTTTTGACCTTTGCGAGGGCCCGGTCAGCGGCTCCTTGAGTCTTTGCGCGGGCTTCAACAAGGAAGATCCTCGTGAAGGGCGGGAAGTCGGCTTCTTTGCGCTTGCGCAGTTCATTTTCGTAAAAGGCCGTTGTTTTCAGGTACGGGACAAGATCGGCGGATTTCCTGCTCCGGGAATAGCACACGATCTCGTCAGGGGTCAGGGCATCGATGAGGTTGGCAATGATCTGATGGGTTTTTTCTTCGGATCTAAATCCTGACATTTTTCGCAATTCTTCCCAGTCCGCGAGAATGAGTTTGTCGACATGGTAGCCGTAAAGCTTCGAAAGTGCGCGGGTTCCTACGAGACATTGGGTGCGATGGGGACCTTTTTTACGAAGGGCCGGTAATTCTTCCTTCAGTGAATCGCCGGTAATGAGGGTTACGTTCAGGCCGGGAGCGGTGCGGGAGAGATGGTCGTAAACAAAGGATGCACCTATCCTCGCGAACCCGATCATATTGCTACCGCAATTAGGGCATGCATCCATGTAAGGGCGCTCTGCGTCGCAGGCGGTACAGTGTAATGTGTCCTTGTCCCTGTCGTAATCGAAATGGCCACCGCATTTCGTGCATGCGAGAGGCCCCCTGCACACGTAGCATTTCAGGTAAGACCCATACTCCTTGCGGGGTACATAAACTGCAGTGTTATCGCCGCGATGGACAGTCTCGATAATATCGGTGCAAAGACGGTCCAGTAATTCACCCGGCGACCGTGAACCGACGGTTTTTATCGTATTTGTAAAGTTGCTGCCTGCCATCCAATCATTACATTGGATGGCAATGCCGTTTTCCCGAGCATGCCAAATGATATTGGCACAGCAGGCGGCGCCCCCGAGGACGATCGGAATTCCACCTGAACGGGCGCGTTCCATCGCTGTCCGGATCGCGTTGAATTTGAAGCTTTCCTCGTTCCTGTATTCATCGTCATCATATCTTTCGGCGATTATAAGAGACAGATTGTGGACTGGAAGGAATACCGAGTTCTTGTTTCCTAGAATGATATAACCTCCCTCCTGGCGGGCCCTGAAATACGTTTCCATCCTTTGCTTAACCGGTACTCCCGAACTGAACCAGAGGACCCGGTCACCATATATCGCCTTCATTTTCTCCGTGAAATACGCACCGGCTGCGTAGTGATCGGGCAGGAGGAAAAGGATGTTCCCGTTGTCGTCGATGTGTTTGCCGATCAACGTAATATAGCGTTCCAGCCGGTGACCCACGGAATCGATGAAGACAGTCCTTTCGGTTTGGTTGTCACCTGACGGTCCGGCCATTGGATGCGCTGCGGTGAATTTACGGTGCGTTATATCATCGCGTAAACTGATCGAGCCCTGCCGGAATAACTGCACAAGGCGGAGCCGTCCCAACCTCTTGATCGTCTTGTTTAATAGAGCGCTGCCTGCTGCTGAAGGACCCTCGCCTGTCGTTTCGACAACTAGATAGCGCTCGATATCGCGTAAGGGCGGCAAGGCATACTTCATAACGAGGCCTTTGGGAGTGAGGTAAAATGATGAGGCCCAATCGGCCAGGGCGGCGAGCTCAGGATCGACCAGCGGAAAGAATTCGAGCGGCTCGAGTATCGCTTTTAGCCCCGTGCCGTCGCCTTCACGGATTGCCGTGACGATACCGGTGGCATCTCTTTGACGGAAGGGGACGCGCACTCTCGACCATAACGAAACGTATGGAGCGATCTCAACCGGTACTGTGTAGGAAAAATACTTGCCGACAGGGATCGGCAGGACTACGTCGGCGATCATGAAGAAAAAAGGAGATCTTGGTAGTCGAGGCTTTTCAAGGACTTTACGTGTGTCAGGGCCTCGCCTAAAATCCGGCCGCCGATCTCATGAAAAGATTCCGGGGTATCGGTCACGAAATATTCACGTTTACCCCTGCCTCGCCTGTTCAGGAGGTTTCTCTCGTTGAGGATCGTCCATGCCTCTTTGGCCGTTTCCTTACCGGAGTGCACGATCTTTATTCTGTTTCCCATTGTTTGCCTGATCACATCTTCCAGAACGGGATAGTGGGTGCATCCCATGACGATGACGTCAATTCCCGACCCGCGAAGATCACCCAGGTATTTCTCGGCCGTGAGGCGCGCAATCTCGTCGTGTTCGAGGCCTTCCTCGACAATAGGTACAAAAAGAGGACAGGCGCGCGAAAAGACCTCTATACCCGGACTGAGCCTCTTGATCGACCTGTCGTACGCCATGCTCTTTACGGTGGTCCGCGTGCCGATGACTGCCACTTTATTGCTTGTTGTGTTCCTGGCCGCCTCCTTGGCACCCGGTGCAATAACGCCGATAACGGGAACCGGCATTTTTTTCTGGAGGATCTGGAGGGCGAACGCAGATGATGTATTGCAGGCTATGATAAGAAGCTTTATGCCCTTTGTTAGAAGGAAGAGCGCACTTTCAAGCGCATATTTTGTAACCATCTGGGGAGATTTGTTTCCATAAGGGACTCGCGCGGTATCACCGAAATAAATAATATGCTCGTGAGGGAGAAGGGCCTTGACCTCCCTGAGGACGGTCAAGCCGCCAACTCCTGAATCAAACATGCCGATAGCGAGTCTTTGCATAGGTACAGATTAAGGAAAGAGTGAGCCAAAAGTCAAGGGAAGGTTTGCTCAAGCACAGGATAACATGACGAAGGTTTATAACTGTGCGATCTTGGGGCCTTCGTCGGACCTCCAGGTTATTTTATGTTTTTGTCGATAATCTGCACGAAATTCTTGATAAATCTGTCAATCCAGATCTCATTGAGCAGAGGCGAGGCATATGCAAACGTGATCGGCAGGCTACAATGAACAGGCATGGCCGAAATGAACATGAACTGGCCCGCCGATTTGCGACCGCTGACGAACAGGAAATTCTCTATCGTAAAAGGGCTGTTCTGAATGCTGCCGATCTAGTTTACATATAAAAGGGAACACGAAAGGGGCAGCGCCGGGTCTCTCTTCAAATCTTCGCCTGCCCATGAGGCGGCGTCCGCATGCAGGTCCGTGGAAGGCGCCGACCTCAATAACGCCGTTTCGTACTCCCGCACACACTTCTAGAAAATGGCACAATCGGTGATATTCCCCGGTCTTATGCGGGAATTATATGCGAAAGACAGTATTTCATCTTCACCTATCCCGGGCGTGCCGAGTTTCTTGATGCTTATGGGGGTCTTGATTTCAATCGATGGTTTATCGTTGAGCTGTTTTTACAAGGCCATGACTGTGACAGCCGCTAGGGTTCCCCGTATCGTGGCCTTTTCGGAGGAGCAAAGGGCCTGTAATTCTTTGAACCTTGGAGGTTTTATCGTATGGCTGCGTATGTGGTTATGCCTCTTCATAACCGACGCGGGCCTCATGGTACGGGATCGAGCTTAACGTTTTTTCCCGGTAGGCCCCATCAATGTTTTTTTCCGAAAAGAGGGATTCAGGGATAGTGGCTGCAATTTCCTCGAAATTTGGACAGACAGGCAAAAGACCGGCATCGACTGTCCCACCCGACAGTATTGCTGCACAGCTGGCCAGCATTTCCCGGGCTAGGTTGACCGTGTAGAGCGGATCGCTGATGGAGCGATGCGTGCAAAGGATCAGGTAGTGCCCGTCGAGTTTAACCCTGTACGTTATGAGGAGAACTTTCCAGAGATGCCGCGTACTGTCGAAGGCCGAATCCGTTTCGCATTCGACAAATGTACGGACATCCGTCCTGCCTAGCTCGAAGACCGAATGGATTGGGTCCTGTTGAAAGGCACATCGAAGAGAAAATGGGGCCCGTTCTCCCGTGCTAAGATACGAGCGCTAAGGAGAGAATGCTTCTCCCACAGGCGTCTACACGATTGCTTGACGAGTTGCACATCGAGAGGCCCGGCTATGCGAGCGGAAGTGCAAAGGACGGCAGGCCCGCCCGAAAGCTCATTATGCATCATGTGAAAGAATGTTTCAGTAGGTCCCGATTGCTTTTCGGGATCTGACCGCCCTTATGCGGATCGGCTTTCCGGTAATCTAGGGGGGCCATGATCTATTATGGAACGGTTATTGAATTTTTTACAACAGGCTTTCAAATATGGCCCGCCCGGCTCGAGCAACACAACATTTGCATTTAAACAAAAAAGGATACACAATACTGCGAGGTCTTAAAGAGCCATGGTCATCCCGATCTTTCTTCCCCATTTAGGCTGCCGCGACCGGTGCACGTACTGTCACCAGGGATATATCACCGATGTATCCGGGGAAGATATCAAAGCGCGGATTGACGCCGCTTTTATTCATCGTGCCGCGCCCTGTGATGTCGGGCTCTTCGGCGGCAATATCTTTGGTATCGAGCCCGCTGTCCTCGAAAAAATGTTTTCGTTTTTCGAACCTTACCGGGACTGGGTAAGGGCTTTTCGTCTCTCGACAAAGCCGGTGCCTCTCAGGGATGAGACGATATATCTGCTCAAGGAAAATAAGACAGATATTATTGAGCTGGGGATACCGACGTTCAACGACGCGATACTTGCCGGTCTCAACAGGGCCCACACGGGCCAGGACCTTTTTGACGCATATCACAGGCTTCAAGAAGAAGGTTTCTCGGTTGCACTGCAGTTCATGGTCGGCCTGCCTGGTGAAAATGAGAACGATATCGAGAATATCATCCGGAACATGGTCCGGTTGAAACCCGTGTATATCCGCATCTACCCCCTAGTTGTTTTGAAGGATACACCTTTGTACACTCTCTACAGGACAGGGCAATTCAGGCCGACCGCATTCGACGACGTACTCGACTGCGCATGCCGCATATACGCAAATGCCGTTAAAAACGGGATAAGTGTCGCGAATGTGGGCCTGACCGACAATGAACTCGTCAGGGATATGGTGGCTGGCGGCCACTATCATCCGGCTTACGGTTTTCTCGTCCAGTCACGGATATTTATACGGGCGGTCGAAATTGTTCTCAAGCATCTGGGGTACCCAAAGGATATCACGATCATCCTTCATAATGCCGACATACCCCTTCTCATCGGCCACAAAAAACAGAATATCATGAAATTTTCACGGATGGGCGTAACGGTAAAATGGGTACCCTCAGGAAACAATCGCGGTCATTTTGAGGTAAGGAGCCAAAAAGGCAGCGCGGCGGGCTCGGTGCAGGATATTTACGACCAGTGATCCATCACTGTTCCCGAAAGGCCTATGTATACGATCGGTTCCTTCATGGATTGCGAGATGATCTCTCCTAGGAATTTTTTCTTGTCGACGCTTACGAGGCTGATAAGGCGCAGATAAAACCGTATCCTATCCCGGCTTGATATTCTAAGGGGAACGCTGTTATTGAGCTGAAGGAACAACTTTCTCAAAATATCCGGCGTCACCGAGGAGAAACGAATATCCTCCACGTCGAGAAACAGAAAATCATGATTATTGCGGACGAAAATGTTACAGGCCTTCAGATCTTTGTGAGTTACCTTCCAGTGGATGGTATTAAAAAAAAATGTCGCGATTTCATTGATAAATTGTTTCCTGCGCCGGGCACTCATGGCGTCATAATGCCTGTCGAGATAACGGTCCAGTTCTTCTCCGCTTCCCGCCAGGTCCTCCATCGCAATGTAGCCCGCGTTGCCCTGGCCTCCTAAGACGACGCCGTAGGGCCGTGGAATGACATGATTCTGCATGTATTCAAGTACAACGCAATTTTTCCAGGCTGTCTTAAGGCGATTGCCACCTTTGTAGGTTTTCCGAATGTGGTCCGCATGGCGCTCAACTTTTACCTTTGTATCCTTTTTTATGACCTCTACAAATTCTCCTGAGCAGTGCTCCTCATTTCCCCGTATATAAAGTTTCGGTCCCTGACGGCGCACAACCGACGTGTCACGAAACGCCCGCGCCATCTTGTTCAGTATCCACCTGTCGCGCAGGGCCTCGGTCGCACGATGCGCTTTTATCTTCTTTTCCGGGGTCAATCCGTATTCGTTGAAGAACAGCCCTATTTCGCGCGGGTTTATGTAGTTATATATACTGGCCAGAACATGTTTCAGGTTTACGATCTCATCATTTTCGGAAAACGACCTTTTGACGGTTACTTTATGGAGGTCTATAAGGTTACAAGTATGCCCGGAGACAAGTATATTGTCAAGGTGGAGATCATCGTGACGAACCTTTTTATTCTTGAGGAGAAGAAGGAATTTTGCCAACTGACGTAATAATCTGATGCGGTCACCACCATTCCTGATGAGTTCAAGAAAGGTGGTCCCATGAATAAAAACCTCAGCTATGGCTGAACTTTGTTTACCAACCCCATAACCGAGCGGAAGCGGCGCGGGGACCCCGGCAATTTGGAGTTTTTTGGCTATTGTGTATTCCTTTTTTCCCCGGGGTGAGATCAACGACCGGATACGTCCGACAGTGCCCTTCTCGTCGAATGTCTTGATGAATATCTCCTTGCCTTTACATTCAAAATGGAAATAATTTCTTCGGATATTTTTTGGACGCGGGATATTTTCGATGTGAAGAATTAAATCTTCGGATTCTAAAAACCAGGTAAATTGTTTGCTTTGATATTTGATCATGGTTTTTTCAATGAATGTGTTTCTGTATCATGAATAATTTAACTTTCGAAATCGCTTGCGGCAATTTAAACAATGTCGGTTATTGCATCAACGCATTTTTGACGATGCATCACTCCTCCGATGAATTATGTTTGTAAAATCTGCATTATGCGAAAAGCTCGATGACGATGAGTGTGCTCTGCGATACAGCGCTTTCTTCCTGCTGAGCCGATTTTTTCTGCAGCCGATACATCTCTTGAATACCGCTTGACTTTTTCTACAAATTCATCGAGGTTTTTGAATGTGAGGATTTCAGTGTCAGGTTCGAAAGCTTCAGGCAACTCTTCCACCCATTCTGTCAATAAACACCTACCTGTAGAAGTACCAGAAAAAACTTGCAAATTCATTATAGTTGAAGTGCCAATAAATGGTTCACGGAGGATATTCAGAAGCATTCCCGTTGATTGGTAAAGCTTAACAACATCCATTCCTTCAACATTTTTTCGTGATCGAATAAACTGCTTAATATTTTCATTGTCAGAATAAGGCTTTCTTGACCACTGGGCCCCCCAGACAACAAGACCCTCCGTCGTTATTGCTCTTAGATATTCAGCCCGTCGAGGCGTTGGTCTACCCAGAAATGCAACTGGTGCACGAAAATATTCAGTTTCCTTTAATGTCATAACATGTGGGGCATAATAGTCGGTATTTACTCCGTGAGAAAGATAACAGACGTTGCTATGCCCTTTATTAACGAGCGAACGAAGACTGGACTTTGAAACGGTTAGCAGAAGATCAATTTCCTTGATCCATTGCAAATTTTTTTGATAACCTTCGAAATCTGGCCCATCCAGGTCATAAAATACAATTATCCCTGGATAGCTAGCGCGAAGCTCTGAAAAATCATAAATTAATCGAGCCGTCACAACGATAACCATATCAGTCTTATTTTGAAGTAGATACGTTTTAAGGTTATCCGTCTGACCCTTCTGCCGCAGTCTCGCCTTTTTTTCATTGGAATATAAAGAAAATACTTGTCGGTCCCATGAATGATAATCAATCAAAGTGACTTCATGACCAAGCATTATAAATCCATCTGAAAAATGGGATATATGGAGTCCCATCCAACCATCAAGTCTGCCTAGTATTAATATCTTCATAAGGATTTTATTATTTATTCTGACTTGAGCCCGACATATTATATAATCTTTCTCTTTCTTTTTGCTGGAACACTTCCAATAATATATTCTCAATTTGGTCAGCATTTTTTTCTATCGTTAATAATTCTGCCTTTTTTCGGGCATTTTCACTCATAACCTTTCTCCTGGCGGGGTCCGTCAGTGCAATAATGGCGTCGGTAAGAGCGCCGATATTATCCGGCTCGTCGATAATATAACCTTCTTCGTGGCCTACAAAACAACTTGCCCCTGCCCAGTTGGTGGTAATGACAGGCAAACCCGATGCCATCGCCTCTACGGTTGTGAGGGAATAAGAGTCATAATACGTCGGATTTATGAAGATATGGGCCTGGCGGTAAATTTCCTCGGGGGCGGAATGTTCGCCTATAAAGTTTATTAGATCACCCAGTTGTTCCCGGTCGATCAATGCCTTGAAAGGCTCTTTCTTCCCGCGGCCCATAACTGTGAGGTGCACTTTTTCCCCCTGACGTACGACATTGCCCATGGCCTGCAGAAGAGGACCAAGCCCCTTAAGCCTGAAATTTCCCGCACAGAAAAGAATTTTTGTCGCCGGGCCCTTGGGCGATACGGTTGCGGGTCTGAACCGTTCGATATCCACGCCATTGTATACAACATCAATATGTTGTTTATCCATCCCATAGTGCGATGAAAAATGGTCCCGCACCATATCTGAGACCGCAATTATTCTTTTCGATCTGTATGCCGCAATAGCGTGTTCTTCCATTTTACGCTGTATGATTTGATTGATATTGTATTGCAGCAATATTTTCTTTATAAGCCGCCAGGCTCTTTTTTCGTAGCTCGCTATTTCTCTTTGCATCCAGATGCTGTGTACCCCGCCATGACTCTGGTACACATCGAAATCAAGCACATTCCCATAGCCGAGAATCACATCCGGACGCACCTTGCGCACAGCATGTCTGTGTGCAAGGGCAAAGGACAGGTTGCGGAACCACCGCGGATACCTGTATGTTTTCAACGGTACAACAGTGATACCTTTGGTTTCTATCCCGTTGACGCAAAAGACGCAAACATCATGGCCCTTTGCCGCAAGCCTTACCGCGAGATCGTACGTATAACGTTCGGCGCCGCCCTTTTTCGGGTCGAAATTATATATTGCCAGGCCGATCTTCATTTTTGTGTCACTGTCCACCAATCAGGAAAAGAAATAAAGAGGGTTATCTCCTGAGGTCCATTCGTAATAATGATTCATAAAAACTCTTCATCGCCTTCGCCTGGAGCCTGAAACTCCATTCTTCATCGGCGCGCCTGCGTGCGTTTTCTCCGAAACGCTGCCGGATATCGGCATCGTTGACAAGAATCTCCATCTTACCGGCAAGATCGGGGGCATCCCATGATGTCACGAAGCCTGTTTTCCCGTCATCGACGAGGTCGGGCAGCATTCCCCTGTCGGATACAATAGCCGGTCTGCCCATACTCAAGACCTCGCGAAGGGCCCGTCCACTGCCGTCGCTTCCGGCTCGCATCATTATATAGATATCGAACGTCTGGATCATCAGGAAATAATCATCGAAGCGGTAGCCGGCGAGGATCACATCTTTCTCAATACCAAGGTCCTTAAGCGGTTTCATAACGCTCGTCCCTATCTGGGAACTCCTTCCGACTATAACGAGTTTCACCCTGTCAATGCGGGAACGCAGGATGCTGAAAGCTTTCAGTATTATGTCATAACCGCGGTCGGGCTTCAGCCTGCCGATAACTCCGATAACACGGTCGTCAGCGGAAACTCCCAGTTCCCGGCGCAGGTTCCCGGCAGGACCTTCATAGGGTTTGATCCCCGGAGGGATGATACGGAGCCTCTCCTCGGGGATGTTGAAATTCTTCATATCCAGATTTGCGAGCCTTTGACTGTACGTGACGAGGCCATCGGTCCGGGCCATTGCCCAGGACATAAAAAGATTTGCGGGAAGACCGTCACGCTTGTGGTCTGTCCGGACTATCCGTGGACGGGGCCTGCGAAAAGAAAGCGCCGTGATAGCGGTGAAATAATCGTGCGAAAGGTGCGTGTGAACGATGTCGAATTTCTGCTTTTCGACATACGGGCCGAAGAAAGCAAAATCATGGAGCCAATCGCGGACCGAAAAATACCTGTTGAGCTTCAAACCCTCGTAACAATGGAGACCTCTCTTCATGGCTTCTTTGTCAACAGTTCTTTCGGGAAAATCTAAAGGGGTCTTGCGGTACGCCACAACAACGTCGACGCCCTCGTTCTGAAGGTTTTCGCATAATGACAGCACAGGTTCCGCCGGTCCTGTCCATTTCCAGTCGGAGAAAAGGTGAAGAATTTTCATTTCCCGTAGAACTCGCTTACTGCTTGGCAGACGCAGGCGATCTCGTCAGCCTCGAGCGATGGGTAAAGAGGCAGGGAAACTATTTGACGGGCAGACCTTTCAGCCTTCGGGAACGAGCCGGGGCCATACCCCAAGTGACGGTAAACTTTTTGGAGATGTATGGGGTTCGGGTAATGAACGAGGGTTATGATCCTTTTTTCGCCGAGGTATGTTCTCAAGGCGTCACGGTCATCCGCGGCTATAACGTAGAGGTGATAGACATGGTAGGCGTACGGCGCCTCGACCGGCCTTTTCACGGGAAGATCTTCAAGGCCGGAATCGTAGAGCGATGCATTTTGTCTCCTCTTGATATTCCATTCGTCGAGAAAAGGCAGCTTGATCCTCAGGAGCGCGGCCTGAAGTTCGTCAAGCCGTGATACGAACCCTTGCACATCGTGGACATGGCGGTCGGTCTGACCATGGGCCCGAAGTACGAGCATCTGCCTGTAAGCCTCTTCGTTGTCCGTGACAATTATACCTCCGTCGCCATAACATCCGAGATTCTTTGTAGGGTAAAAACTGAAGACGGCGACGTCGCTCATGGTGCCGACATTCCTGTCTTTGTACCGCGAACCGTGCGCTTGGCAGGCATCTTCCATAAGCATGACGCCGTACTTACTGCAGACCTCTCTGATCTCATCGAGCCGGCACGGCTGTCCATACAGGTGAACGGGGACGCAGAGCCTGATATCCTCTTCTTTTTTCAGGAGACCTTCCAGGGCCTCGGGGTCCATATTGTACGACTCGTCCTCGATATCGCAGAAACGGGGAACAAGGCCATGTTCTGACAACGCCATTGCCGTCGCGATGTATGTGTTGGGGGTTGTGACGAATTTATCTCCCGCCTTGAGGCCGAGAGAAAGCCCGCCTATCTTTATTGCATCCGTTCCGCTGGCAACCCCTACGGCATATTTCGTCCCCACATAAGCGGCGAATTCCTCCTCGAGTGCCCGCACTTCTTTTCCGAGAATAAATTCTCCGGCTCTCAGGATCCTTTCGAATGTCTTGACCAGGTCCGATCGTATCGCGGCATGGTCCCTGTCTATGTCGAAGATCTTGATATTCACTATGAACTACCGTCCTTTTTAGCAAAAATTATGAGCGTATTTTCCCCGTCCAGAATGACCCTTCTCGTGCACACCATCGTGTGCCAGAGGTTTCGGCCGGAATGCTTCTGCCATGCTACCAGTACTCCCTTCGGAATTGCCGGTAGAAATCTATGGTCCTCGCGATACCTTCGTCAAGCGAAATAGCGGGCGCCCAACCTGTTATTTTCTTGATCCGTGTTATATCGGCATAATAATCACCGGGTTCGACTTCCTTCCTTTCCTGCGTGAATTCAGTAAATTTGGTCCTGCCGGAGCCCGCAACAGCCACTATTTTCCGGGCGAGATCGAAGAAACTGACAGGGATTCCTGTTCCCACATTAAACACGTTGCCGTAAGCCTCTTCGGTGGTAGCGACCTTGATCATCGAATTGATCAGGTCTTCTACATAGAGAAAATCCCTGAGTATCCTTCCGTCGCCCATCACGGGTATCTCTTCATTATCCATAGCCTTGCGGATGAACCAGTTGAAGACACCGTACTCATCGTGGGCCATCTGGTGGCGCGGACCGTACGTGTTGGTGATGCGAAGGCAGATCCCTTTTATTTTGAACACATCGTCATAGACGAGCACCAGTTTTTCCGCCGTAAGATTTGTTACGGCATAAACTCCCTTGGGGTTAGTCGGGTGGTCTTCGTCTACGGGGAGACTGACGCTCGAGCCATATTCGCCGCGCGTCCCCGCAAAAATTACCCTGGCGTCCCGGTTGAAATGACGCAATGCTTCGAGAAGAACGAGGGTGCCCTGGCAATTTATTTCGAGGTCCTGCAGGGGGTTTTTCATGGAGTCAACATGGTTGACCTGTCCGGCGAGGTGGAAGACGTAGTCTTTTTCCTTGACCAGATGGTTCATCGAAAGCTGATTACGGACATCGGAGATATTGACGGTCACGTTTCCGACAATGTCTCTGATATTGAAAAGATTGCCTCCCTGGCGGGGGAGCATGTTGTCGATAATGGTCACATGAGCGCCTTGCCTTACAAGTTCGATGCACAGATTGCTCCCAATGAAGCCCAATCCCCCGGTTACGAGGACCTCCTTGTTATTGAACACGTTTTTTTCCTCCGCCTGCTTTCTCTAGCTCCCAGAGCCGTGCGTGCTTCATGAATACATAATACACGGTCGAGGCCAGGATGATAAGGCCCGGAACACCATCAAGGAAACCCCTCTTGAATATGTAGTCCCTGATGAGACGATAGACCGGGCGCAGCACCATGTTTAAAAAACGAAAATGGCGTCCCGCATTGAAGAGATCGCGCGCATATGCCTCTGAATAACGGTCTATGGTACGGATCTGGTGGGCTGTATCGCTATACGGTGTATGCATATAGTAATTTTTCATATGTCCGATTCGGCCCATGACATGCACCTTTGCATGGATGCCCCCCTGCCAGCCTCCGCGATACTTTCTATAGAGGCGTATCTCCCGGTCGGGGTACCACCCCCCGTATTTTATCTCCCTGCCGAGGTAGATATTCCTGCGGTCAACGATGTAGCCATCGCTTGCCGACGCCGAATGGAGGATCTCCTCCACCTCGCGCTTGAAGGATTCCGGAAGCCACTCATCCGCGTCGATGAACATGACCCAGGAGTTTTTGCACTGGTCCTGGGCATACTGGTATTTTTCCCGCAGATCTGTTGTGTCGAGATGGAGCACGCGATCGGTATATTTCAAGGCGATATCGGCGGTGCCATCTGGACTGTGCGAATCAACGACCACGATCTCGTCCGCCCATCCGGCGACGCTTTCGAGCGCCCTCGCTACCGTGGCGCCGTTATTGAATGTGATCATATAGACAGATAGAGGAAGTGTCCCAGCCTGTTTATTATCCATTTTAATTGGTCCGATTGTGTTACCATACACTAAAAAGTGCTTGAAATCAAATCAGAAAGCAGTATTTGACCGCCTCATTTCTCCCGCAGTTTCTTGATGGTTTTTATAATGTCACGCGTAGAGTGGTCCTTGGGATCACCCACGATCGCAATCCTTCCCCCGTAGGAAGCGACAATATCCCGTTCGGGTACGTTGTACTCCGTATAGTCGGTCCCTTTTGCGTGTATGTGGGGTTCTAAAGTACGAAGCAGATTTTCGACAGTGGGTTCACCAAACAGGATCACATAATCGACGCAATCAAGGGCCGATATGATCTCTGCACGTTCATTTGCTGGCGTAACGACCTCTTTCCGCTTGCCAAGGCCGGTCACGGACGAATCGTCGTTGACCGCGACGATCAGGACATCCCCGAGTTCCTTTGCACCCTTGAGATACCTTACATGCCCAACGTGAAGGATATCGAAACACCCATTCCCGAAAACGACCCTCTTCCTCTCCGCCTTCGCCACGGCGATAATGTTTTTCAGTTCGGTCAGACTTTGAATTACCTGTCCCATTGTTTCTCCAGAAATATATTCGGTTATAGGTTAAAAACCCGGAACAATAGGACGGAATATGTTCTTGTTTGTCAACCCAGAACTTGGAACCGTCCTATATCTTTCCCTCATTCATAATGGACTTCTTCAGTTCGTCCACCGTGACCGTTGCCGTTCCGCGTTTCATGACGACGATGCCTGCAGCGTAGTTTGCTATTCTTGCCGCATCCAGAAAATCAGCCCCGCTGGCGA
>Ga0172382_10008546_pt1 | contig 14230 bp, 11 predicted proteins | sample Leawel138RmetaG_FD_122245 | JGI IMG/M metagenome (GOLD analysis project Ga0172382, IMG submission 122245) | Leachate microbial communities from a municipal landfill in Southern Ontario, Canada - Leachate well 138R metaG | ecosystem: Engineered > Solid waste > Landfill > Unclassified | place...
GACATCGGCCATGCCCATGCCTTTCCCTTGCGATAAGGTCACCGACAACTGCTGATCGTACATATCACGATAGGTTTTGCTTTCGTTGCTGTTCATAAAGTTATCGTCCGCCAACACGTCACCGGCCGCGCGCATCGACTTCATCATTTCAGCAACAAACAATGATTCGAACTCTTGCGCGACTTTACGGATATTGGCTTCACTGTCACGGCCTTCACCGACTTTCAGTTGGTGCAGACGATTTAAGTCAGTATAAGCGCCACTATCGGCTACGCTGGTGTTGTGTAGGTTCATAACTTTATCCTCAAATCACAATCAGGTCGGCTTGTAACGCACCGGCTTGTTTCAGCGCTTCAAGAATCGCCATCAAGTCAGAAGGAGAGGCACCCACCTGATTAACTGCACGAACAATTTCGTCCAGTGTAGTGCCAGGTCCAAACTTAAACATCGGTTTGGCTTCTTGTGCGGCGCTGACTCTCGAGCGAGGGACAACAGCTGTTTGTCCTTGTGAAAACGCTTCAGGCTGGCTAACAATTGGATCTTCAGTAATCACTACGGTTAAGCTGCCATGGGTGACCGCGGCAGGCTGTACGCGTACGTTCTGACCAATCACAATGGTCCCGGTGCGGGCGTTAATGATGACTTTAGCCACCGCCTGCCCTGCTTCAATGTCTAAGTTTTCAATAATCGATAAATAATCGACGCGTTGTGTTGGATCGGACGGCGCCAAGACACGAACTGATCCGGCATCCATTGCTTGGGCAACTTTTGGGCCAAGCATATTATTTAAGGTATCAACAATATTTTTTGCCGTGGTAAAATCCGGTCGATTGAGGTTTAAAGTCAGATACTCATCCTGATTAAAACCACTCGGCACTGCGCGCTCAACGATCGCGCCGGAAGGAATCCGCCCAGCGGATGGAACATTGACGGTAATCCGTGAGCCATCAGCGCCACTGGCGTCAAAGCCACCCACCACTAAGTTACCTTGGGCAATCGCATAGACGTTGCCATCAATCCCTTTTAGCGGCGTCATTAACAAGCTGCCGCCACGCAGGCTTTTCGCGTTACCAATCGACGACACTGTGATATCAATGGTTTGTCCAGGACGGGCAAAGGGTGGCAGATCGGCATGAATCGACACAGCGGCAACGTTTTTCAGTTGCACGTTGCCACCGGGCGGCACTTTAATACCGAACTGCGCCAACATATTATTAAAGGTTTGTACGGTAAACGGGGTTTGCGTGGTCTGGTCTCCGCTACCATTTAAACCCACCACCAAGCCGTAACCAATCAATTGGTTGGAACGCACACCTTGAATACTGGCTAAATCTTTTAAGCGCTCGGCGTGAGCAAAACCACTAAACAGCAGTGTGGCAAGGCAGGCAAGCAAGTACTTAGGCATAGTTTGTCCTACCTTTAGAAAGGCCACATCGGGCTAAGAAAGAAGCGATCCAACCAACCTGGCTGGCTGGCATTCGCAAAAGCGCCAGTGCCTGAGTAGGTAATACGCGCATCAGCAATTCGAGTCGAAGACACCACGTTATCGGTGCTGATATCATCGGCGCGCACAATTCCAGAAATACGTACCAGCTCATCACCGGTATTCAGCGTCAACCATTTTTCACCGCGTACCGCCAGCACTCCATTAGGGAAAACCTCAGCGATAGTCACGGTAATTGAACCGGACAAACTGTTACTTTGCCCGGTTTGTCCTGATCCTTTGCTGGCACGTTTGGCGTTATAGCCCGTCTCTAAACTCAAATTATCCTCGGTCATGCCCAAAGCACTCAGACCTGACAAAGGATTTTTCGGAGTAATGCTCATACCGAGAATATTGGGCATACCGATACTGGTATTACTGTCTTTTTGAATCTGTGAGTTGGCATTTTTACTGGCCTGAGTACGCTCGTTCAGGCTGATGTTAATAATGTCACCAACGCGAAATGCTTTACGGTCAGTAAAATAATTGGTATCAAAATCCGCTTGATAAATCGCGCCACTGTTCTGTGTGGCCGGCAGCGGTGTGCGCGGCAAGACCGGCGCATAATAAGGATCATTAGGCTTCGGCGGCACTTGCACACAGCCGACCAAGACTGCGGCGCTCACTAGGCTGATCACCTTCAATACATGCTTCATCGCACTACCCTATTAAAGCTGCTGAGTAATAAAGGACAGCATTTGATCGGCGGTGGAAATGACTTTTGAGTTCATTTCATACGCGCGCTGGGTGGTGATCATATTCACCAGTTCTTCAACCACACTGACGTTAGAATTCTCCAAGGTGTTCTGCAGTACCGTACCCAAACCATTCAGTCCGGGCGTACCGACTTGCGGTGCACCGCTGGCAGCGGTTTCTAAAAACAGGTTATTACCAATGGCTTCTAGACCCGCGGCGTTAACAAAGTCGGTGATCTGAATATTGCCGACAATTTGTGCTTGCGGGTTGCCGGCGGTGGTGACTGTTGCGGTACCGTCTTCACCAACAGTAAAAGTACGCACTTCCGGCGGCAGCATAATGGCTGGCTCTAAAGGGAAACCATTAGAGGTCACTACTTGACCATCAGAACTGAGGTGAAAGCTACCATCGCGGCTGTAGGAAACGGTGCCATCGGGCATTAATACTTGGAAAAAACCACGACCATTAATCGCCATATCCAAGGGTTGCTCGGTGGTTTGCAAACTACCAGCGGTGAATATTTTTTGTGTACCAACAATGCGTACACCAGTACCCAGTTGTAAGCCGCTGGGTAATTCGCTGTCTTGACTGGATTGCCCGCCGGGTTGACGGCGGATTTGGTAGAGCAAGTCTTCAAACTCGGCGCGATCACGCTTAAAGCCCGTGGTAGACACGTTGGCTAAGTTATTCGAAATCGTTGTTAGGTTCATATCCTGTGCGGATAAACCCGTTTTAGCGACCCAAAGTGCTGGTAGCATGATCATTCTCCTCGAGCGTCGCTTTTATGACGCTGCAATACCAAACTGGCTAATTACTAACTTAACTGCATAACCCGTGCCACTGCCGACGAATTGTCTTCCGCAGTGCGCATCATTTTCACATGCAGTTCAAATTGACGTGATAAAGACAGCATCGCCGTCATTTCTGCAACCGCATTAACGTTACTGGCTTCAGTGAAACCTGAGATCACCCGCGCATTAGCGTCCGCTTCAAAAGGCAGGCCATCACGGGCGCGCACTAAACCATCGGCGCTTTTTTCAAGTTGTTTAGGATCAGGCAGGACCAGTTTTAGACGATCGACTTCCGCCATAACGCTGGGCGCTTCACCCAATGCACGAATGCTGATGGTGCCGTCTTGACCGATTTCAACTTTCTGCTCAGGCGGCACGGCAATCGGTCCAGCATTACCCAATACGGGCAAACCGGAAGCGGTGCGTAACATGCCTAACGCATCAATTTGCAGACTGCCGGTCCGTACATAGGCTTCGCTGCCATCAGCGGCTTGCACGGCCAACCAAGCATCGCCAACCGCGGCAACATCGAGATCACGGCCGGTTTCTTGCAAGGAGCCTGAGGTAAAATCGGTGCCGGGACGCTCACTCATGGCATAGGCGCGCGCAGGCAAACCCTCACCGAATACCGACATGGAACGGGCTTGTTCAAAGTCACGTTTAAAGCCACTGGTCGAGACGTTCGCCAAGTTGTTGGCATGCGCCTGTAGGGCTTTTGTATTTTGGCTTGCGCCAGTCATGGAGATATAGAGCATCTTGTCCATGGTAAATCCTCCGCGGTGGGCAATTGACGCCCGTAGCTATACACGAGGATTAATGCAAGGTTTATGCCAACTAAAAGATGACGCAGGGACGGACGCAAAAGGTCCAGACACAAAAAAGCGGCAAGAGCTTGCCGCTTTATGGAAATCAAATACTACTGTTCTGCTTATTCAGCAGGCGTCTGTCTTAAAGTTGCATGGCAACAATACCAGCGACAATACACGCCACACCAATCATGCCTTGCTTACCTAAACGTGAGTTAAACAGCAGTCGGTCAAGCAGCACCGTACCCAACACGCCCAAACCACCCCACACCGAATAAGCAACACCTAAAGGAATATGGCGCACTACAAAACTGAGTAGCACAAAGGCACTGATAATGGCTAACAAACCGGCTAAACCCCAAACGACTTTCTGAAAGCCTCTTGAACGCTTAACGCAATAACAGGCTAATAAATCCAATGACACCGAACCAATCAATAAAGAGACAGGGACTATCATAACGCCACCTCGCCTAAGGTACCGACACGGACAGGCTTAACCTGAACGCGGACGACTTGCACAGGCTTAATTGCAACCTTGGTTGCCACCAGCTCTTCTTGCTCGTCTTCAGCATGCTTACCTTTATCAAAAGTGACCAGCAGCAGACCCACTAGCATTAAGGCAATGGCGAACATCTCGCCGACGCTCAAATACTCACCAAACAACACCACGCCAGCCACACCAATCAGGAACAAACCCATTCCTTCCCAAATGGCATACGACACAGCGAGAGGGATATGCACGACAGCACGAGAGAACGCATAAAATGACAGTGAAATCATTAGCGCCATCAACAGATAACCTGCGATGGGCGAACTGGTTGAGGCATATTTCATGCCCACCGTACTGACCACTTCAGCAATCACGGCCAACACCAACATAAACCAGTAATACATTTTGAAACCCCTTAGGGATTCTCTGAAAAAGCACTAAAGCCGTTGTTCCGTTTGGCTTATTAGTAGCAGCTCTTTTAGAGCGTCCATAACTTCTAGATACAATTGTTCGCTTAAGTTGTTTAAACACTTAAGTGACTCTATTTATTAAAATTTAATAAAACATCGTGCGATGTGAGAAAGAAACCAGCTACAGACCGCCGCGCCAGCATTTCTCAAAGAGATGGAGCATCAAGAAGGGGGTAAAAATAGAACGAAAACTACACATTGAACCACTTTTGGGTGACTTCGATGCACGTAGTGTAGCATAAAAGCTCTGCCCCTCCTAATTTAAAGCGCGACACCTTGCGTTTAGCCAGCCCTAAACAGTGGTTCAATTCGTTTAAAAGTTACGTTTATAGAACAAATCCAATGAGTTAGCTAAACCGCTAGCCGCTTCTAGATAGAGTCGTTTACTCAGCTCATAGCGCAGCGCCAAGGTACTGGCTGGCTCAAAGACACCGACACCGTAACGCAAACTGATGCGTTCACTGATCCGTCCGCTGGCCACTACGCTGGAGGTTAGACCACTGCCCTCGCTTTCCAATAAGAAGTCCTGCACACCAAAAACATCAGCCAGTTTATTGGTGATAGGAGCCGTCCCCATTAAACCTAAGGCTAAAGCGGCTTGCGCCATCACATTACCGTCATCACCGCCGCCTTGTAGTGGTCGACCTAACAGCAGCCAGGATAACGCTTGCTCTTGGCTCATCGCCGGCGTAGAAAATATCTCACTGCGTGGCTGCAGCGCTGACCCGGTTAAACGCAAACCCGCAGTGACATCGCCGGTGACCCGTACCGCTTCAATATCCAGAAACGGCTGGCTCAAAGGTCCGGCAAACAATAAGCGCGCGCGGCGTAATTCTAAGCGCTGGCCATAGGCGCGGTAACGACCTTTAAGCAATTCCAGTGTGCCGCGCCCAGCGAGATTATCGCCCACTTGTAAATTGCCACGTAACTCAGCCGTTAAACCAAAGCCTTCGAAACGCAAACGTTCGGCACCGACCTTCAAGGTGATATCCATCCCAACTTGCAGACCCGCCTCAGGCTCTGCTTGCCCCAGCACTCGCGCATCTGAGGAGACGCGCACCGCTTGTTCAGGCAACTGCGGAATAGTAATTAAGCCTTTTGGCACCGCCACTTCACCACTAATAAACAGACGCTGTTGTTTTAGACTGATATGTAAATCAGGAGCAATCTCGATATTGGCATACGGCTCAACCTGTAGTGGTAATTGCTGACCTTTAATATCGACAGCAACCAACAGTTGTTGCGCCCACTGCACACTGCCCTTAATACTGCCGCTGCCTTCATCACCACTGCGCCAGCCACCGTTCAGTTGTAACTGCTCGCCGTTAATATCGGCGCGCAGTTGCAGTTGCTCAAAAGGCACCGGTAATTCACCACCACTTAAGTGGCCATCACGCACTTGCACAAAGCCGGTAACGTACGGCGCGAATAGATTCCCGCCCAAGGTACCTCGTCCTTCCAGCACCCCTTTGACAGTCTCTACTTGCGCAATAAAGGGTCGTAATGCAGACAAATCAACGTCTTTAATCAGGAAATTGCCACGTAAGTCTTTGTTGGTCGATTGTGGATCAATCTCAGCCACCAGCTCTAACTGACCACTGTCGACACCCTGTAATTTTAGGGTCGATAGAATAGTTTTCTCAGTCAAGTTGCTATTAAGCTGCAGCGTCTGCCACGCAAAGGTTTGCCACTCTTCGTTATTTTTAACCCGCAACTGTCCTTGTCCGGCATCTAAATAAATCTTGCCTTGCGGACCTTTAGCCAACAGCTCTACTTTAAAATCACCATTGATCTGCCCGGTAATCTGCGCATCGTCTGGCAGCCAAGGCTGTAATGTTGCCAAGGGGAAATTCAATAAGTGATAATCAATTTTAGTCTGCGGCAGTAAGCGCTGCTCGCCAGCACACAGGCTGGAGGGCCCACTTTTTAAACAATGGGCGGCAACGGTTAATTCACCCGTTTTGCGATAGTGAACCGCTGTGGCTTTCTGCAAAGCCCAGTTTTGCTCATGACTGCTTAATAATAGGGTTTGCACTTGCCCTAACCAATCACCCTCTTGCAGTGCACCCTTGAGTTTTACCTGTGTTTCCAATAAAGGTCCGGTGAGCGACAGCTGACCACTGTGCGCCGCCACTGTACCTTGAGCGTCAAGGTGCAAGACACCCAACTCAGTCTCACCGCTCCAAATACGTTGAGCATCAAAGCTGAGCTGCGCCCGCTGCGCTGCTAATAACTCGCCGTGCAGCGTCAACTGGCCGACACGATTACCTTGGTAAGCAATGCCGCTACCCTGCAACTGCACCAGCGCCAACGGCTCAGCCAGGCTGCCTGAAAGCTTAACCTCACCACTGGCTTTACCGGCTAAGCCCGGCCAGAGCTGCACCAATCGCGGCAATTCAATCTGTAGCTGCGCCGCCAAGGCTTGATCCAGCTGCGCAGTGCCGTAAATACGGTTATCGCCTAAACGGATATCAGCTGTTTTTAATTGCCACACAGGCTCACTGTTCGGCTGCTGTGCACCCTGCAGGTCGACCAGCAACTGCGCCAACGAACCGCGTAATTTACCCTTTAAGTCAGCCGTCGCGTCGACTTGCAACTGGCCTTCACGCAACTGGCCTTGACTGTGAATCTTGCCAGCCAACTCACCGGGCAACTCTTGCAGCCAATACGCTGGATTCAGTTTGCTAACTTGAATATCCGCTAACCAATCAACACCCTCAGCAAAACCGACGCTGGCCGTACCGAATAAACGCCCTTGCCCAGCCTCAATCACTAATTCACTTAACTCGACCTGTTGATGATTACCGGAAAATACAGTCGCCAAGGTAAAGTCACCGGCCGGCCCGGTTAAGTCGCCATTAAGCAAACCTTGATACTCACCAGCGACATAACTGACCTGCCCATTGGCCGTCTGCAATTGCACAGGGATATCGTCTTGAGCCAAGACACTGTGCCACGGAAAATTTTGCCATTGCAACTCTGCGTCAGCTTTTAATGTGTTTTGCCAATCGACTGCACCCTGCACCGCAACAAAGACCTCGTCACTGACACTTAAACGTAAAGCAGTCAATGTGACGCCAGTCGTTTTCAGCAAGCCTGCCAGTTTTAACTGCATGTGCTCAGGCGTATTAGCGAGCAAACCACGGCCAGTCACTTGATAGCCTTTATCCATATTACCTTGCAGCTCAATGGCTAGATCAGACAGCGTCAAGGTTTCTGGCAGGTCTGGTGTTGCTTTAAAGTGCGCAATTTTCACTGAAAGCTTGGCCGGTAGATTAGCCTCTAACGCCTGCAACTGCCCTTGCAGCGTTGCGCCAAGATAACCTTCGGTCACCGCATCCACATTGAGCGCCTGTAAGCTGCCAGTCAGTTGCGCCTGCACGGTTAGCGCCGGCGCGTCAGGCACAGGAACCTGCGCACTCAACTCTAACTGCACAGACCAGTCGTCTTGCGGGGTAATCTTGCCCTTAAGCTGTAGCTGGTACTCTTGGTAGTGAAGACCCAGTCCAGAGATATACAGACCATCGCCCAACCAGCGCGCACTTAAGCCGGCATCGGTCAGTAATGATTCACCATTCAAAATAAATTCACCGACCTGCAAACGCTCAATTTCGATGCTCAAAGGTAGCTGTAAGCTTGGCAGTTCTATTCTTGGCTGTGGCTCGGTTGCTGTGGTTGCTTCTGGCAGATTCAGCTCAATGCGAGCCGCCTCTAGCTGATCTAAACAAAGCGTACTGCGCAGCAAACAGCTGGGACGCAATTGCATCTGTACATCAGTCAGCTGCACGGATAAATCATCCTGCTGCCAGTGCAGTTGCTCGGCACGCCAATCGGTCAACAGCGCACCCTGTAAACCCTCAACCGTTAAACCTGGCACCTGATTAAGCAACCAACGACTGCCCGCCTGCGTCGCCAGTAAACTGAAGGTCACAGCCAATAATAATAGGATAAGAAACAGAACACTCAGGACAATGCCAATACTGATGCGCTTCATAGCTCTGGCCCCATAGAGAAGTGAATACGCCAGCCTTTGTCTTCATCAAAAGCACGTGCTAAATCAAGCCGCAACGGCCCCACCGGTGAGACCCAACGCAGACCAAAACCGGCACCGGTTTTCATTTTATCGCTGAGAGAGTTAAAGGCATTACCCTGATCGACAAAGGCCGCCACGCGCCAACGCTCAGCCACGCTGTATTGGTATTCGACACTCCCAGCAAACATATAGCGACCACCGACGCGATTATCTTGGCGGTCACGCGGCGACAAAGTTTGATAATCATAACCACGTACGCTTTGGTCACCCCCCGCAAAGAAACGCAGCGATGGCGGCACTTGCGCATACTCATTGGTGCCAATCGCTCCGATTTGCGCACGACCTAAAAAGCGATGTTTATCCGCTAACGTCACCAGCCCGCGGCTTAATGCCGTGACATGCAGCACATCAGCATCGGCGAGCAGACCTTGCTTCGCACCGCGCACATCCCATTGCAAGCGATAGCCTTTGCTCGGATCCAACGGCGAATCACTGCGCAGCACTGAATAACCTATGCCGGGCATTAAAAAGCTGCTCCGGCCATCTTTAGCACCGCTACCAAAACTATAGGTTTCTTGCTCCCAACGCAGCGACACCACGCGCAGCCATTCGCTGGGTAAGCGCGCATGCCATTGCACCCCTAAATTAATCAAGCGACTGTCCGCATCAACCAGTTCTTCGCGCTGATAACCACTGCTAAAGCGCAGATAATCGGTGAGCGGTGCCGACAAAGGAACTTGATACCAGGTCGAGACGTTTTGTCGAGGCTGCGAAATTTCACTGTCAAAGCCCAATTTATGGCCATGACTATTGACCCGGTGCCGCTCCCAGCCAAAACGCCCACGCGGACCGACGTCAGTCGAAAAACCTAAACCCAGGCTCAAGGTACGCGGCTTAATCGCCACTAAACTAACGTCAACAGGAATATCGATCGGGCCATCAGCCGTACCGACCGCATCCACCCGCACCTCATCAAAATAACCGCTGGATTGTAGGTTCTGGCTGAGCTTAGCCACTAGCGCAGAGTTATACGGCGTGCCTGGGGTAAACGGCAGTAAACGCTGCAGGAGTTTCTGATCAATTTCGGCATTTTCAGAAAACCGTACCGCGCCCAAGCGGTAACGCGGGCCACTGTCAAACAGCAAGGTGATATCAGCCGTGCCGATTTGCGGATCAATCACTAACTCATGTTTAGTAAATTCTGCAGCAAAAAAACCAAAGCGTAATGCTTGATTCTGCAGCATGCTTTTCACATCGTCATAGGCGCTATGGTCTAAACGAGCACCGACTTTTAAACGTTTATCATCAGCAATAGCAAAGGCTGGCAACTGCGCCGCTTCACCCTGCACCTGAATGTTAACCGTGCGTAAACGTACCGCATCACCGCGCTCCACCAGCACTTGCATGACCGGTTCAGCATCCTCAGTAATTCGCACAACAATCTGCGTCTGGTAATAACCCAACGCCTCACTGGCAAGGCGTGCGCGCTGCAATACCGTACGTTTAACCGCAGCCAGTGACTTAACGTCACCTTCTGCCAACTGATCAATATAGGCTTCGATATTTTTTTTCAGCGCCGTATGCTTGGGCGTGACCTGAACATCGAGGCGCCCTTTCGCATAAACCGAGCAAGGCATTAAGATCAACAGCAGGGCAACACAATAAATTGATGCGATACGTTTTATCTCAATACTCATAACAACTCAGCCAATGCTTGGGATTAAATTCTGCCACTTATTAAGGGCTGCTCGTCGTTCTTACTCGCATACGATGGCACAGTTACGGACTTGATTACGTCCTGCATCTTTCGCCGCATACAGCGCCCGATCAACATTTTTCATGACGTCGGCAATACTGGCATGACCACAAGGCCAACTGGCCACTCCGAACGACAAGGTTATAGGCTCACCAATCTGCGGACAAATATCGCTTTCAATACTTTTACGCAAACGCTCGGCAATTTTATAGGCCACATCTTTATCGATATTAGGCAGTAACATCAAAAATTCTTCCCCGCCGACACGACATACTAAGTCATCGGGACGAGAAAACGCCTGCATTTCCGCGGAAAAAAACTTTAATACCTCATCGCCGACATCATGACCGTATTTATCATTGATCCGCTTAAAGTGATCAATATCACCCATAATTACTGAAAAAGGCTGTCGCACCTTCTCCCATTCATCCAAGGTGATCTGCATACCACGACGATTAATCAGCCCCGTTAGCGGATCGGTAATATTTTCTAAGTTCAGCTGACCCATCTTTTTATTTAAGCCGAGCAAGCCACTTAGCATCGCCCGCTTAAGTTGCGATGCTTCAAAATACCAAACAGAGATATTAGAAATCTGTGCATTGGCATCCTCTCTATCTAAAGACTCAGCACTGCGTGCCAACTGCCAGAGCGGTTTTGAAATCCAGCGCGATACCACCCAGACCATCAGAACAATGAGCAGAAAAAACGGGAAACTGTACTTAGCAACCGCCAGCATTTGCTGATCCATACCGGCCAACGTCGCTTTTAACGAACGCTGAGTAACCACACCCCAACCCGCACTGGGCACAGGCGCATAACCGGCCAGCATTTCAACCCCTTTAGAGTTAATCACCTGCTGACTGCCTGCATGCTGTGCAACAACCTGTTTGACCACAGGATTGCCTGCCACTACGTCGCCCACACGTGATAAATCTTGGTGGTAAATTAAGTTTGAGTCTTGATCAACCACGTAGATATAGGATTCGTCAGCATGGTAATGCTGGCCTAGCAGTGCATATAAAATACTTTTTTCATGCAAGTAAATGGTTCCACCAATAAATCCTAAATAAGTACCTTGCGCATCAATGATCGGATGGGTAATAAAAACCAAAAGACGATTAGTGGCAGAAATATAGGGTTTACTGATCAGCGGTACTCGCTCTTTTAAAGCTTGCACAGCGCCTGAGCTTTGCATTGCCATCCCCATCAAAGAAGAATTGCTTGGGGTTATGGTTAAAACGATACCCACATCATCCGTAATCAGCACTGAGTTAAAGCTATTGGTTTGCTGCTTTAAGCGCTCAACAATACGATCGAGGTGATCATAATTATCTTTATCGGCCAACACATCTTGCGCGGCAAAGGCCAACTGCTGTTGTGCTGCCAATAAAAAACTATTGACACTGTCCGCTATTTTCGAGGCATAGGCACTATTGGCCTCAAGCGTCTGTGCAATTAATAAGGCCCGCTGGGTTTTATGGCTAGTATAAAAAGTATTCGCCAAAATCAACACAGCTGTCGACACGCTGAGCAGCAAAATCAATTGCCGTAAATTCAATTTACGCATTCAAAGTTGTCTTCCGTAATCCATTTACAGCGCTCTACTCAAAGGCTTGCAACTCAATTTTTAATATCAATGAGCCGCACAGGCAAAGCAATTTGCTGATTCATTTGCTAGTTCAGTAGTGAATACCTATCGGCATATAAGAGTTTAAATTCGATCAGGTACAACTTAATACAGCTGATGATACGTGATTTGTGTGACGAGGTTCATTTATCTAGACAAAAGGCGACTCGCCAGTCTCGGCGCTGTATCACCCTAGGCGACTCGCAACACTTACGCAGAAGCGCCAGCACTGATCTGAACTTGATTACGTCCTGCATGTTTTGCCGCATACAGTGCCAAATCAACATTTTTCATCACCTCAGCAATACTCACTTGCCCGCCTGACCAACTCGCGACGCCAAAAGACAAGGTAATAGGCTCGCCAACGCTGACACAGATATCGTCAGCAATACGTTTGCGCAACCGTTCAGCAATCTTATACGCCAAACTCTGATCAATATTCGGCAACAGCAGCATAAATTCTTCGCCACCCACACGGCAAACCACATCGCCAGGACGTGAGGACTCATGCAGATGATTGGCAAAAAACTGTAAAACCTTATCGCCAATATCATGGCCATATTTATCATTGATCCGTTTAAAGTGATCAATATCCCCCATCACCACAGAAAAAGGCTGGCGTGCTGTCTCCCACTCATCCAGCGTTATCTGCATACCACGGCGATTAATCAACCCCGTTAGCGGGTCGGTAATATTTTCCATGTGAAGCTTGCCTATTTTCTTATGCAGGCCAGCCAAGCCTCTTAGCATGGCTCGCTTGAGCTGCTCGGCCTCAAAATACCAATCTGCCACATTGGCAACTTGTGCACTGATATCAGGCGCATCTAGAGACTCAGCACTGCGCGCCAGCTGCCAGAGCGGTTTTGAAATCCAGCGCGACAGTACCCAAACCGTCAAGATGATGAGTAGAAAAAACGGAAAACTGTACGTGGCAACTGCCAGCATCTGCTCGTCCATGCCGGCCAAGGTACCGTTTAAAGTACGCTGGGTCACAACCCCCCATCCGGCACTGGTCACCGGCGCATAACCGGCCAGCACTTCAACGCCGTCAAAGCTTGTCACCTGCTGACTGCCTGCATGCTGTGCAACAACCCGTTCAACCACCGGACTCGCTACAGCCAACTTGCCAACGCGAGATAAATCTTGGTGATAGATTAAGCGCGCGTCTTGATCAACAGCGTAGATATAAGAGTCATCAGCATGGTAATGCTGACCTAACAGCGAATACAAAATACTTTCTTCTTCTAGATAAATAGAGCCGCCGACAAAGCCTAAGTAGACGCCCTGCGCATCAAACACAGGATGACTTAATAACACCACTAAACGATCAGTCACTGAAATATAGGGTTTACTAATTAACGGCCTGTGCTCTTTGAGTGCTTGCGCAGCGCCTGGATTGTGTAGTTTCTTACCCAAAAAATGTTGTGCAGGCCGCGTAATCGCTAAGGCAGTGCCGTCTGGATCTAAAACTAATACTGAACTAAAGCTGTTGGTTTGCTGTTTTAAACGATCCACAATATGCTGAAGCTGCTGCGGGTCGCCTTTGGCTAACAACACATCCTGCGCGGCAAAAGCCAGCTGCTGCTGCGCCGCTAATAGAAAATCATTGACACCTGCCGCTATTTTCGAGGCATAGGCATGATTTACCTCAAGCGTCTGCTCAATTAACAAGGCCCGCTGCGTTTTGTGGCTGGTATAAAAAGTATTGGCTAAAACCAACAAGGCAGTCGAGACACTGAGCAGCAAAATTAATTGCCGTAAATTTAATGTACGCATTTAAAGTCGACTTCCGTAAATAATGTGCCGTTCTATGCTAAGACTAGCCACTCCTAGACAGCCGAACAGCTGCGTTCTTAGTCGCTCATACGTGATTTTGACGATCAAACTCATTACCAAAATATCAAAATGCCATTATGATGTGACACTTTTGCCATATTTACCAGCACGGATGATTATTGACATCCTCACCGCCCTAAAGAGGCGGTGATTCCTACCACTAGACGGCCATGCCCGACCGCGAGAATATTCTTTGCCGCATTGACATCGCGGTCGCTGTGCGTGACACCACACGCACTGCA
>Ga0172382_10008548_pt1 | contig 14227 bp, 15 predicted proteins | sample Leawel138RmetaG_FD_122245 | JGI IMG/M metagenome (GOLD analysis project Ga0172382, IMG submission 122245) | Leachate microbial communities from a municipal landfill in Southern Ontario, Canada - Leachate well 138R metaG | ecosystem: Engineered > Solid waste > Landfill > Unclassified | place...
AACAATCTCGTTGTCGGGGTCGACTGGGGTGGGGGCGGCATCGCCTTAGAATCATTCACAGCAGTGTCCGTAGTGGGCTGGATGGCCCGTGAACACCGTGCGGAAGTGCTGTACATGGAGCGTTATCCGGTGGGTATGAGCGTCATTGACGAGGTAGGCAAGGTGCTTACCCTTGCTCGTACCGTACGCGCCGATCTGATAGCCCATGATAGTACCGGCGCTGGTAAGATTCGTGAAGAGTTACTGATGCAGGCGGGCGCCAAAGCGCAATTCACGGTCATCCCGTTCTGGTATGTGTGGGCACCTCGTCAGGACACCCTGGTGTTTCACCCCCCACAGCCGGGGTTCAACAGTTACTATTCCTTGGACAAAACGCGAGCGCTTTCCATGATGGTAGCCGCTATCCGCGCCAAGCAAATACTGCTACCCGAGTATAAAAGCGCCGATAACCTGTTCAAGGATTTTCTCGCTCTCGGTGAAGATATCCGCAAGAGCGGTACCGAGACCAGCTACCGGGTAATCACACGCACTGGTACCAACCCGGACGACGTGGCTCACGCGGTCAACTTCGCCTGTCAGGCGATATGGCACATGAATAAAACCCAACCTGCGTTGGGGGAACTGACCAAGGACATGTAAGCGGTGGTAGGCGGTCTGGGACTCGAACCCAGCACCACGGTCTTATAAGGGCCGCGCTCTAACCTAATGAGCTAACCGCCTGCAAAAAGTGGAGCGGGCAGCGGGAATCGAACCCGCATAGTCGCCTTGGAAGGGCGATGCATTACCGTTATGCGATGCCCGCTTAGTACTACTGGGGAAGTGCTTTATCGGCGGCCTGCAGGGCTTCCAAAAGCCGCCGTTCCAGCATAACCACCATCTCAGCGGCGGCCTTTGGATCCTCAAAAGGTACGATTTTCAGCAGCTTTTTCATGTTGACGATGCGAGCAAGCGTCTCCTGAAACGTCCAGATGATTTCCGTACGAGGGTCATCCAATAGGGGTCGAAGCAACACCCTGATGCCAACGTCGGTAGCCTCGAAACCCAGGATGCGGGAAAAGGATTGCGCTACGGTACCCGTCTCGCGGGCCGTTGACGGGGTGTCCGATATAAGGTCAGCGTACGCCTTTTCCTGCTTCTTAGCGGTATCAATAACCGGAAGCACTTTCGGGTTTTTCTTACTGGATGCTTTGGTTACCACTTTCCGCTCCTTGTAGTAATTTCTCTAACCGTAGCGAAGCTCCGGGGTTAGCCTCCAACTCGGCGTTCAGTTCCTGTTCTTTGGCGAGCTCCTGCTCAATCTTGAGGGCCAGCTCCTTGACCTTGTTGGCACCGGCCACTCCATCTTTAATGCGGGACAGCTGTGCAACCAGGGCTTCAATCTGAGCCTTCTCCTGGTCTTCAGGAGTTGGTCCTTCCTGTTGTTGCTCTCCTTGTTGTTGCTCTCCTTGTTGTTGCTGCACAGCCATGTCTTGTTTGGCTTGTACGTAACCGTACGGGCCTTGGTTGCCCATCAGGGCCGCACCAATGGCAAGGGGATCTTGGGGCATATTAGGCATTGCGCAATCCTTTCTCAAGGCGGGTACGGACTTCGTGAAACTCTTTCAGATCACTGGCAGCCAACTTTAGCGATCCTACTTGTTCCAGTAATTGTAGTATTCTCTTCATTGCCCTCGCATCAAGCTCTTCCTTGGTGTCCGCCTGATTGATTTCAAACATCTCGCTGATGTCTGGCATGTTAGCTATCTGTTGGGCATCCATGGGAAGCCTGGTGATCTGAGCAAAGGATAACAGTTTCGGGGGATCAAGGATAGACTCCCCTTCAAGCAATTTGCCCACATACAAAGAGATAGCGGGGCAGAACGTAGTGTCACCACCATCAGTGCCACCAAGAAGCATATCCGCTTCTGTTATACCCCACATCACGTCTTCTAGATTTGCGGGATACATGGTATCGCCGGCAACATGTTTGAAGTTAAGGGCGCGGCACACCGCATTAAACGCCGGCAAGGACTTCCAGAACATATTGGTGGTCAGGAGCCCAACGCCAGCCAGCATGCGATCAAATACCCGCGGAGGGATCGTCATCGAATACTTGTCGGCAATCTCCATCTCGATAGCTTCCGGCTCCCAGGCAAATACCTCGGTGCCGAAGTCATCAATGAGGGCCACGATCAGCGTCGTGGCAAAGGCCTCCGGTAACCCATATAGCTCCTTCTTAGTCATGGGGGTTCCTTATAGTGGAGTGCCTACGAAGTCCGTGAAGGCACGGGCGTCCACCTCACTGAGGTTTTCAATCATTGACGCGATATCCGCATCACTCCTGTCGGAGACGTCATACCCGATGATCTTCTTGAAGAAGTCGATGATCTTTTCACGGTTGTTGGCGAGGTCTTCTTTTACTGTTGCCGAGCCGGTTTTCAATACCACGATGTTATTGAGGAAGCGTTCAACATCCCGGGCCGGCACACCTTCAAGGGAATGCTCAGCGGGAATGAGGGTACCGTTCTTCATATAGCTATCCAGATTACCGGTGCGGTCAGCGTAGTCCAACAGATTTGCCAACTTGATTACGGTCTGCTTGGTGGGAACCGTATCCTTGAAGGCGTTGCCAGCCTCCCGGAGCATTTTGGCCAACTCCGGCTTACGCTGCTCTTCCAAGCATACCGCTCGAATATCACAGGCGCACTTTACGTCCATGGGGGTCACCATGACGTTGCCAGCGGTACGATCCAAAAAGTCATAATCATCACCGGTCAGAAGTTCCCGATATTGTTGCGGCGTGGATAGGATGCCCTCGGCGATTTGCCGACGGGTATCATAGGAGTAGTCCATTGGGGAACTTGCGATCTTGTCCACCAGGTCTCGAACATCGACAGCGTTGCGAACGACGATGGTATCAACGGCCTTTTCGGATGCCACTTTGAACTGGAACGTTTCAGCGGGGGCCTTTTCAGGAACCTTCGGCAATTCAATAGCCCAGTAATCGGCAGCCTTCTTGATGGCGGCGACTGCCCGTTCCCTGGTTTTCGGTTCAAGGCTGCGATCCTCGTTGACGTAACACCAGGACAACATCGTACGTTCCGGGCTGTCAATAGGATAGCGAGTGGATTCGGGAATCGCGCAGTTGCGATACGTGGGAACAGAGGTATCGGCAGCCACCTTGGCGTTGACCTGGGAGCTCAGTCCATATATCTTACTGATGCGTGCCAGTTCAATTCCCTGCGGGTCGTTGAAGTAATTGTTCATTCTTGAAGGATCCTGTTGCTATGCTGATAACATGCTGCCCCAACTGTGGCAAGGCCTATACCACGTTTGGGTCTAATTTAGATGCCGTGAAAGGAAATGGCAACTATTGCAGCCATTGCGGAACGTCTTTCCGAAAAGTAAAACGTCGACGGGTACGAGAGTTTCGTGACAAGTATCTTCGCAACGTATGGCCAATGGTGGAGGCTTTCTGTCGCAACAGTTATATCCCCGACCTGCAGCCAGAAGCCTTCCGGCGAGCGTTCTACGGGCTGTTGTCATGGAAGGACGGCTGTCTATTGGTGGAAGGCCACGCCGGCTTTCAACAGTCGGGGCGCACTATCGAGTGTTACCCCCCTAGAGCGTTCCTTGGTGGATACCGAGCCGCTGGCAACCCCGCCAAAAGTGCCAACATCACCCGACGGGTGGGAACCATTGCCCTGTGGTCACGCCGCTACAACGCCCCAACTCTCTATGTGTGTACCCGGTTCGAGGACGCCATAAGGATACGGTATTATGGCACCCGGGCGGAAGGGGAACCGCCTCATGTGATGTGGTTGACCAGACGACACATGCGATACCGACTTGAACTGGCAAGGTTTTGTCACCCCAAAAAGGTTATATTGATAGGGCCTTTCGGTGTGTATCATTACTGGAACTGGGCCAAGCACCCCATATCCCTATGGGTTCCCGATCTATTGCCGCGTCCCTCATATCTAGTTACCCGGATACTTGAAGACACGGCTTCTAATCCGGGTGATACGCCTACTACCGACAACGGGGTACCCTATCTGAATACGGACCGGTTATACAAGTTGGCTGCGGGCCTTGGGGTTTCTCTTGAGGCTCCCAGCCTGGCCATTCCATCCTGGATGCCCAAGCAACTCAAGCAACTATGGGATACGCCAGATGCCCGCAAGGCTGTTCAGCTTTCCAAAGCCGCAGCGAAAAAAGTACGAGCATCCAGAGGGCCAAAAGACCCTAGAACACGCCGCTCAAATTTCCAACGCGTTGGAAAATTAAAGGATCGATCATGTATTGTTCATTGACTGTCAATCACGAGTACAACTCCTTGTCCTGTGGAAGAATACGCACCAACCTATGGGTAAGCTCCTATGAGGGGGTGGAAGATGGCGGGATATTTCTCATGCAGGACAATACCGGCATGGTGGACACCCATCCGGAATACGTATCCACGTGTAATCCATGCAACTTGGTAGAGTATCCTTTCGAGGAGCCGGAGGGCCCAAGGGGACTGTTCCGCACCACCAGTGCATCCTGGATTCACAATTCCCGTAAAGAAGCGGAAGCGTCAGTGGCGGTAGTTATGAACAGGATCATAGCCCTGCGGCAATATATGGAAGTTATTCTTGATCCCGATGCCAATATTCTGCGGGAAGTGATGGTAAACACCACCCCAGTGCTTATTGAGCACACCCGACGGCCACAGCCATTCTCCCGGTTGAAAATCTCTCTTCCAGCGGATGCCAATTATATTCGATATCGAATATCCGGAACTCCCATCGGAGTGCTGTGTGAAGGATACTGCGACCCCGTGGATATGACCCTGCTGGGAACTGTGCCAATGACTGCCGCCGGCTGGCGTGCCAATACTCTGGACTTTACGGTCTACACGTCACTGCGCGACGCCGTTATCGACAGGATGCTTGAAGGTTTGAGTGTCGTAGCCGTATGATGACTAAACGCTACCCTCACTAGTTTGACATTCACTTGCAAGCACCCACTGCAATCCCCCGTTTTGGAATGTCAATACGTACACGCCATCTCCACTGGGGTAGCCAAAAGTGTCACAAGTGCTAGTACCCCCCGCAAGCACGATGCCCTGACCCCCAAACGTGGTGGAGATTACAAAAGACTTGGTGGCTTCGTCCCAGACGTAGGATACGCACCCAGATGATGAACCATTCCGAAAGGCATCGTATACAAGGTCTTCAATGTCCATCCAAGGAATGGGTGGAATGTCCGGGGAGGAAGGGCTTCGTGGGGGTGTATAGGAATCCACCATAAACGGAATAACAGGAATGGGGGCTTTCATAAACCCTGGTTCATACATTGCGGGGTCACAGTCCACCGTGATGTATTCTACCCCCGTCGTATACGCATCCCCAGGCAATACCCCAACCAACAATGCCCAGAGATCTATACAATATCCGGTAAAGGGGTTCATCTTGAAGTCCTCGTAGGTATTAAACGCCCAAGCGTGTGTTCCGGTAGGAGCGAAGGACACTGTAATAAGACTGTTGTAGTACTTTTCATTGGTTGTCCATAGCGCGAGAGCCTCCGGAACATAGGTATACCCAGTCATACCCCCGGTATCCGGGTCGATGAGCGTATCAATCCAGGACCCGGCATCGGTAACATCCGCCACCGTTACTCCCCACTCAGCGGGGCGCAAGGTGTCGCAAGCATACGTAGATGTAGTTCCTTTAACGGTCATTTTTGTGTAATCCTGAGTATTTTATTTGGCTCCACGCCCGAAACCCAGACGTCGACGCTTTCACTTCCGAAAACGTTAAGTTTCTTTCTGGATAGTCCGTTGATGTAGTATAGACCCACGGGGTCAGCCTTGGTCGCCGGCGGAAGTTCTTCGGGTGAGAACGTTTTAACGTTTCCGTCCGTGACCGACCATCCCTCCCCAACAAAGGAGAACCCCTCCTCAAGGGATGTCTGCAAGGCTGTTCGTTCCGGTTCCAATAACCACAGAACGCAGCAGGGCTCCAACACGTGCGCCCCTATTGGCACAATGGGAATGAACGTGTCGGTTTGAATGGTGGTATGCACACGACACTCCATAAAGGAGTTGCGGAAGATGGTGTACTGTTGCCCCGCGGGAATGGCAGATAGCAATAAAGAAGGCGCACTGCCTAACGTCAAGTTGGTTCCGTTGGGATCAGGGGACAGGGTAGCAACACAAGGATATTCAAAGATCTCCACCGGTGGCAATGCAAATACCACTATCTGGATATCCAACAACCAAGGTATCTTCGCGAGCAAAGTAGGATAGTTGATGTTCAGGTTGTCATAGTCAACGGCCATTAGGCGTCTCCCCGTTTATGAAACTGGATACCATCCTCATTGACTATGACCTGTAAGTTAAGGGCGGGATCACAGGAGATAATCAAAGGCCGGTTGTCGAGGGTAAGTACCAGGGGGCTTCCCACGGTAACGCCATTCACTTTCCCTGAGAGTGCCAGTTCCTTTATGATGGTGTCTTGTATGTCTTCCCGTGGGGTACCGTCGAACGTGATGGTATCCCCATCACCCGGTTGAAATCTTTCCGAGGCGGTAACCGTCGTCAACGGGATATCGGTGCGCGTTACCTGTTGATCCCCGACCTGAATTGATAAGGGAAGCTCTGGTCTTATCAATATGCGTTCAGGGCGTACTACTAAGCCATTTAATGGGAACACCAGTGCCGCATGTCTGGCAAGGCCTTTTAAGTAAGCCGCTCCCACGTCACTTAAGACCACGGTACCAATTATTCGTCGATCCTCGGAGTATATGGCGTTCCCCGCGGGGGAAGGTGTGACGATACAGCTACCAATCACTGCAGTACCCCTGAATTCCATGGTGGTGTCTGGAGCATTGTAAACTCTGCTGATGCGGATGCGTTCTGGAATATCCATAACCGGATACATAATGATGTCTACAAACGTAGATAAGGGCAGCCGAGTACCTGACTCCGCAGTATAGGTACTATCATCAGTCATCGGGTACTTGTTGTTTGCCGCAAACTCTCGAAACTCGGTATTATGTATATTCGATTGTATCACGCGTCACGCACCTTAAGCTTAGACTTCCCACGGGAACTTGCATTTCACAGCCGCATCCACGCAGATCTCATTATCAAGAGGATAGGGATACCCACTCCCGTCTTCCGTAGAGCAGCGCAAGGCGTTTCCAATAACATCCACGGCATCACAGCCAGACCAGGGGGACTCCCCATCAGTGGAATATACAAGTCTAATCGCAGTGTCGGTTTGGGTCACCGTCACGTTTGTGCCGTCAACTTCTAGACCTACCTTCGGACCAGAGATCTCCCCGAGGCGGTAGATACCGGAGTCGACCTCGGACTGTAGGGAGGGATTTTCGGTGATAAAACTGGTTATGTCAAAAAAGTCCTCATCAACGCCAAACACCAATTCATTGGTTGCAGGGTTTAAAGTTACCGTTATACCCCCCTCTCCCCGTAGCTGGTACTCCGTTGCGGGCATTCCGAAAGCGGGCAGAATATTTTGTGCGCTAGTATTCTTGGGAGCCAGAATAGTTCCCGCATCCACGGGGACAGCGAGCCCATGGGCGGACACCCGCGCAGACATTTGAGACCCCGTTACCAGATGCCCCCGCACGACCGCCGTCGCATCGTAGAGGGCATACGCCGTATTTGGCCGGGGCCCCGTAACCGTAGCCGAAAGAATCTCAACGCTGCCACCTGTGGTGGCTTTTAACTGATGACTGAATGGGGTGCCGTCAAGTGTCATGTCCGTAAGTAGGGCGGAGTCGATGTTCAGCAGGTGGAGATCAGCAAGCACCCCCGTGGGGATTTCCGGCACCCCGTACGTCAACGGGTAAGACGACGATGACAGCAATGAATAAATAAAGTGCATAGTTACGCCTCCGGATCGATTACCACGGTGACTTCCTCGGAGAAGTACAGCAGGCGCTTGCGGGTTATTTCGATAGCCCCCTCCCCACCATCCGGGAGTTCCCAGGACACGTCGAACAGCAGGCAAAGGCCCTTGGACACTGTGCCCCCGACGGTAAAATCGATAATCAAAGATAGTGTTTCATCGGGAGACAGCTGAACGCCCTCTGTTGAAATGGTCCACGATACGGGTACCTCACTAATTCCCTTTGCCGCCATGGCGTCAGGGGTAGCCAAGGTTACAGGGGCGCCCTCCGCACTTCTAGTAACTTTGATGATATTGTCCATGGCCAGGGTCATCCCGGCTGATGTTCCAAACGTCTTTGTCACCCTAACCACAAACCCACTGTTTAGTGTCAGAGGGGTGGGGCCGAAGTTATGGTGCACGCGCAGTTGCATGTATACATGGTCACGTTGTTGACTGAGGTTAAGGGTCAGCGCCATGTTTCGCACCAGAAAGTTCCACAGCGCACGGGTAGTCTGATACTGCTTATGGATTCCGTAATTGACGGCCACGTCACCAGCCCGAGAGGGGTTGTCTAGGATCTGGGCTTTAACGCCGTCCAGAACCTCATGAATCCGCCGCAAGTATCCCGTCAACCTTACGTAGTCTCCGCAATCAATATCCGGGCGACCAATATCGGAAACAGAGATTCCAACTTCATCCCCACTTGCATAGGCCTCCCACCTGAAAGTGGGGCCCCCGGCAATAGTGAGATCGGACGTAAATTTAGTCATGGAATCCCGCCACTTCGACAGCGGATTTACACCATTGAGCGTTGATACATAATACCCATTGGCGGCGTCAGGAGAGAAGTCGAAATACTCCGGCATTGTGCCCGTCGGCAACGTCTGATGCCGAGTTATGGCGTCAAAGTTGAGTTGGTAAAACAACGCTACGGCGCTGGTATCGACAGTATCCTGCAGCAGCACTAGCTGCTCAGCATCAAGCAATGCCATCTCATTGCCGCCACACATTTCAAGCGCAGTATTGGTATATGTGCGACTCTCGGTAGAGGTGTCGCTATGTACTATGGTCACTGATGGCATAGGAACCTACTGTTGTTTAAGGCCCAGCTTCAGAATGCCAAGCTCGTTCTGAAGGGCGTTGAGATTTGTGCTAGTCGCCTCCAGATATGATGCCAATCGAGCCGCCCTGGTATTGAGCACCTGAATAGCTTCCGCTATGTTTGCCAACTGGGAGGGATCGCAGCAAGGATTGGCGCAGGTGTTGGCTATGCGTATCCCGTGCTCAAGAGAAGTTATTTCAACGCAGGATTCCTCCCCGGCGTCTATCGTGAAATCATGCATCACATTTGGCGCGATCCCGTTAATGGTGGTAACAGGCGCTCCATAGTAATCAGACAACGCGGCCAGCAAATCCGCCCTGGTGTACAACCCCCCGAGAACCTCTGGAGGCTCATAAGCAATCACCAACCTGTCAGCCTCATCAAAAGACAGTCGAATGTTATCCCCCTCTACCAGCGTAATATCACCCGTCAACATTCTCCCGTTAACTACCAACCCCCTAAAACTGTCAGGATATGGGTGTATGCATTCCGGTTCAATCTCCCCCTCGGAAGGCGTCAATGTATAGGTTCCCGCTCCGTGTAGAAACGTATCAGGGTACCCGAAGTATACCGTACCGGAAACTCCCTGGAGAAGGGGGTTGGCATTCGACACCCCTGCAAGTGCCCAGCCCTGGGGGGTGGTCAACTGACTTGTAGGAACCTCAACGAACGCAACCGCACCGCCGCTCTCGCCGGCGGAAATGGTCACAACTACTTCCGACGTTCCGATTACTATGCTACTGACGTGCAGCGTGTAGAGTGGATTTACCGCCGCGCCTTCGGATACGGTCATGCCATAGGGAATGCTGATCTCCATGCCAATCATAAAAGAGCGCGGAATATCGTCCTTTGAGGTTTCCAGCAACGGAAACTTACGCACCGCGTTATCTTCATACCAAGACTTGAGTATCTGTTCGTTTATCATGCGCTCACCGGGGTAACAAGGAGCCCGCAAACTTGAACGTACTGGGCGGTAGCCGCACCTCGGGTAAAGGTAACGTACGCCACGCCTCCATAGGAAGAGTACAGGGGGGTGCTACCCACGCCCATGATGGACTCCGCGTTGGCCACCGAGGCGGTGATCGCACTGCTGCCAAGCGCATCAACACCCACTGAAGTGGATTGTAGCCGCTGAAACTTTACAGACGCGGTGATGTTTCCGGTATACCCCCCGGCCACCCCTGCAAACATTACGAAGGGACGTAACTCGTACGTAATCCCCGCAGGGGGAGCCACAATGGGAACCATGGCCAATACCGATACCGTGCCTGCGGCCGGGAAATAGTAATACAGTACCCCGTTCTGTGAGGTAAGGCTGCATCCGTTCATATCCAACAGGGATGCCTGCACCGGAGTACTCGACTGATAACCTCCAACTAGAACCACTTCCCCCGTGCTTCCATTGGTGACGGCAGTCAGATTCCCTCCAGCCGTTATTTTTGACACCACGGGGGTCAATACCGAGCCCCCATCGGATTCCAAACGCGCGAGGGCCGTCGGGGAATACTCAACCGCACTGTCAACCGCCGTCGCCGGATCAAAGGACAAGGTAACAACCCCGTTGGTCGCCCTGGCAGACAGCCGAGAAGTGCCTGACACGTTGACCGCACGCACTACGGGGAGGTCCTTGGTGTGGGGGAAGGAAGTGTACACCATCAGGGATGTTACACCACCCACTGGCGATGTTTTCGCACGAAGAACCACGGCATCGTTTTCCCGATCCAGAAAAAAGTTCGCTTGATAGTCAACCACACCATCAACGACAATGACGCCTTCGGTATCATTGAAGTAACTGAGGTCGGCAAGCTCCGTACCCGTATAGACAAATGCATAATCACCAACGGTTTGCGCGGCCCAGGAACCTCCATCCACCGGGACATCGTAAACACGATGGATATGATATCCCGTAGATGGAATTTCTATTCGCAACACCATATGCGCAGGAGAAATAACCGTAGCGACGACAATCGGCAAATAAGGCCGTGCGGCGGGAGTGGCAGCCGTTACCAAAGTACCCGCGACATCCTGCGAAAGATAGTAGTCGCCTGCGCTAGGATTGACACCACACGCGGCAATGATCGTAGCCGCATCGGTAATGTTGCCGGCTACGACGATATCGGCGACGCTGCCCCTTACTTCAGAAACAATGCCGATCACTTTGGAGGACACCGCCGGCAAGGGCTCCCCTTGGGGACCGTAGGATGTCGACCACCGTGCCAATGCCGGGGTAGCTACCCCGGCATTCAAATACACCGCCATACCTTGCTGAACGCCGGCCGCAAAGGCTACGTCGACGACTTTCAGACAGCCCGTGGTAGACAACCCTGTTACCGTGCCCGTCAGTCCATCTATCGCCGCCGCCAACTGTTCCAGCGGAGCGTTCATATTCGCCGTGGTGCGGGCGGTATCGTCTGTATAATAGTTTAGTGTCAGAGCCATCGGTCAATCCTTATCCTACTGCAGGAAACAGTATGGTTACTTTCCAGGAGACTCCCAGCTGCGCGTTGGCTACCGCAGTTACCGGGGTGGTTAAGCTTGCCACACTGAAAACCAAGTCATTGGCCGGAGTACTGTCGGTGGCACATACCAAAGCCGCCGCGTATATGATACTACCGGCGGTAAAATTAGCCCCAGTGCCCCCAACCATACCGTCGGTGATGCCCGTAAAGGTGACGATATTATTGCCAAGTCCGGAAGTGGCAGTGATACCACTTTGAATAACTGGAACGCTACAATAATTGCGGTCCGCATCCGCATACTGAAGATCTGCAAGCGCCGTCTCCCCCGTGGAGAGACCTGTAATCGTCGGGGCGGTACCACTGTTGTAAAACAGCATGTACATCCTGTTGATATATACCCCGCTGCCATAAAGGCATGAAGCAATGACCCCGCACCCCGTTTTCTGGAAATCATTGTGCGTGGTGGTTAGGGGCTGTCGCTCTCCATCTTTTGTTAACAAAAAGATGTCCAGCAGGCCTTGCGTCTTAATAGAGAGCATATCGCGCATCACAGTAGTCCTTGTCCAATAAGGGTAGTGGCAACTTCGGCGGAGGTCGTTTCCGTATGTTCAGTTAAGATAAAGGATGTGACTGTTTCCGCAATGGTCGTGGAAACGGTATCTTCGACGTGATCTTCCATAACGGTTATCATGCCGGTTCCTGCGGGTATGACGTCGTGACACAACTGCAGCAATTCTGGGGATTCCGAAAGAAAACCAAGTGCCACATTTCCAACGTACAGTACCGGCAGCTGCTTGCGCCCAAAGGTATCGTACAGTAGCGTTACGGGGTTGCCAGTCGGCCCCGGGAACATTGCCGCCGGGGTGGTTTCCCTAGCAGTCAATGCCGCGGTCAGCGTCGCACGGAACGTCTCCACATCCCCAAATACGGGAATCTCCCCATCCACTATATCAGACGTAACATTCGGCACGAATACGGGGGCTAGGTAATACCCCGTGACGGGGGCGTCAGCCATCTTGTTATACCAGTTGATTTCCAAGGGGACCAACGAGTCCCCCGGCCGCAGTACCACACCCGGTGCTAGAGATTGCCTAAAGACCACGGGTGTTCCGATAAGATCCCCGGCAGTCGTCTCCGCAAAGGCATACTCTCCAGATACCCAACAGCGCACCACGGTGGTGAATACTCCCGTGGTATCTGCCTGTTCATAGTTGCGAGGACATATAACACCCACTGCCGCCTGCACGGCATCCATGAGCGCCCGTATGCTGCCTTCCTGAACCAGCGCCGTGAAGGCCGCTGTACGGCCACTTTCCCGTATCTTATAGAAGCCGTACCGGTTTCTATAAGCATCACCCTGCTCAAGGCATTGGGGCAGATACAATACCATTCCCCACACCGGAACGTCCTCCTCGATCAGCAACCGGCGGGGAAGCTCCAACTCGTAGGGGTTTTCGTAAAAGTGTAGCGTTGTCGGGGACACCAGCTGATAATCAATGCCCTCCACCAATGGAGCCTGATCGCCCGGATACCGGGCAATGATTGGAATTCTCATAAACGCTCTTGGCAACTCCAAGGTCCACGCTATGGCGTCCGCGTACTGCTCTCCTATCGGACCGTCGCCATACAGCGCGGAACTGTCACGACTAGTGGCATACGTCCTGGAGATATGGGTAAAGGAAACAACGACCGTTCTATCCACCGGGAAGACAGGGTTGCTGGCATTGGGTTCTGCCAACCAGTTCAACAGTCCCGCCAACCTCGCATCGTGAACGGCATAGGTATAAGCGTGGCCGTCCACAATGGCGTTGATGGTCTGCTGGTCTTTTATTACCGACAACCAAAAAGTGCCAAGCGTCTGGTCTATGATGTCCCTGTAAGTATCCATTTACTGCACCGCCACCAATATGTTTGTGGGATCGGTAAAGAATGCCGTCTCTTCTGCCGTAATGCCCCCCTGCGCGGCGGGCCAGTCTGGACAGGTGAGATTACCAGAAGATGTCGAAAGTACCTTGGTGCCCAGCGGCAACTCGAAACGCCCGGAGATGTGCAAGGGAAAGTTGAGCCGAGTGCCAGATGGGAGGGCATCTGTGATGTCCTGCGCGGTAAGGGATCCCTTTCCAATGCGCAGATTGTTGATATGATCGGAAATGAGAAGTTTCAGTTCCTTGGAGGATAAAGTCGTATTGCTCACAGCCAACGATACCGTGACAAAGCACGGCACGGGCGCTCTCACCAACGTATCCTGCCCCGGTGCGCGTCTATCCGATGAATCCAAATACATCTGCATGGCTTTGATGCTCCGTATCTGGTCAAGAATAATCTCCGCGGTAGCGGGTTCGACGGGCGGGGCGTCGAGTGTGAAAGTCAGGGTCAACGTTTGATAGGAAGTATATCTGCCGTCAGTTACATAATGAGTAGTGGCGTCCACTCCCCAGGCCACCATCACATCTTCGACAGCTACCTGCTCGCCATTGACGGCCAACGCATACACCCCATATGCACCGGCGGCCTGCTCCGAGGATAATACGCACTGGTACTGGTCACCTCCTAGCGCAGTCACGGCAGCCGTATAACTGGCTTTTCCACATCCACCCGAGGGGGCTACCAGGACATCTACATACCCCGGCAAGGGTAAACCGGTAATGACATCGCTACCTCTCCGCACAGTAGGCGTACCACTTCCATACACCGCCACCCGATGGGGGGCGATCCCAAACATCTCAGTAAAAGCACCACGAAGCTGTAGGGGGGTGGATAATACTCCCGGAGGCACTCCGGCGAGTATT
>Ga0172382_10008552_pt1 | contig 14217 bp, 6 predicted proteins | sample Leawel138RmetaG_FD_122245 | JGI IMG/M metagenome (GOLD analysis project Ga0172382, IMG submission 122245) | Leachate microbial communities from a municipal landfill in Southern Ontario, Canada - Leachate well 138R metaG | ecosystem: Engineered > Solid waste > Landfill > Unclassified | place...
AAAATATAAACAAAGAAATGAATGCGCCATGCGGAGAAAACCACATGGCGCATTTTTTCATATAACCTTTCAGATGGTATCAGGCGATATTTATACTATAGATGATCAACGATATACTCGGCCGCAATCAACAATTGATCCTTTGACACATTATTCCAATCATCAGGTATGGTTCCAATATAAAGGCTTTTCTAATTTCCTTTGGTGTGCATAACCTAATTCTACAAAGAGACTTGAAAACTGTACTTACCCGATCCGATACGTGCGATTATATGATTTGATTCAGCACCTGTTTCCAATATTCTCCCTGACGCATCTAGCAGCAAGCCATCTACATGGACAATTTCTCCCTGCTTTTTGGGAAGCCATATCTCAGCGGTCGTATTTACCGGTATCTCCACATCTAAATAGAACACACCTTTATCAATTTTCCAAGTACTCCCAATTCTTCCATGGATAGAATCGTAGTGACCTGATGCCCAAGATAATCCTTCAGGAAGTTGTGGTCTAATTACAATTTTATTGAATCCGGGCTCTGCTAAATTAATACCGAGAATAGAGCGGTAAAACCACTCATTAATAGATCCAAACATGGGATGATTATGAGAATAGACATTGTCGGAATATGCCCATGTTTCCCAAAGTGTGGTAGCTCCATGTTCTAACATATATCCCCACCCCGGGAAAGTTCGTTGATTGGCAATTTCATAAGCCCAATCTTCCTTTTCAAGATCACGCAACACATCGAATAACATCTTCGTGCCAAATATTCCGGTAGAGAGATGCCACCCTTGCTTGGCAAATGACTCCTCGAGTTTGTTAAGCAAGCTCTCTCTTGCTTCGTTGTCTTTGATAATTTGATACCATAACGCGAATAGTTGGGCTGTTTGTGTACCATTATCCATCTGGCCATCTTTTTGAAAAAACTGCTGAATTATTTTCTGCCTGATTATTTCGCTTCTCCTCTTGTAGTCTTCTTCTTTCTCTTTCTTATCAACTATTCCGGCAAACTCAGCAAACAACTTCAGGTGATGATAATAAAAAAGAGAGGAGGTAAGCGCAATAGGTTTTTCATCTAATGCTTCATGATCACTCAATCCGATGGAGAAGAGATCATCTTCTGCATTGCTGATTAAGAAGCGCACCTGTTTTTCAAGATTCTCGAAATGATCATTTATAATAGAGATATCACCATAAAAATCATATAACTGTTTAATCAGGTAGGGATAGGCGAGCTGCCATCCTAACGGACCAGACTCTGCATCCGGTGCTTTATCTGAAATTCCCACATACGGGGCGGTTTCTGTAATACCACCATTCGCCCTCTGATCGTTCGCGAAATCTTCTACTGTTTTTCTATAAAACGTCTGCATATTGTAATTAAACAAATAGGATTCCGCTGTTGCTACTATATCACCTCCATATCCTAATTTTTCGCGAGCCGGACAGTCGGATTGTACGCTAAAAACATTACTTAGAAAGGTCCGGTCAATCACTTCGAACAGATTATTAAACATCGTATTGGAACAGACGAACGAGCCTGTTCTTTCCAGATCGACTGCTAAAGCCAGTCCCGTAATACTCTTCTTGTCCAGTATTCCTGGCCAACCGGATACCTCCACATACCGGAAGCTGTGGAATGTGAACTTGGGATGCCACTCTTCAACTGCTTCTTCACCTCTCAAGATATAACTGTCTTCCTGCCAAGCAATATCGGGTGCACCGGGACCTCCGGTGCCGGGGCCTTTAATTTGCCCGGCCACGCTGGTCATGACATTTATTGTTCCATCCAAGCCTATATCCTCTCCATATCTGAAAGATATTTTTTGTCCTTTCGGGCCCTTTACTTTTATCTTTACGACGCCAGCAAAATTTTCTCCCATATCAACCAAGTATTTTCCTCCGGGTTGTTTTATGATATGTTTAGGAGTGGTCTCCTTATATATTTTGATGGGTGGGGAAGTTTGGACAGACATTCTTCCTGTAGGTCCTGGCACCACTGATACGGGCTTCCAGTCCCGGGTTTTATCCTTTAATCCATACCAACTCTCATCCTCGAGTGTTGCATCATAATACTCTCCGAGAAAGATGCTGTTACGCACAATGGGACTCCGGGTTACTTTCCAGTTTTCATCAGTTGAAATTACTTCTGTAGATCCATCTTTATATCTTATTCTTAGTTGGGCTTTTAAAATCGGACGCCCCGACGACAATATATCTCTAAAGGTGTGTCGTCCCCAAAACTTTAAAGGCAAAAGGTTGTACCACCCATTACCGACGATCGCGCCCAATTTATTATTACCACCACTCATTAAACTTGATATATCGTGTACATTATATAACACCTGTTTATCGTAAGCAGTCCAACCCGTATCCAGAAAATAATCACTGATTTTTATTCCATTCATGTATGCTTCATAATATCCCAACCCACTAATATAAAGCATGGCCAATTCAACCTCTTTCTCTATGTTAAACTCTCTACTGAACAAAGGAGCCGGATCATCTTTATAAAAGTCGGCCGTTTCCTCGGGAGCATTGCTCCCATCGCTGATCCATTGTGCTTCCCAATCGTTTTCGTCCAACATTGCCATATCAAAACTTGCGATATCACTCCATGCTGATGGTCGGTCATCCGTGTCATATACTCTTACACGCCAGTAATATCGTGTGAAAGATTTTAAAGGAATTCCCTCATATTTCACGTGCCTGTTATTGTTACTCTGCACGATTCCACTTGACCAGTTGTTCCCCTTTAAATTCTTGATCTCATCTATGCAGTCACTCACAATGATCTCATAAGCCTTTTGAAAAACATTGTCTGAGTTCGATTGCAATCTCCAGCCAAAAACAGGATGATTACTGTCAACAGCGATTGGATTTTTCCTGAAATCGCATGTCAATAGATCAAAATCAATCTTTTCTCCGGCTAAGAGTATACCTGAAAAAACCAAGACAAACGACAGCAAAACAAGTTTCTTAATTTTCATTCCTAATTTATTTATTTATCAGTTATGTACACAACAATATGCCTTTTACTTCTTAGAATCTGTTTAAATTTCTTACGAAAATAGTAAATAAAGAGTCTTCTCCTTCAAAAAGTTTCTTATTTTTCAGTATCAATTTTTACTCTCAAATCAGATAAATTGGCCATAGATATATTATGTCCATTCTTCACATAGTTAGGAAGTTCAAAAAGGATTCCGGCCATAGTCAACTCATATCTGGAAATATCAGCAGATAAGTTTTCTTTCGTATCACGTACTATTCTCTCCAAGTTTTGTCTCGTGATATGAACCTCAAAATATCTAAGATCTGCAAATGGCTGTGACTGTAGGGAAGCCGACAGAGGTGCCTTCGTCACATATATAGTATTGGATTCTAGCGGAGAGATGGCAAAACTGGTGGAAGTATCGTGTTGATTCGCTGTTTCACGAAAACTACCACGTGATTCATACATGGGTACAGTAATCGCAAAAATAACTCCTGTAGTTAGATCTGTAAAATAGAGTCCAAAACTGAGTTGAGTTACAGGAGCCTGTTCTGAAGTGAAATTATGAGTCGAGATATTCCCTTGTGAATCCGTTAATTCCACATACGGAACTGCTGCTTTTACGCTTAGAGACAAATATTCCCCGTTTTTTGACCATGGGAAAATTCCTGGACTGAAATGCTTATATACCCATATATGAGGACCTCCGCCTGTAATAGGAACATATCTCCCTTTTGATTCTAACTCTTTTGTGTTAAGAACCATAGAGATAAATCCTTTATCATTCACTATCCCCGAACGATCCAATGAAATACCATTTTTAACAAAGTCATCTCCAATATATCGGGTCACCATTAACAATTTATCCTTTGGCACATTAAGTCCATAATTGGCTATAGTTGCAATTTCGATTTGTTCCGAGACATTGATAAGAGAATTTTCATCCACATTTCTAAAAACCGCGATAAGTGCCAAGTCATGATTCACTTGAAAAGTATGGATCTTTTCTTTTGAGAAAATTTCATTGCTTCCTGCAATCTGCCAACAATCAAATATAAATCCTGTTGTTGGCAATGCAGTTATCGTGGCCGTATCTCCTTTTTTCAATGTTGCCGAACCTGTCACTGTACCTGTATGAAGAGGATAGACCGACAACTTAATTTTGCAGTCCTGCTCTCCCTCTTTATCCGTATACCCTTTATCTACACATGATAAACTAAAGATGGTTAATATATAAAATAGTATCCTTATTCCATTCATAACTATAACTAATTGGTTGTCAACTAATTTAAATATCCGTTTGAGATATAAAAAAGAGAGCCGAATAGTAATCACATTCTTGCGTGAGAACAATTCTCATGTTCGTTTTATATTAGAGTTTATATCGAATAAGATTTTAGATACCTGATTACCAATTATCTTATTCCTTGATCAATATAATATCTGCTGTATAAAAATAATCCTGAAATATATTTTTTATTTTTAAAAAAAATCTTCCCGTTTACCATAGAAGAAAAATCTTGTCTCCGAAAAATCAGCGCTAAAATTCACTTGCTGGATTGCCTCATGCCAAGTGTCGGTATAATAGTCGTACACATCTACTTCCTTTGGAAACAAAAGTGATTTTTCGCCTGCTTCAGCCGCATGAAAAACCACCATATTTGAATTGGCCAATATAGGGTCTTCTAATTTGGAAAAGAGATGTACCCCGGCATTCTTGGCTAAAGATTTAATCAAATCTGCTTTTATACTGTAAGAACCATAGAAAATTTGTCTCGATCCGTTCGCCGAATGTGAAACAAATGTGGGATATTTTCCGGTTTTACCCCATATCTCCACTCCTGTTGTGTTGGGAGCAAGAAAACTGATTTGATTTTTCTTCTCTATAAGATATTGAATATTATTGGAGATATGCAATCTATCTCTGCCATCATTTGTCAGGGATATGATTGGCAAGATACTATCGACTGTTTTCTCTAATGATATGCCTGTAAGTCGATAAACGATAGAGTGAGGAGTCTGTCCAAAATCCCATAACCATACGGTAGTTTTATCCTTTTGATGTAGTATCTTCGTTAATTTGTTTGCCAGGTTATCATCTACATCTAACATCCCCACCATGAAATAAAGTGTAGCCGATTCGGGAACCCTTCCTTCCAACAGATCATTCAAGCTGTACATCCCAAATTGCACGGAGGTTTTATACAATTCGTCCCGCAAGTGATTCATCATATACTTGTTGATTCTCCAAGGATCCGAAGCATATTTTAACCCTTCCTCATTTACAATTAAAACGACCTGGGGAGCAGTTGGAGGCCTCAACTGATCATACAAACGATACAACTCAGTCAAATGGTTTATCTCTTTCCAAAAATCAATATGGTCGTACCAACCCCGCCCCACAAGATCATAGGTCCATCCACCGGTCCCTTTCAGAATCTGATATCCCAACTGACGTCTGAATACCTGAACCAGATAGTCATGATTCGCAATGCTCCTGTTAATTCCTTCACCCACATATTGATCGAGAGAGTTGTGGGGTGATCGGAAATCACACTCATACAAATATAGCTTCCCTCTACTATGAATGGCATCTATCAAGGTCATCTCTGCCCCGATGCCTCCCTCGTTTCGATTTTGATAGCAAACGGGAGATGTTAGAAAATCAATATCTTTATTCGATAAAATAGTATTCAAAGCAAAATGCCCAGATCGAGCGTCCGGTAACTCCAACTGATATCCGTAGTATATCCCGACAATAGCTTTTCGATTCGTAGCTTTCTTTATTAAAGAAGCAAATTTGCTGATTACCCCTGCTACCATTTCATTATAATAATCGAAATAATCCAACACTTCTTGATCGTCTGCCCGGGTGTAATATATCCTATCGGTACCGGCTATCCATCCGTTCTGTAATTTATCATACAAAGCGTCAATCGGAACAGGAGTCTTATATTTATTCTCCAACCATGCTTTAAATCTATTCATATTGGCATCGGAGACATCGACCCCGCTCTCTACAAAATTATATTGGAACCATTCTCTACCACCTCCAGCTGTAAAATTATAACCGATAACCCGTGATGCATATTCCGCATGATCTTGAATATAATTGATGGTTGTAGTCAATATCTCCATCGCATTTTTTTGCCATACTTCTGACGCGATCGACACCTGATCACCATAAGAACCGTCCACATAACGCACCTGCTCTGTGGAGTCGTAATATTTTGTCAAGCACTCCCTTGACAGATCTATACGAAGCAGGATAAAACCATCAGGATCGTTTCTCACAACCCGCATCAAGGCTTCATCCAACCTGGAAAAATTCCACTTCTCCTTTTCTTTCCATACCGATGCATTGACCTGATGGAGGTGGATATTTCCGTATTTAGCTGCATAACAGACCTGTCTGTCATTAATTATAAGGCTTTTAGGATTGTCTGCATCACTGTTGACAAATGAGAAGAAAGGGACTACAAATTCATCGTTCACCCACAATTGTGGTTTTCCATTGATTGATTTTATCTGAGCTTCCGGTATTTGGAGCCGAGAATTATAATCAGTAGGTTGAGCTGAAATATTGTAAATATTAAATTCCAGAAAGCTGAAGACAATTGTCAGCATCAAACACAAAAAGGGGGAAGAGTTCGATAACCTCTCCACCACCCTTTTCAAATTATTTAAGACTTTACTCATCCTTGATTAATCTAACGGAATAGGCTCCTTTTTTTGCTCCTCCCGAATATATTGCTTGCGTATGATTATGCTCTATGATTCTAATGAGTCCGGTAGTGGGATTATGTTCTGTTGAACACCAATAGACCCCTTGGATCGTCAGATTCCCTCCAAGGGTACCCGTGCCAGCAACACCTCCGCCAACGGCAGTAAAACCGCTAGAATTAGTCGCACCTTCGTTTGGAGCCGTCCAATGCAAAGGATCGGTCGATTTTAATTTTCCTCCCGCAACAGCATCCCCTCCTAAATAATTCACCAAAATAGTCCAATCCTCCTCTGTGGGGACACGCCATCCTTCAGGAGCAATATTTCTCGGATCGGCAATGGCATACCAATTGTATAGATTCCCGGCAATGGCAGCAATTAAATCATTATTCTGATAGACACCATACTTCCCTACTTCCACATTCCACTCACTCGCCACAGTGACCCGCTCTATAGGATCTCCATTCCTGTAGTGTGTTACCTTAAGATTTTCCACCATCCATGTTTGGTTCCCTATTTTCACTGTCGTATACTCATTCCCGTCGATATCTTTAATGGTGGGCGCCCCTGTCTTGAAATTAACTGGATCACTATATGCGACACCTCCACTGTTAATGGCATAAGCCCTGACAGTATATACAATACCCTCTTCCAAATCCTGAAGCTCACATGTGAACTCTTGAGATCCTTGTGTGCATTCAACTTTGGCATCTTCAATGGTGGGATTTCCCTCAATATTCCAACAGAATCCCCTTGTTGTTACCGTCTCCTCATAGCGTGTGATACTTCCTGACGCAATTGCGGAAGTCGATGTTATATCTGTAATCACAGGAGGAGTCAAAATCGCCAATGGTGCTGTTGTCGTGAAATGGATAACCTCACCGTAAGCTGTACCCTTTAAGTTTGTGGCATAAGCTCTGACATAGTATGACGATGCGATATCAAGATCTGTCAGAAGAGTTTTATACTCTCCTTCAGAAAAACCATTCATGGTCTTTGAATCCTCAATCGTCGGTGTCTGGTTAGTTGGACTCCAGCATATTCCAGACACCTTTACACGTCCTCCTCCATTGTCAATAACTGAAGAAACCACAAGAGCTGAATTTTGGGTTATATTGGTAACCGCTACCGTTTCAATATCGGGTAGATTCATCTTATTCAAAGGCAGATCATCAATCAACGTATACTCCTTTTTACAACTGTAGCTTAAGAGGAAACTCAATGCCAGAGCGACAATTGGCAATATATTTGTTTTCATATGATTAAAATTATTGATTTTCAATTCACTATAAATCGCTACCAACCTGGATTTTGTTGATCATTAAAACTAGGAATATTAGAGACATCCCCTATTGGAATGGGAAATATGAGGAATTTTTCCTGCCATGCGTTCCGTTCTCCTAAGCTGAATCGGTAGTAAACAAAGGAGTTATTACTCTCTTTGATTATTTCCACTCCCGTGACATTCTTGTCGGTCTGGCTCAAGATTTTCCATCTTCTCACATCCCAAAAGCGATGTTCTTCGAAAGCTAATTCAACTCTTCGCTCATTTCTAATCCTCAATCTCATCTCATCTTTGGTCAAGTTACCGGGTAGCTCTTTCATTCCGGCTCGTTCTCTTATTTTATTCACAGCTGAATATGCTTCCTGGGTAGGTCCGTTTAACTCGTTTTCCGCTTCCGCAAGATTAAGATACAGTTCAGCCAGGCGATATTTTTTCCAAGTAGCCGTACTTGCTTGGGTTCCCTGAATGCGCGGATCAATGAATTTTCTCAAGTAATATCCTGTGTGAGTGTTTCTAGTATAAGGGGGAACTTTCAATAATTGGTCGGATCCTCCTATAAATGTCTCTACGGTATGGACATTTCCATTGATATTATCATAGAGTGCACCGTTATACCAAATGGTTTCATAAAATCTAGGATCACGTCCCATATACGGATTTTTGGGGTCATACCCCGATCCTTCATTTATAATTGGAATAAGATGTTCTTCATCCTCATAACCTACTATAGCGGGTTCTCCAGTCTCTAACATCTCGTATGCGTCGACTAATTCTTGCGTCGGACATACGCCGGCCTTTGAACCTCCCGGTCTGCTGGGAATACTATGATTGGCAATAAAAAGAGAACCTGATCCACTGGTTTGTAGAATTGTCTCCGTATCTTTCGGATTGTCTTCATAATCCATACCTGTCAAGAAATAAGCCCCATAACTATCGACCAGCTTGTACACGTCATTAGCGGTAAGAGTTTCGATCGCCTGTTTTGCCGCATCTGCCGCGGCCTTCCATTTTTCGGTTTGATTTCCCGGATTCCATAAAGGAGAGGCATTATAAAGAAGCGCTTGGGATTTTATCGCGTGTGCCACGGCGCGCGTCACTCTTCCTGCTTCTGCACCATAATAAACCCTCAAGGGTAAACGCATGTTCGTTATAGCATCGTCGCAATCCTGCACAATAAAATCAATGATGTCTTGCATCTCCGGTCTGGACAGTGAAGAATAATCGAAATTAACATCGGGAGCTTTCTCGAATATCGGCATTGGACCATACTGTTTTACCAGCTCCCAATAATAAAATGCTCTTAAAATCTTCGCCTCACCAATAAGTCGCTCTTTTCTGTTCGCATCCTCAAATTCCACAGAGGAAATATTCTCCAGAAAAATATTAGCATGCTGTATACCTCTCCACATAGAGCTATATAGATCAATTCCCGGGTTGTTGGCAGGAGTCAATCCTCCTGCGATCCATCGGGCATTGATGTTGGGAGCACCACTACCAATCATCGAATCTTCTGCTTCATCACTAGATCCTGCCAGCATAGATTGATTGGTGTAGTACCAAAAATAGGCCGGAGCAAAAGTGTAAACGGTATTTAAAAAAGCTTCTGTTTTTGTTTCGTCTTCGAAAACATCGGCCAACGTAATTCTACCGTCGGGCTGGATATCTAAATCAGCACACGAAGTTACAAAAATGAGCGTAGAAATAAAATATATTATTTGTTTCATCATCTTTTATTTAGAATGTTAGGTTTATACCGAAATTAAATAGCCTTGTATTAGGATAGGTGAAACTGTCAGGTATCTCAGGATCGAAGTTTTTCGTAGAGAGCCTATCCCAGGTGAGTAAATTAAATCCATTCAAATAGACACGAATGGAATTGGGACCTATCCTCCTTGATACATGCTGAGGAAGAGTGTAACCTAATTCAACATTTTTCAATCTTATATAGCTTGCATCTTCCAGAAAGAACGAGTTTAAGATTTCGTTAGGAGAGCTCTCACCTGTTAACCTTGGATAACTAATTCTATATCCATTTTCCGCTCGCTCCTTTGTCCAACTCTCTAGATGCCTCTCCACGAAAAAGAATTTAGAGTGCGTCCCCCTATCAGCATAAAAATTTGAGACATGGGTTACTCCCTGGAACAACAGGCTAAGATCCCATGATTTATATTGTAAACTAAATGCAGTAGCAAAAGTGTAGTCGGGTACAGAAGAATATCCATAAGGTACCTGGTCTTTTAAATCAACCACCCCATCTTTATTCACATCTTTGTATTTGAAGTCGCCCGGCATAGTGGGGCGTCCCGCGATATTTTGTACAGGCGAGTTGGCTATTTCTTCTTCATCTTTGAAATACCCCTCGACCATGTAGACAAAAGGTTGCCCAATTCTATAGCCCGTCTGCCTATACCTATACGCATACTCTTCCGGCAGTAAAGGCTCATCGGCAAAAATCTGCTTATTTCGCGCATAATTCACGTTGAACTTAGAATAAAAGAATAGATCCCGTGTAAACGATTTTCTGTAAATTAATTCAATCTCATATCCTTTATTTTCAATTATGCCTATATTAGCAGGTGGTAAAACTCCTGAACTAAATCCATTTAAAGCAGGTATAGTGTTTCGTCTTCTTAATATATTACTCCTTTTTTCCTTAAAGAAATCCATATTTATGGTTATGGAGTGAAGCAACTCAAAATCAAGACCTAAATTGCTTTTATTAGCTACCTCCCAAGTGAGTGCCTTATTACCCAGTAATGAAATATTAATTAATTGTCCTTTTCCAAGGCTACCTAACCCTCCGGGAACTACACTAATATTATCCATATAGAGAAATCTAGTTCCTCCAATCCTATCATTGCCTACTTTACCATGAGAGGCTCTTAACTTAAGGTGGGTTATGATTCGATTATCGCGTAAAAATAATTCGTTAGAAGCCAACCAAGCACCGGAAACTGCCGGGAAGAAACCAAACCGGTTTCCTTTTGCAAATTGCTCTGACCCGTTATATCCCGCATTAAATTCAGCGAAATATCGCATATCATAATTATAGCTTACTCTTGTTGCTAACCCTTCCAGATTATATGGCAATTGCTGTCCATGAATAATTTTCTGTTGTTGATATAATAGAAGTCCGGTCACATCGTGTTCACTAAATTTACGATGATAGTTTAAATATCCCCGGAAATTAGTGTATTGCGAATAACTATTTCCTCCCCGGATACTTAAGGGAGTGTTTTCTATATCATTAAGCCTCTTGTAGTAGAGACTATCCATCCCGTGCGAGTCTTGTATGTTCCTGTCAATTATCTGTTCATATCTCTCATAGGTTCTGGAAGCAAACAAGTTGTTCGTTGAATTGGCATCAAAAGACAATTCAACTTTGGTAGATAATCCCTCCGTGACTGCCGACAGGTCGTACTCCATCCCATAGGTGGCAGTTACGTTGTTTCGGTTTTGTTGCGCATACCCCGACCGGTTTAATTGTCCAAATGCCGGATGAGGAACTGTCTGAGTGGTGAGCACCTCTCCATCGGGTGTCGTTGGACCTGGAAGAGTAGGTGGGAGGTCGTTCATATACGCTAGAATATGCCATGCAGGAGAGTTGTCGCTAAGATTTGCATTAAGATCTCCTCCCACGATATGTAATACACCTTGAGGCATATTTTGCTTTTCAAGATAACCCGCAACATTTAAATAGGCCATCAAATTTCTTGATAGATTAATATCAATATTGGATCTAAAACTGTAGCGGTCTAACTTAAAAGAAGGATCATATGGTAAATCTTTTTCTACTTTAAACATTCCTCCTTGATTAAGATATCCGGCGTTTACAAAATATTTGACGAATTTTCCTTTGCCCGTCACATTTAAATTATATCGCTGTTGTATCGAATAATCGTTAATTAATTGATCTCGCCAATTCGTGTTAGGATACCTGATAGGATCTTCTCCCGTCCTAAACATCTCGATATCTCTAGCAGTATATCTTTTTTCTTGTCCATCATTTTCAAGGACAAGATTAGTTAATATGGCATGTTGATAAGAATTGACCGGTTTAACGAATCGAGGAAAATCTTGTAAGGATAACTCGGCTGTAAATCCAATTTCCGGAGTGTCGGATGTTCCTCTTCTCGTGGTAACCAATATAACCCCGTTTGCACCACGAACTCCATACACCGCTGTTGCAGACGCATCTTTCAAGATAGTCACTGATTCAACTTCATTGGGATCAATATAGGTTAAACTGCGCTCGATACCATCCACAAGAATAATAGGACTTTGTCCGTTGATAGTTCCCAAACCTCTTAGAGCTAATTGTGTCATGTCTCTTCCAGGCTCACCACTTCTTTGAATCGCAGTTAGTCCGGGAAGTCTTCCCGTAAGACTTACCGCAAGGTTAGCAGCCGGACTCTGCTTTATCTCTTTTGTTTGGATAGAGGCTACAGAACCCGTGATTGTCTCTTTCTTTTGTGTGGCAAAACCTACCACTACAACTTCGTCTAACTGGCCAACATCCTCCTCTAAAGTCACATTGATAATTTGTCTTTCTCTTACAATTTCTTCCCTAGTAATGAATCCTATGTACGAAAATATCAATATATCGTAAGGAGTTGTCACGTTTAACCTATAATTTCCATCAATATCGGTAGTGGTACCGGTATCCGTGTCTTTTATACGGATAGTAACCCCAATAAGTGGATTTCCATCATAATCTGAAACATTCCCTTGTACTACTCTTTTTGGCTGTTGAGCAGTCGTTTTTTCCACCTTCTCCTTCATGATATAGACCTGCCGCCCGTCAACCTTGTACGTCGTTTGTGTTCCTGCAAAAAGCAGGTCGAGCACCTTCTCAATGGATTCATCACTCACTTTTAACGTGACCTTCCGATTGAGATCTACATCATTATTGTTATAGAAAAAAACCATGTCGCTGGTTTTCTCAATAACACGAAGAATCTCCCTGACCGATTTATCGGTCTGATGGATAGTGATGGCCTGTGCGTTTGAATTCCAAAGAAAAAATTGCCCCAGACAGATCATCATAATAATCTGAACTCTCTTTCGTTTAAATTTCAAATTGTTTTTCTGCATGACATATTGAACTAAAATTATTGATTAAAAAGTATTCTGTATTCATTTCCTTTTGCCCCGAAATTAAACGACGCTATTTGTGATAAGCTATTGAGTAAATGGGGGAGTTCTTCTTTCAACACCAATTTACCTGAACATAAAACTCCGGAGGGTTGTTGCTGAGGAAAGATCATGGTAACATTATAATAACGGGCCAGTTGCTGAAGAATGTTTTCAATCGGTTCATCCCTGAATATATATATACCATCACGCCACGAGGTATATATCTCCGCATCTACTGTTTCCACGCTGCTCACCTCTCCGGTATATGTATACAATTGATTGGGTGACAAACGTGTATTCTCTCCATTCAGCCTGACATCAACCGAGCCATTCACCAATACAACCTTTTTATAAGTATCTTCTTTATAAGCTGACACATTAAAAGATGTGCCAAGGACATAAATCTCCAACTTATCCGTTTTCACCAGAAAAGGTCGGCTTTCATCTCGTTTTACCTCGGCATAGACTTCTCCATCTACATATATTTCTCTTTTATGATCGGGAAAAACAGCCGGATAGATTACTGTAGTACCGGCATTTACCCACAAGGAAGTTCCATCGGCCAGTATGAGGGAGGCCCGTTTTCCATACGGCACATGTAATTGGTTATAAGTTGTCTTTGCAACGGGCTCACTCACATCTGATTGACTCACTTCCTCGTTATTAATAATAATAGACCCCGTACTGTTATATTTTATCTCCGCGTCCTCTCCTTCTATTTTAACCTGCCTCTCTTCTGTGACAATACGTATTTCACCTTGATTCTGTTGTTGATTTCCCAATTGAAACTGTGTATAATCTATCTCCCGATTATTATCAGGATACAACTGATCTCCTTTAAAAAGAAAAGTAAGAGACAACCCGATGATGATTGCAATACTGGCTGCAACAGTCAGATATTTGTACAGGCGCACTCCTCTCTTTCGCTTGTTCTTCAGTGAATTTCTGGTTACATCAATCCTTTTCCATAGCAGTTCTTTTCGTTCCTCTGACATTTCGTGACGATTTTTTCTTACGGATGCCAATAACATATTAGCAGAAATGAATTCATTGATATCAATCTCCTTACGATCAATAAGTT
>Ga0172382_10008553_pt1 | contig 14216 bp, 11 predicted proteins | sample Leawel138RmetaG_FD_122245 | JGI IMG/M metagenome (GOLD analysis project Ga0172382, IMG submission 122245) | Leachate microbial communities from a municipal landfill in Southern Ontario, Canada - Leachate well 138R metaG | ecosystem: Engineered > Solid waste > Landfill > Unclassified | place...
AGCACAATCACCCCCATGCCGCCGATCCAGTGCATGAAGGTACGCCACAGGTTGATCGAGGTCGGCAGGTCGTCAAGCCCGGTCAGGATCGTCCCGCCACTTGCAGTCAGGCCCGATACCGCTTCGAAATACGCGTCGACCAGCGACAGCTGCGGCAGATAGCCGAGCAGAGGCAATGCACCAAAGACAGGCAATACCACCCAGGTCGACGCAACCAGCAGAAAACCGTCATGCACTCGAAGGTCGCGACGGCGCCCGCGCGTCCCCAGCCATAGCAGCGCGCCGCACAACAACGTCACCACGATCGCCTGATCGTAGGCCATTGTCGCGCCATCATCGAGCCAGACCGAAACCGACAGCGGGAACAGCATCAGCAAGGCGAAGATCACGATGATCATGCCAAGCGCGTTGAGGGCAGGGTAGTAGGCGCGCACCGGAGACGAATACATGGACTTAAAGGAAGGTAAAGCTGACCTGGAACAGCTTCTCGACCTTGGTCACCAGATTCTTGTGGGTACAGAACACGATCACATGATCCTCGTTCTCGATCAGCGTGTCGTGATGGGGAATGATCACCATCCGCCGGATTACCTTGCCGTCACCAGCACGGCGTTCGTCGCGCACGATCGCACCAATCGTCGCCCCCTTCGGCAGGGTGATCTCGTCGATGCAACGACCCACCACCTTGGAGTCCTTGGGCTTGCCATGGGCGATGATCTCGAGCGCCTCGGCCGCGCCCCGACGCAGACTATGGACAGCCACCACGTCGCCGCGGCGCACGTGTGCCAGCAGCGACCCGATGGAGGTGTGCGCGGGCGAGATAGCGATGTCGATCGGCCCGCCCTGAACGAGGTCAACATAGCTCTTGCGATTGATCAGAGCCAGAGTACGGCGAGCCCCCATGCGCTTTGCCAGTGAAGCGGACATGATGTTGTCCTCTTCGTCATTGGTCAGCGCCACGAACAGGTCGGTCTCGTCGATCCCCTCATTCTCAAGCAACTTCTCGTCGGTCGTGTCGCCGCGCAGCACGAGGGTATGACTGAGCTGGGTGGCCAGCATTTCGGCCCGATGCTTGTCGACCTCAAGTATCTTGACGTGATAGTCGTTCTCGATCGAACGTGCGAGGCGGAAACCGATGTTTCCCCCTCCGGCGATCATGATCCTGCGCATCGGCTTGTCGGTTCGCCGCAGTTCGCGCATGACCTGCCGGATATGAACGGTCGCCGCCAGACAGAACACTTCATCACCGGGAACGATCACCGTGTCGCCCTCGGGAATGATCGGCTCACCATTGCGATAGATAGCAGCGATGCGCACCTCGACGTTGGGCAAGTGAAAGCGCAAGGCTTTGAGCGGATGCCCCACCAGGGGCCCGCCCTCAAACGCACGGACACCGATCAGGCTGACCACGCCGTCGGCAAAATCAAGCACCTGCAGCGCTTCCGGAAAGGCTATCAGACGCTTGATGTGATCGGTGACGATCTGCTCCGGACAGATCGAGAAATCAACCGCGAAGTTGTTTTCGTCGAGGAGCTCGGGGTGGTCCACATAGTCGGTTGAGCGCAAGCGTGCAATGCGCGTGGGCAGGTTGAACAGCGCCTTGGCCACGCGACAGGCGCACAGGTTGGTCTGATCCGATTGCGTCACCGCAATCAGCAGATCGGCATCTTCAGCGCCGGCTTCGCGCAGAACGGATGGCGACGCGGCGTTCCCGCACACCGTGCGTACTTCGAGCCGTTCGCGTAATTCGGCGAGATAGTCCGCACTGGTGTCGACGAGGGTGATGTCGTTGGCTTCAGATACCAGATTTTCCGCAACCGACGCACCGACCTGGCCGGCACCAAGAATGATGACTTTCAACGGGATAGCCCAAGATGAACGCAAGAACCGCCGATTCTACGCGGTGTTTCATCGGCATGAAACAGAATGTTGCAATGCAGCAACCGTGCAGGCGCGGGTCGCTCGTCTCCGCGTGCACACGCTACCGCGGGAACATCAGTTCTCTTCGTGACGGCGGCCGGCCTGCAGGCCCAGTTGCTTGAGTTTGCGATAGAGATGCGTGCGCTCGAGCCCGGTCTTTTCGGCAAGGCGGGTCATGTTGCCACTCTCGAGTCGGAGGTGGTATTCGAAGTACATGCGCTCAAAGGCCTCACGCGCCTCACGCAGCGGTTGGTCGAGCGGAATCGCACCTGCAGCCGCATCGGGGTTGGGTGCGAGCAGACGCCGCACCTCGGGCAGGCCGATCTCTTCTTCCAGCGTTGCCAGTGCCAGTGATCGCACCGCCGCTCGCAACTCTCCATAGCCTCCGGTCCAGGCATGCGAGCGCAGGTGATTGAGTGCCGCAGTCGAGAATCGCCGCAGCGGGACGTCGTTCGCTTCGACCAGATGCAACAGCACCTGCGCAGCAAGCTCCGGCAGGTCGTCACGAATATCACTCATTGCCGGTGGCGCGAGGCTGATCTCGAACAGGCGGTCGAGCACGGCCTCGTCCCATCCTTCGCTCAGCAGCGCATCATGACTGCGCTCCGTGGCCACCACCAGGCGCAGATCGTAACGGTCCAGACGCTCAAGTGCGAAGGCCAGGTTCTTCTGCTGCGCGCGTGACAGTCGTGCAAGCTCGGCAACATACAGCAGCCCACCCTGACTTGCCTGCAGCTGGTTGATGTCGAGCGGTACGTTGATCGCCGTAAGGTCAAGCCACGGTGCACCGGCTGCCTGCAGGCTGCGTGCAACCAGTTCGGCCAGGCTGCCGCCGCCTACGCGCAACAGGAGCACTCTTGAGCTGTCCGCAATCTGTTCGATCCGCCGCTTCAGTTCGCGCAGCGGCGCCGAGCGCGTAAAGGCCGCGAGCGTCAGAGGTGCCGGCGCACCATTTGCCACCGGACGCTGCAGGCCGCGCTTCACCGAAGCCAGCAGCTTCTGCAAAGCAATCGGTTTTTCCAGATAGTCGATCGCGCCGATCCGGGTCGCCTCGACCGCCGTGTCGATGGTGCCGTGGCCGGACATCATCACGACCGGCATGTTCAGCTGGCCGTTTGCCGACCATTCCTTGAGCAATGTGATGCCGTCGGTGTCGGGCATCCAGATATCGAGCAGGACCATGTCCGGACGTTCCGCATTGCGGGCAGCACGGGCCGCGGCCGCGTTCTCCGCGAGCTGAATGTCGTGCCCTTCATCACGCAGGATCTCCGAGAGGAGTTCCCGGATTCCCATTTCATCATCAACGATGAGTAGCTTAGCCATGGTTCAGTGTTCACCGTTTGTCATGATCGTCCGCAGACGAATGCGTACTTCGGCACCGCCGATGTCGCGATTGGCAATTCGTATTTCGCCCCCGTGCTCGGCCACGACCTTCTTCACCATTGCCAGACCCAGTCCGGTGCCCTTGGACTTGGTGGTGAAGTATGGCTCAAAGGCACGGGCGAGAATCTCGGCCGGGAAACCCGGACCGTTGTCACGGCAGACCAGCAAGACGCGGTCGCCGTCGGGGCGCGCAAGCAGGGTGATCTCGGCATCTTCCTTGCCGAGTACCGCATCCTGCGCATTCTGCAGCATATTGTGAATGATCTGGCGAATCTGCGAAGCGTCGCCCAGCACCTTCGGCAGGTCGTCCCCCACCTGCAGGCGGATGCGCACCGCAGCGCTCTCATACAGATGCAGCACTTCCCGCATCAGCGCAGCAAGATCGAGTGCAACCAGCTCCGGCGCCGGCAGTCGCGCGTAGTCCCTGAATGCATTGACCAGGTTCTTCATGGCTTCGACCTGATTCACGATCGTGCGGGTGGCGCGTTCAAGCATCGCCCGGCCATTGTCGTCGAGCTGGTCGGCAAGCTTGAGGGCCAGGCGCTCGGCCGAGAGCTGGATCGGCGTCAATGGGTTCTTGATCTCGTGCGCCAGACGCCGTGCCACCTCCGCCCACGCGGCGGTTCGTTGCGCATCGACCAGACGGGTGATGTCGTCAAACACCACCACCAGGCCACCACCGGTACTTTCCGGCAAACGCGAGCCATGTACCAGCAGGGTCAGCGGCGTGCTGTGTGGCGAGGGGATCTCGATCTGCTCGTGCCAGTCGCTCTCGTGCGTGGCGAAGCCCTCGAGCAGGGCATCGCGGAGCACGTCGTGACGCACCCAGTTTTCGAGTGCGATATCTTCGAATCCGGCAAGGTCATCAGCAAGGATGTCCATCGCGCCGCGGTTGGCGGCACGCAGCGTGCCATTGCCGGCAAAGGCGAGCACACCGGTAGACAGGTTCGCCAGCACGCTTTCGAGATAGGCCCGTGCGGCTTCGACGGCTGCGCGGTTGCGGTCCGCTGCCGCACGGGCGTCTTCCAGCTGACGCACCATCTGGTTGAAGGATTGCGTGAGGACACCGAGCTCGTCACGCGCCGGCAGGGCCTGACGGGGTCGGTAATCGCCCTGCGCCACGGCCTGGGTTCCCTCGGCGAGGATCAGCAGGGGCGCGACCAGTCTGCGTGCCAGTACGAAAGCCACCGCCATCGCGGTCAACAGTGCGAGCAGCAAGGTAAGGGTCAATGTAAGGCTGTAGATGCGCTTCAAGCCCTCCCGCCCCAGGGTGAGCTGCTGATAGTCCCGATAAGCCTCCTGTACGGCCTCTGCGTGGCGCGCAAAGGTATCCGGCACGGGTTGGGTCAGCTGCAGAAGCTGCGGCTCGTTCAGAATTGATCGGGTCGGAATCGGCACCACCACGCGAATCACCAGCCGTCCATCCGGGTGGCTGTCGACGGTACTGACGCTGCGACTCTGCCGTGCCTGGCGCAACTGCGCCGACGAGGGCAGATCAGGCATCAGTGCAACCCCGCCGTCACTGGCGGTAGCCACGACCTGTCCATTCGGCGCCAGCACGGTAGCGTTGCTCACGCCGGCAGATTCGCGCAGGCGGTTGAGCGTTACAGGCGACACCGTGTCGAAGCTCTCCAGGTCGAGCGCCATGTCCCCGGCCTTCGTGTTGACCTGGCTGACAAGGTAGTCGAGCGCGTTCTGTCCCAGCGCGATACCTCCTTCAAGCGCGGAATCCACCCTGACATCGAACCACGACTCAATGCTGCGCACCACGAACTGCAGCGAGACGGCATAGACGACGAGGCCGGGAAGCAGCGCCATCAGCGCAAACATCATCATCATCCGGTACTTGAGGCGGGAACCAAACTTGCGCGCCCGGTACTCGCGCCACAGAGAGCGCAGTTGCACTCCGACCAGTCCGGCCAGACCAACCGCAACCACACCATTGAGCGCAAGCAAAAATGGATAGCGATCGGCGAACAGGTCGGAGTTCGCGCTCGCCGACGTCAGCAGATAAAGTGATATGCCCGCGATAGCGGCAATGATCGCAAGCGCAACCCGTTTCATCGTGACGTTGCCGCGCCGGGCAGAAAGGTCCAGTGCAACCACTCGGTGCCGACATTCCAGTCGCGGCTACCGATGGCCGTGACTTGAAACGGTTTGGGCAGCTGTGCTGTGTCGTGACGGAAGCGAAGCGACACCTCATGCGAAACGCCGGGGGTGAGCTCATCTGCAGTGGCGATCTGCCAGTTCCGTATGCGCTGCATGGTCAGCAAGGCGGAATCCAGGTTGTCGAAGCTTTGGTGGAAAGCGCCCATCGACAGGCGGTAACTGCGCGTGATGGCGTGGTAGGAGATGCGGTAATTGAGCTCGCGCTCGACCACGACTTCGTTCAGCCAGTACCAGCGCGGCCGTTCGATAACCAGTTCGGCGACGAAATGGAGTGCGACGCCACGGGTAATGGCATCAGTCAGCCGTGAATTGATGTCGAGCTCGATGTCAGCATTCAGCACGTAGCCCCCCTCCCCCGGCACGATCTCGGCGAAGGTGATCCTGCTGTCGTCGGCTCCGAAAGCGGACAGCGACAGCAAGGCCAGCGCCAGAAAAAGACGCCGGCAGAGATTAGCGAAGTTTGCGCAGGCGCGCATAGTAGAAGCCGTCATGGTCGGCAGTCGGTGGCAGGGAACGCGCGTCGCTGGCTTCAATGGCATGCGTTTCGGCATCCGTGTGGCGGGCAAGAAATGCATCGATCTGACGACGATTCTCCTCGTCGAAAACCGAGCATGTCACGTAGAGCATTGTGCCACCGGGCGCCAGCGTCTGCCAAAGAGCGTCCAGAATTTCTGCCTGCTGCGCGGCGAAACGGGGAATGTCCTCGTTGCGACGCAGCCATTTGATGTCAGGGTGGCGGCGAACCACGCCGGAGGCCGAACACGGAACATCAGCGAGAATGCGGTCAAACGGCTTTCCGTCCCACCAGGTACTCAGACGCCGACAATCGGCGACGCGGACACACGCATCAAGCCCGAGGCGATCAAGATTGGCCCGAACGCGACTGGCCCGGGTGGGGTCGAGTTCCAGGGCGGTGAGCTTGATATCCGCAAGCTCGAGTAGATGAGCACTCTTCCCGCCTGGCGCCGCACAGGCATCCAGAACCCGCTCACCGTCGACTGCGCCGAGCCACTGCGCTGCCCATTGCGCGCCCGCATCCTGAACCGAAACCTCGCCCTCGGCAAAGCCCGGCAGACGCGTGACCGCGACGGGATGCGCCAGCAGCACCGCACCGTTCTCGAGGGTGCGGGCCGAAATCCCCGTCTTTTCCAGCGCCGCAAGGACCTCTTCGGTGGTCGTGCGACGAATATTCACCCGCAAGGACATCGGTGGATGCAGATTGCCGGCTTGAAGAATGGCTTCCCAGTCCTTGGGGTGAGCCCGCCTCACGCGCTCGATCCACCATTCCGGGTAGGCATGACGTGCGCAGAGATCCTCGTTTCGCCAGCCCTCCAGCTTCATGGGATCGCGCAGGACATTGCGCAACACGCCATTGATGACACCCTTGAGCGCAGGCACCTCGGCGGCCGCAGCCTCCACCGCCTGGTCAACAAGCGTATGCGACTGCGCGGGGCGCTGCTCAAGGCGATAAAGCGCCACCAGCAGAAGCGCATGAAGATAGACCGGGAGAGGCTTATGCAGGTATTGGCGCAGCACCGCATCGCCGCGCCCGAACTCGCGCAAGGTAGACCACGTCAGATCGCGAACGGCACCGCGGGTTGAGTCCGCCCACGTCGGATTCAACCGCAGCATGGTCTCGTAGCTATCGGTGAGATTGGCGCCCTCGAGAACATCCGCCACAAGGCAGGCGGCCTGTCTCAGCGCGTATGCCAGACTGTCCTGAGGCAGAGTGTGCCGGGACGTATCGGATGGTGGCGAGCCCCGGCGGTCATGCGTATTGGTGGCAGTGCTGCGGACGTGGGTACGACGATTCACAATGACCTTCTTGTTCTGATAGGTGATCCGAGTCTTGGCCGGGATAAACTCCTGCCGCTCGGGGATGATGAGCAGCCTGCACCTGGAGCGCTGCAAACATCGGTTCTGAATGCACACGATCGCGGTGCCGGCCAAGCGTCAGCTGAACGGTACGGCCCATTCTCTACTGTAGTACGCGGTGTTTCACGTGAAACAGTTCGCACTACAGCGTGGCAAGCGTGTCGTATGCGAGCTTTGCGATAAGAACTGTAACGACCGCAAGGAACATCTTACGCACAAATCCCGTCCCATGACGAAGTGCTGTCCGTGAGCCGGCGATCGCGCCGCACAGATTACACACGGCCATGAGCAGTGCCAGCTTCCAGAGAATATCGACGTTCTTTGCGAAGTAGGCAATCGCCGCAAAATTCGTCGCAACGTTTACGATCTTAGCGGTTACCGAGGCCCGCAAGAAATCCATGCCGAGGAAGCGGATGAACAGAAAAATCAGAAAGCTCCCGGTCCCCGGACCGAAGAAGCCGTCATAGAAGCCGAGCACTAGTCCGATTGCCATCGCAATCAGGGTCGTCCTGAAGTCATGCGGCCCTTCGGTCGAGATGGAACCGAGATCCTTGCGCATGAAGGTATAGCCGGCCACAACAACCAGTAGCAAGAGGATGAGCGGGCGCAATACCGTCGGAGGCATATAGGCGACGGCCTTCGCGCCATACCAAGAACCGATCAGGGCCGCGACGGCGCCCGGCAAAGCAACTCGCCACGGTATGGTCACGCGTCGTCCATACTGTATGGCGGCACTAGTGGTACCGATGATGCTTGCCACCTTGTTGGTTCCAAAGAGCACAGCGGGCTGTACAGAAGGAAACGCGGCAAACAGTGCCGGAATCTGCACCAGCCCACCACCGCCAACGACTGCGTCTATAAAGCCCGCACAGAACGCACCCACACCCAGGACAAGATAAAGACCGTATGTATCAATCAACATGTTTCACGTGGAACATTGCATAAAGGGTCCACGCGCAAGCATGAACAGTCGCCTGAAAGGAAAGAGCACCGAACCGTCAGACCGTTGCGGATACACCTGAGTCAACATCGCTTTCAGCTGAGAACCAAACCTTGCAGTCAGCTCAGGACTTAATCGAGCGAAATACGGTACCAGCGTACTGCCCGCAAGCCACTCGAATACCGCATCCTCTCCGGTCAGCTGCTGGTAATAGGTCGTCTCCCACACCTCAACCGCACGGAAGTGCGTCGAGAGAAGAAGCTGATAAGCGGCAGCTTCAAGCACTTCCCCCATCCGCACACTGCCGAGCACATCGGACCACTCCGCGCTCGCTGCAAGTGTCCTGATGAGGCCGTGAGAGGGTGCAGAAAAATTCGCTGGCATCTGCACAGCCATCACGCCATCCCGAGCCACCATTCCCGCCAATCTGGCGAACAAGCCCGGATGATCCTCCACCCAATGCAAGGCCGCATTTGAGAACAGCAACTCAACCGGTTCGTCAGCACGCCAATGTGAAATATCGGCGTCGATCCACTGCGCCTGAGGCAGCCCGCGGCGCGCCAGCGCCAGCATTTCGTCCGACTGATCAACGCCGGTCAGTTTCGCAGCGGGCCAGCGTTGCAAAAGCAGCTTGGCAACATTGCCGGGGCCGCAGCCGAGATCGACAATGTTGCGCGGCGCCCTCATCGAGATGCGCCCCATGAGATCAAGTGCGGGGCGCAGGCGCAAATCGTGAAACTCGAGATAGCGGTCTGGATCCCAGGTCATCAGTCCTGTTCCCCAGCGTACGTATCGGCACCGAAGCTGCGCCCCCTATCGTCAGCACCTACCAGAAGCCCGGCTGCCTGCTCGCGCCAATAGTGCAGGGCCGAAAAAAAGCCCTCCCACACACATCCGTTACAACCCCGCCCACAACAACTGGTCGGGAACGGCGGGGCCGGGCGAAAAACGATGCCCGCGTGGGTGAGTAGCGCCTGGACGGCATCCATCACCCTGTTGGCGTCGTCAATGTGGCGCAGTGGTAGACGGAAAGGGTCGGGTTGGGTCATGGCTTATCAATCGGAAAATGGCTCACGAGCACGAAAGCTGGAGCGTGAAAAGCCCGGAACGCTCTTGGTACTCCACGGGGCCATGCCATGCGCATTACTCATGCGCAAACGTCACTTGCCGATGCAGAAGCGTGAAAAGATCACGCCAAGGAGGTCGTCAGCAGAAAACTCGCCCGTGATTTCGCCGAGTTGATCACCGGCCAGTCGCAACTCCTCGGCAAACAGTTCAAGTGCCGAAAGCTGCTCGCCTGCCGTGCGCACATGCGCGAGCGCTGCGCGCAACGCGAGCAGATGCCGTTCGCGGGCAAGAATCACATCCTCTCCGTGCGCATGCCATCCCGCCACACGCAGGAGTTCCCTGCGCAACAGCTCGATTCCGAGGCCTTCCCGTGCCGATACGCGCACGTCGATCTGCCCCTTGTGCTCCACCCGCGCGGGCGAGAGATCGCACAGATCGATCTTGTTGATGACCGTGATGCACTCAACGCCGGGAAGAAGATCGAGCGCGATATCCGTTCCGCCCGCCGCCTCACCCGGGCGGGACGCGTCGACAAGGCGCAGCACCACATCGGCGCGTTCGAGCTCTCGCCGCGTGCGTTCGATACCGATCCGCTCCACCACGTCGATGGTATCGCGCAGCCCCGCAGTATCGATGATGTGCAACGGAATCCCTTCGATCTGAATGGTCTCGCGCAGGGCATCACGGGTGGTGCCAGGCACTTCGGTCACGATTGCGCGATCTTCGCCCGCAAGTTGATTGAGCAGGCTCGACTTGCCAACATTCGGCGCACCGGCCAGTACGACGTTGAGACCGCTGCGCAGCAGCGCTCCCTGACGGGCACGATCGAGCACGCCTTCAAGCTGTTCGATGATTGCAGCCAGACGGGGCAGCGCTCTGGCCTTTTCGAGAAAGTCGATTTCTTCTTCGGGGAAATCCAGGGTCGCCTCAACAAGCATGCGCAAGTCGATCAGCGCGTCACGAATGCGATGGATTTCCCGCGAGAAGCGCCCTGACAGCGATCTCACCGCCGACTGCGCAGCCGCCGCAGTAGACGCCTCGATCAGGTCGGCAACGCTTTCGGCCTGGGCCAGATCAAGCTTGCCATTGAGAAAGGCACGCCGGGTAAACTCTCCGGGTGCTGCCAGACGGGCGCCGAGCGCAAGGCAGCGATCGAGCAACATCTGCATCACGACCGGGCCACCATGACCCTGCAGTTCGATGACGTCCTCGCCCGTAAACGACGCGGGCGCACGGAAGTAGATCAGAAGCCCTTCGTCAATGGGCTCCCCATCCGCCCCAAGAAAGCGATTGAAACTCGCAAGCCGGGGCTGGGGATCACGGCCGGTCAGTTCGCGGGCAAACGGCCCCAGCCCCGCCCCTGAAACACGAACGACGCCGACGCCTCCCCGGCCCGGCGCCGTCGCAATCGCGGCGATCGTGTCAGGCGGGCTTGCTGCCAGCCTTGCCACGCTCGATCATCCGCGTAATCTGCCATTGCTGAGCAATCGACAGGATGTTGTTCACAACCCAGTACAGCACCAGACCAGACGGGAACCACAGGAACATGAAGGTGAACACGATCGGCATTGCCATCATGACCTTGGCCTGCAGCGGATCCGGCGGCGTCGGGTTGAGCTTCATCTGGATCAGCATCGACGCACCCATGATGATCGGCAGGATGAAGTACGGATCCTTGGCGGACAGATCCTGAATCCAGCCCAACCAGGGTGCCTGACGCATCTCCACGCTACCGAGCAGCACCCAGTACAGCGCGATGAACACCGGGATCTGCACCAGGATCGGCAGGCAACCGCCGAGCGGGTTGATCTTTTCGGTGCGATAAAGCGTCATCATCTCCTGCTGCATCTTGGCCTTGTCGTCGCCGTACAGCTCCTTCATGCGCTTCATACGCGGTCCCAGCACGCGCATCTTGGCCATCGACTTGTAACTGGCCGCAGACAGCGGGAAGAACAGCGCCTTCAGCATGACCGTAACCAGGATGATGGCCCAGCCCCAGTTGCCGAGCATGTCATGCAACCACGACAACACCCAGAACAGCGGCGCTGCAATCACGGTCAGCCAGCCGTAATCCACCACAAGATTAAGACCGGGTGCGATGCCTTCAAGCTTGTCCTGCTCCTGGGGGCCGACATACAGACGGGACGCCGTCTTGCCGGCGGCGCCCGGTGCAATCGCCTCTACCGGCAGGATAACGCCCGCTGAATACAGACCATTCCCCACCTTGCGCGCGAAGAACTCACGTTCGACGCCTGCTTGAGGCAACCACGCGCTGACAAAGTAGTGCTGCACCATCGCCACCCAGCCATCCGGGGCAGTCTTGATGATCTTCGCCTTTCCTTCGTCAATATCCGCGAACTTGACCTTCTGGTACTTGGCTTCGTCGGTATAGAACGCAGGACCGGTAAAGGTGGTCACACCAAACGCCTGCACCTGCTCGGCCGGTTCACCGTCACGCGTGAGCTGGAAGTAGGCATGACCGGAGACAGGCTCGCTGCTGCCGTTGGTGATCTCGTAATCGACATTCACCAGATAGCTGCCACGATGGAAGGTCATCAGCTTGGTGACCTTCACCCCGTTCTGCACCGGCGCTTCCAGGCGAAGCACCAGGGTATCCTCGCCGTCCTTCATCGTCTGCTCGCCTTCGGGCAGCGCGAACACAGTGCGATGATTGGGGAGATCGGTGCCGATCAGGCCGGATTCCGCCGCATAACGATGAACTTCGCCGTTGTCGAACAACAGGAAGCCACGATCATGGTCAGAGGTGGATTTCTGTTTGACCAACTCGAGCCGGACGATGCTGCCGCCTTCGGCGGAGATGTCAGCACGCATCAGGTCAGTGACCACGTGCACCGTCGGCGCTGCCGACGCCGCTGCAGTCGCAGGCAGTGCCGATGCACCAGGCGCGGCGCTTGCACTTGGCGTGGGAACCGAAGCCCCCCCGGAGTTGGCGGCGGCGGCAACGGGTGCCGGCGCGGCGGGTTGGTTATGTTTGATCCACCCGTCCCACAGCATGACCAGGGACAGAGAGAAAACCAGGAGTAGGATGAGGCGACGTTGATCCATCGGGTTCGAGGTCGTACTGTCGTTAGTCAGGGAACGGAATGATACCCGCCCTGAGAGAAAAACAAGCGCGGCCCGGCATCAATCTGACCCCGGGGCGAAAAGAACCATGCTTGATCGACGGCTCAATACTCACAAACGCGGCAATCGCGACAGCAACTGCAGCAGATCCTGATTGAGCTCGGCGCGCGTCGCAGTCGCCACAGGCGCATGCAGGCGCACGATCAGATCGCATGCCGGCGTGTCGGTACGCTGGCGCCGAAAAATCTCGCGCGCGATGCGTTTGACCAGATTGCGTACATTGGCCCGCTTCGCCAGCTTTTTGGCCACGACCACGCCCAGGCGGGCGGTGTCGAGCCCGTTGGGCCGGTAATGCAGCATGTAGAATCGGCCCCGAAGGGCACGCCGAAAAGCAAAAACGGATGAAAATTCATCCGTTTTGTGCAGTCTGTGAGCGCTGCGAAAACCTTCATCAGCGCTCGAGGGGTCAATCACCTCAGACGGCGAGGCGATGACGGCCCTTGGCGCGACGGGCACGGATGACCGCACGACCGCCACGGGTCTTCATGCGGACCAGAAAGCCGTGGGTGCGCTTGCGACGAACGACGGAGGGTTGGTAAGTGCGTTTCATGATCGGCTGCCAGTGGTAAGGTCAAACGATATATTTAATGTGATAGCCCCCTGTTTGTCAAGAGGAATTCACAACAAGGGAGATCCTCCTCTTCAGCAGCGATTCCGCGACTTCGATGCGCGTGCCTGTGGATAAGTCTTGCGTCGACGGGTAGAATTGCGCCCTTGACCATCCCGCCGGCACACGACACAGCGCTTTCCGCTGCTGTCCCCCGACGGGCTTATTCCCAGAACAGGCCTTAAGGCCGTCGCTCCCGCTACGCCTCGTGTTGCAGGCGCGGCATGTATGCATTCGAGACCCGTGCCGCAAACACAAACCGTCCCTTCCGTGAATCAGGATTTCTGGCCCTTCTGCCTCGCTCACCTTGAACAGGAACTGCCTCAACAGCAGTTCAATACCTGGATCAAGACGCTTCAGGTCGTCTGCGGTGAAGCTGCGGACGGCGGGCCCACCCTTACCCTGACCGCCCCGAACCGCTTTGTGATGCAATGGGTGCGCGAACGCTACCTGCGCCGCATTGGCGAACTCGGCGAAGAGTTTCATGGCGTACCGCTGCAGCTTGATCTGCAGCTGCCGGCGCCCGGCGCGGCGCGCACGCCGGTCAAGCCGGTGGCGAGCGCCGCGCCCGCTGCCGGCAGTGCACACGCTGACGCCACCGGCGTCACCCCCGGCCAGGCGGCAGACGCAGCGCCGGCGCGGGAATCACGACCTGCAGCACCCGCGCCAGTCACGCGCAGTTCGTCGCCCGAACCCCTGTCTGGCACCGAACTCGCCTACGAGAAGACCCGCCTCAACGCCGACTTCACCTTCGACACCCTGGTCACCGGCCGCGCCAACGATCTGGCACGGGCGGCCGCCATGCAGGTGGCGCAGAACCCCGGCACCTCATATAACCCGCTGTTCGTCTACGGCGGCGTCGGCCTGGGCAAGACTCACCTGGTGCACGCCATCGGCAACGCCGTATTCCGCCAGAATCCCCGTGCCGTGGTGCGTTATGTACACGTCGAGGACTACTACGCCGACGTCGTGCGTGCCTATCAGCAGAAAAGCTTCGATGCGTTCAAGCGCTACTACCGCTCGCTCGACATGCTGATCATCGACGACATCCAGTGCTGCGATAACGAGAGCCGGACCCAGGCAGAGTTCTTCCACGCATGCAGCACGCTC
>Ga0172382_10008556_pt1 | contig 14204 bp, 12 predicted proteins | sample Leawel138RmetaG_FD_122245 | JGI IMG/M metagenome (GOLD analysis project Ga0172382, IMG submission 122245) | Leachate microbial communities from a municipal landfill in Southern Ontario, Canada - Leachate well 138R metaG | ecosystem: Engineered > Solid waste > Landfill > Unclassified | place...
TAAAGATATTGATTTGTTAATAATCACTCACTTTCATAGTGATCATGAGAAAGAGACGATTGATTTAAGTAATGAAATTAGCATTAATAAAATCGTTTTAAATAACTATAAAGAAGAATACAATATGCTAAATCAATTAGTCGTTAAAGAGGGGGAAAAGCTTAATATAGGGCCTTTTACATTATTGTGTTTAAACTCATATAATGATAAAGATGAAAATAATAATTCTTTGGTTTTTGCAGTAAAAATCGGTTGTGATAATTGGTTGTTTACCGGTGATATAGAAGCGAAAATTGAAGAGAAAATAACCAGAAAATATGAATTGGACATCGATTGTTTAAAAGTTCCTCATCATGGGTCAAGCACTTCATCGACCCAAGATTTCTTAGATGCAATTAGTTCTGAGTATGCAATAATATCAGTAGGTTATAACAGTTATAACCATCCGGATAGTACTGTTATAGATCGGCTAAAGGCAAATAATCAACAAATCTACCGTACAGATCAATTAGGAACAATTACCTTTTATTATTATGATGATTGTAATTTTGCTCTTATCGAGACATTTAAACTTAACAATCTTAGAAAATACCGAATTAAAACATAAAGACCTTAACACAAACAGGTCATTATTTGATATAATAAATAAAGAAGAAATGGTTTATGGGTGACTTATGAATCGCAATTGTTATTTGTTTTACGGAAATGATATTTTTCGAATAAAAAAGGAAACTGAACTTCTATTCCAAGAAAATGAAATTGACTTGGATTCTGTGGAAGTTTATGACGCTGAAGAAGAAGGTATTGATCAAGCGATAACCAACGCTATGACCATGCCCTTTATGGCGGATAAAAAAGGTGTTGTAATAAAAAACGCTTCTTTTCTTGATGGAAGAACTACCATCAATGAAAATGAAGCGGATAAGTTAAAAAGTTTTTGTGAATTAAAATTAGAAGAAACGATTTTAGTTATTCAAAATAATAGTGATAGTTTGAGCAATAAAAGTAGTTTAGCAAAATACTTAACAAAAAATATTGTTACCAAAAAGTTTATTCAGGATGCTAAGGATTTTGACGTTTACGATTATGTAAAAAAAGAATTAGCAAAACATAATTTACGGATTCAACCCTTTGCATTAACCCAGTTTATAAATCGGGCTAATACTTCACATGAAAATCTTAATAACGAGTTACAAAAGTTGATATTTTACGCTTATAAAAGGGGCGAAATTGATGCGAATTGTGTGTTTGAAGTTGTTAGTCGAGAGGTTGAAGATAATATTTTTGAACTTGTGAATGCACTTTTAGAAAAAGATCATGAAAAAGTCTTTAAGGTTTATGAAGATTTGGTAATTCACAATGTCAAAAGTACCCAGATATTAGCTGTTGTTGCTAATAAGTTTTTGGAGATATTATATACTAAATCTTTACTTGAAATTGGTTATAGGAAATTTGATATAGAAAAGTTCTTTGGTTATTCAAGTGGGAGAGTTTATTACATGATAAAAAATGCCCAAGAAACTGATGATGAACTTTTGTATGAAACAATTGATAAATTAGAAACTCTTGATTACAAAATTAAATCAGGAAAAATTGACAAAGACCTCGGTCCACAATTATTTTTCCTTGCGGGTAAATAAAAAAAAGCCCTCTGGCTTTTTTCTTACATAGCGTTAACTTTATTTGATAAACGTGATTTTTGTCTGCTAGCATAGTTTTTATGATGAATTCCTTTTGCAACGCTTTTGTCAAGCTTCTTATAAGCAAGATTCAATGCTTCGATTGCTTTATCTTTTTCACCATTTTTAGCAGCAGTTTCAACATTTTTGATCGCTGTCTTTAAAGATGATTTAAAAGAAGCGTTAGCTAAACGTCTTTTTTCATTTTGAGTATTACGTTTAATTTGTTGTCTGTTATTTGCCATTATTTCACCTCCATTTGTAATCGCGTAAATATTGTACCAAATAAGCATAAAAAAAGCAACAAATAAATATACACATTTTCTTTTATATAAATTAGCAATTTATCCTGGTTTTACATTTTTATCTAGATATTTTTCATTAAAACAGATTCTCGGAGGTTATCATGCCAATAATTAAAACAAAATCCTTTAATTTAGATGTTTTAAAGGAACAAAATCATAAATATTTACAAGCTAACGGCTATTTAGGAATTAGTGGTATTCTTGATGAGCTCAGTTTTAATGATGGAGCTGAAGTTGTAGTAGCTGATCATTTAATAGAAACAAAAGATGGTCAAAAGTATTTATCGATATTTAATCCCTTATTAACCAAGGTCTTCGTTAATGGGGTTTTTCTGCATCCAGAAGATATCACCCCCTTAAGACATGAACATAGCCTTGATATTGAAAACGGTCTTTTTAAAAGATTGACTACTTATGAAGTCGATAAGGTTGAAATAACAATTTATTCTGAGAGATTTCTTGATCAGGTAGAAAATAATCTTTTTTATTCAAGATACAAAGTATTTACAAGTAAACCTTGTGATTTGGAGATAGAACACGGATTTTTTATCGCTGATTTGTTGGAAGAATATACCAGCTGTTTCAATCAGATTGAAATTGATAAAAGCCAAAACTTTCTTTTAAGATCAAAATTACCCGATTTGGATAAGAGTCTTTTTATTTATTATAATTATTCTCGAAACTTTAGACATAGAAATCAAAATGATGATTTTGATTATCGAGAAAAATATAGTCTAAGAACTGAAGCCAACCGTGAATATGAGTTTTTTAAGTATATCGGAATTGATTTTGCTTATGATAGTGATGATTTGATTAAACAGGTTGATGAAGCCGCGAAAGCGGGTTATCTAGTAAAACAAGAACAAAACCAAAGAAACTGGAACCGGCTTTGGGCTGTGCCAGAAATTGAAATTGCCAATAATGACTTAGCATACAAATATATTAAATATAACCTTTATCAGTTAATTAGTCATAGACTTATAACTCCCAAAGTAAAACTCTCTAGGGATGGTTTTTATAATTCTGTTTTAAATGCAGACTATACTTTAGATTTCTACGTTTTTAAATTTTTCTTAAATACCGATTATGCAGTCGCAAAAAATATTTTGCTACAAAAAATATCTGAACTATCTCAAGCTAAAGAAAAAGCTAAAGAACTGAAAAAAATCGGTGCTTTTTATACAGATGAAAAGAACAATTATTTCATCGGAGCGCAAATCATTATCAACTTATATGATTATATTTCTCGTACCCAAGATCAAGACATTCTGAGCTTTGAAGCTTTGGAGATGGTTTTGGAGATTGCTAAATTCTACAGCCAACTCACTCAACCTAATGCTAAAAAAACAAATTATCAAATTTTAAATGTCCATTCAATTGATAATTCAATAGCGAAGATTGATAACAATGCGCTTTTGAATTATTTAGTTCGGGAAGCCTTTGGTAGAACAGCGAATTTGGTTGCGATGGCCAAGGTGTCAAGAAGAAAAGAAACTGAAGATTTTCTAAGCGAAAATGCTTATGATAAATTGATTGATAAAATCAGGAAGATTCGCAGTAAGATTTACCTGCAACAGCCTAATGTCAAAAAATTAATTGAGATTTATGATAATTACTTTAAGACTGAAGAAGAGTTAGTCAATCCAGATGTTTTAAATCTGTTTGTTCTTTATCCTAAAGAGTTTAGGGAAATTGTAAAGAAGGCAAACTATCAATATTATGACGCTCATGCAAATGCTAGTAGTATCGGTAAATTTTTACTGGCAATAAGTGGGTTAGATCAGGGGTATGAAAGAGAAGCTAATAAATTATTCAAACATTTGCTTGCATGCAATATTGAAGATGTTGACAATAAATCAAATGGTTTGCAGGACCGTTTAGATTTAGGTTTATCTGCTGTGATCTATCTTTACATTGTTTATGGTCTAGCAAGACTTAGACATGATAACTTTTTATTGATGGCTGATTCTTATACTCCTAGTGATATTAGAAGAATCGAGTTCAATGTTCTTATCGGTGAAAATGTTGGTAGAGTAAAAATAAAACGAAATAGTGCATTGGTAGAATGGTCAGCGGAGTAAGGTTTTTAATTTATCTATTTGACATTAGTAGTGATGCTTTGGTAGAATTAGTACAATATGAGGTGAATTATGACAAATAAAAGAATTCTAGGTATTATTTTAGTAGTTGTAGGAATTATATTTTTACTAAACCGGCTCGATGTGTTTACTGTTGATATATTCTTTAAAGGTTGGTGGACATTGCTGTTGATAATACCAGCATTTGTTTCAATGTCTAAAAATGGCGTAACTTTGGGGAATACGATTCTCTTGGTAATCGGTGTGATTCTATTGCTGGATGCTCAAGGATTAAACTTTGAAGGGTATTTATTACCGGCAGTACTTGTAGTGATTGGAATCGGATTATTATTTAAGCGATGAGTTGTATTTTCTGTGATTTATTGAAAAATAAGCAAGATTACCTTTTTGAAAATAAATACTTCTATGCTATCTATGATAATTTTCCTGTAAATAAAGGTCATGTACTAATAATTTCTAAAAGGCATATAGCTGATTATTTTTCTTTGACTAAAGCTGAAATAAAAGCTTTAGATGAAGCTATTAGGACTTTAAAAACTAAGCTCGATAAAACTTATCATCCTACTGGTTATAATCTCGGTGTGAATAATGGAATTAGCGCAGGTCAAACAATAATGCATTTTCATTTACACTTTATACCTCGCTACGATTCTGATTGTAAAAATCCTCGTGGTGGAGTAAGAGGAGTAATTCCGGAGAAACAATCTTATTAGTTTCTCCTTATTTTTTTACCATAAAAGATAGTTAAATATCGATAAATATTGTATAATTTAAGTGGAGGATAAAATAATGAAAAGAAAAACTAAAATCGTTTGTACTGTAGGTCCTGCTATCGATTCGGAAGAAATGATTGAAAAAATCATTAACGCCGGAATGAATGTTGCGAGATTAAATTTTTCTCACGGTAATCAAGAAGAACATTCGCGAAGGATCCAAATGGTAAGAAAGATAGCTAATAAATTAAATCGCTATATTGGAATCATGGCTGATACTAAAGGTCCTGAGATTCGTACAGGGATGTTTAAAGATGGTTTTGCTCACTTCAATACAGGTGATCAAGTGAAAATATTGAAAAATGAAATTTTAGGAGATAAATCACAGTTTCATATCTCTTGTCCTGAACTTTTTGAGGATATAGAAAAAGGTGATTTTCTATTAATTGATGATGGTAAAATGCGTTTAACTGTCATTGAAAAAGGCGTTGATGAGTTTACTTGTGTAGTAAATAATTCCGGTGTAATAAAAAGCCGAAAAGGGGTTAATGTTCCCAATGTAAAATTATCGATGCCATTTATTTCTGATAAAGATGATGCTGATATTCGCTTTGCTTGTAAAAACAAAGTTGATTTTATTGCTTTATCATTTGTTAGAAGAAAATCAGATGTTTTAGCTGTTAGAGAAATATTAAAATCAGAAAATCAGGAAACGATTGAATTGATCGCTAAGATTGAAAATCAAGAAGGTTATGATAACCTTGATGAAATTCTTGAAGTTGCTGATGGAATAATGGTTGCTAGAGGTGACTTAGGTGTAGAGGTTTCAACTCAATTAGTACCGATTTATCAGAAGAAAATTATCCAAAAATCAAATGATTTAGGCAAACCAGTAATTACTGCAACTCATATGCTTGAATCGATGATGGTTACCCCAAGACCAACTAGAGCAGAAGCCAGTGATGTCGCTAATGCGATTTTAGATGGTTCTGATGCAATAATGTTATCGGGTGAAACCGCAGCCGGTGATTATCCAATTGAAGCAGTCTTAACAATGGATACCATTGCTAAGACAGTTGAGGATATTATTCCTTATGAAGAAAAATTAGCTAAGTCGATAAAATCTTCACACGCAACCACTAATGACGCGATTGGAATAGCTGTTAGCCAGACAGTCCTCACACTACCTAACGCTGAAGTTATTATCGCCTTTACAGAAACCGGTGGTACCGCTAAAAGGATGTGCAAGTTTAGACCGGGAGTACCGATAATTGCGATTACCAACTCAGTCGAGACTTGTCAAAGACTTTCTTATTATTGGGGTGTGTTTGCGACTATCGGTGAAAATGTTACTGATTTGAGATTCCATGATGAAGTAGCACGAAAAGTTGCTTTAGATTTTGGTTTCGAAAAAGGAGCTACATTGGTTATTACATCAGGTTGGGGACAAAAACATGGATCCACTAACACTATGAGAATCATTGATTTAGAATAAAAAAATAAAGCCAGGAAATCCTGGCTTTTAGTTTGTTTGGAGATATTGTTTAATTTCCCATTCAGTTACAGTTTTACGAAAATCATCCCACTCTTTAGTTTTATATTCAATGAACTTGGTAAATATATGTTCACCGAGAGTTTTTTTCATGAGTTCGTCAGCTTTTAGTAAATCTATAGCTTCTTTTAAATTATCTGGAAGGTTCATTACTCCAAGAGCATTTCTTTCCTCTGGAGTTAAAGCAAAAAGATTATCATTTATAGGTTCAATTAATTTAGTATTATTTTTAATAGCATCTAATCCAGATGCTAAAATCACCGCTACTGCGAGGTAGGGATTAGCGGTTGTGTCAACTGAACGAATTTCTGTTCTAGTTGCTTTTCCCCTAGCTGCAGGAATTCTAATCATAACTGAGCGATTATGTTCTGACCAAGAGACATAACAAGGAGCTTCATATCCGGGAACTAAACGTTTATATGAGTTAACTGTTGGGTTGGTAATTGCACAGAAATTACGAGAATGTGATAAAATTCCGGTAATCCACTTTCTTGCGATTAATGAAAGTCCCATTTCATCATTTTCATCATAAAAGGCATTGTTTCCTTCCATATCTGCTAAAGAACAGTTTGTGTGCATACCGCTACCATTTATATTGGCGATTGGTTTTGGCATGAAGGTAGCGTGGAGATTATGCCTTCTAGCAATGTTCTTAACTACAAGTTTAAAGGTCTGTACTTTATCACAAGCATCGATAATATTAGCAAACTCAAAATTAATTTCATTTTGTCCAGGAGCTACTTCATGATGTGAAGCTTCAATTTTAAAACCAATTTTTTCTAGTTCTAAAACAATATCTCTACGACAATCCGCTGAGCCGTCCATTGGCGATAAATCGAAATAACCACCTTGGTCCATAACTTCTAGACTTGGCTTTCCACATTTATCGAGTTTAAATAAGAAAAACTCAGGTTCAAAGCCGATGTTTAAAGTAGAAAAACCGAGTTCATTCATCTCTTTAAGAATTCTTTTTAAGTTGGATCGTGGATCTGCAGGAGAAGGTTTGCCATCAAAGGTATTAACATCACAGATTAAACGGGCAACTTTTCCATACGGAGCATCTTCCCAACTAAGAATCAGCCAGGTATCTAAATCTGGTTTTAAAAACATATCTGCTTCCATGATTCTGACAAATCCTTCGATTGAAGAACCATCAAACATAACTTCGCCTTCAAGAGCTTTTTCTAATTGTCCTACGGGAATTTCAACACTTTTTATCCCGCCGATGATATCGGTAAACATCAACCTTATATAGCGAACATTCTCTTTCTTAGCGTTATCTAGTATCTCTTTTTTAGTCATAAGGATAATCTCCTAACAAAACATAATTTTGGTGTAATTATATAAATAAAAAGCAAATAAATCAATAAGCTATGATTTATTTGCTGATATAAAAACGTTTTCTTAAATTTTTAACCGAGATGAAGTTTTCGGTTCAAAGCTTCAAAGCCACGTTCGAAAGCTCTAGTTATTTTTGCATCTTTTAAAGTCCAATAAGCAAGTTCGGCCAATGCTAATCCAGCGATAGAGTCAATGATATAATGTTGCTTAATCGTTTGGGTTGCAATTATTATAGCTAAAGACTGAACCCAGATAAATATTTTAATGCCTTTAGGTATTTTTTTATCTAATCTTAAGGCAATAATACAGAACCAACTCATTAGCGTATGCATTGATGGAAGCGCGTTTCTTGGACCAGAGTTACTATAGATCCACATAACTACGCTTTCAGTGAAGTTTAAGTCAGTCCTTGGTGTAGAATGATTGTTATTTAAAAACAATTCTGATGTAAGTCTCCAAGCTTCTACATCTGATTGCCAGAAGAAGTACCAGATACCACAAATTAAAAAAGTAATGATTGCCATAGTAGAAATCTTATACATATTTTCTTTTGAACGGATAGAAATATAAATAAAACACGCTGCCCAGAATGGGTAGGCTATCACGTAAGGATAAACCGTCCAGGGTAAAAAGGGAACTGCGTTGTTAAAATCCAAGAAGATATATGAATAATCTACACCTTGAATATTATTTACTTCTGCGTACCATTGATTGCCGAAATAGGTAAATAATTGAAACCCTACAACAACCAAAAAGGGGATGATTAAGTAAGTGTATTTCTTGAATTTCATAAAACTCCTCCTTCAATCAATTATCATAAAGATTATATCATAAAATCAAAATAATTATTATATGTTTTTTTTGTGAAGATATAATATTGCGTAATTTCGCGATTTGTGATAAAATCAATATGATTTACGGAGGAATACTATGTTTGGATATCGCAGTGATGGTAAAAAAGTAAGAAATATTGATCCTTTTATGCGGATTGTTCCGCATATTATGTATGAAAGAAGTGACTCTCAGGTAATGCAGCTTCAAGAGATTGACTGTGAACCTTTAGATAAATATATCTTTGAGAAACGTCGTAATGAAAATGTACGCTTGACCTATATGGATGTAGTGATGGCTGCTTTTGTTAGAGTCGTATCAAAGAGACCTAAACTTAATCGTTTTATCATGAATGGGAGAATCTTTAAACGAAACAATATTCAAATCTCTTTAGCCGTTAAGAAAAAACTTACAGATGAAGCTGAAGAGACAACTATTAAAATAACATTTGATGGTACAGAATCAATCTATGATGTTATGGAAAAAGTCCACAAAACAGTAAATGAAAATAAAGGCGACATTAAAAACGGAACTGATAATGTTGCAAGAATTTTAACCAGAGTTCCCAATTTTTTAATCAAGTTTATGGTAAGATTTTTAATGTGGTTAGACAAACACGGTATGTTGCCAAAGAGCATAATTGCTGTCAGTCCATTCCACACTTCAATCTTCGTGACCAATTTAAAATCAATCAAAATGGAAACTGTGTATCACCATATTTATAATTTTGGAACAACCGGTGTTTTTGTATCGATGGGTAAAGAAACTTTAGAGCCTAAAGTTGTAAACCAAGCGACTAATGAAATCGGTGTAAAGAAAATTATGAAGATGGGAATTGTCATCGATGAAAGAATCACCGATGGTCTCTACAACAGTTTATCCTTAAGAGAATTCAAGAAAATCATGGAAAATCCTTCTGTGTTAGATCAAAAAAATGATGATGTCATTTTAGATGATTAGGTGAAGAGACATGTTTTTAAAAGTTGAATTTCTTGAAGTAATTGGTCTTATAATTGGCTTAGCTTTCTTTTTAATTGGGGTTAGATTTACCTTTTTTCCTAGAGCATTTATAAAAAATTTGCAAAACTATAAATACAAAACCACATCAACACCAGATAAAAGAACGGTTATCGTTACAATTATCATTGGGAGTTTGTTGATGCTAATGGGGGCTTATTATACGTTTATCGCAATTTTAGCAATGATTGATTGATCCTGTATAATCTTATTTAGATTTTACAGGGTTTTTTTATTGCTTATTTATAAGCATGAAACAATCAAAACTTTACAGAATAGAACGTGAGGAAAGAAAAATGAGCATATTACAAATAAATAATTTAAGCAAAGGTTTTGCTGGCCAAGAATTGTTTGATAACATATCATTAACGATTAATATGGGAGAAAAAGTAGCTTTAATCGGAAAAAATGGTACCGGTAAGACCACGCTTTTAAAAATAATCCTTGGAGAAGAAACAGCTGATTCGGGAGAGGTTTTTATATTAAACAAAATAAAGATAGGATATCTTTCACAAAAAATAATTGAATCAGAAAAGAATACTTTATTTAATGAATGCATCTCAGTATTTCAAAAAATAGTTGATATTGAAAAACAGATGCATGAATTAGCGAAGAAAATGCGGTCTGATTATAGCGAAGAGGCTTTAAACCGCTATAGTCAAAAAGAACATCTCTTTCAGATCGAAGGCGGTTATGAGTATTTAACGAAAATTGACCTTTTATTATCAAAATTTGGTTTCAATAAAGACGATTATAATCGCGCAATTGAAAGCTTTTCCGGTGGAGAAAAAACTCGGATTGCCTTTGCGAAACTATTAATGATTGAGCCGGACTTACTGATTCTAGATGAACCAACAAATCATATGGATATTGAAATAATTGAGTGGTTAGAATCTTATCTAAAGACTTATCGAGGTGCAGTTTTAGTTGTGACTCACGATAAGTACTTTATTAACAAGGTTGTAAATAAAATCTATGATTTAGAGAATGAAGATTTGGAACTATATCTTGGTAACTACGATTTTTATGAGGCGGAAAAAACTTTACGTTACGAACAACTTTTGGCTAAATACACAAGACAAAAAAAAGATATTGAACATTTACAGAGTTTTGTTGATCGTTTTAGATATAAAGCGACTAAAGCTAAGTCTGCACAGGATAGGATAAAGAAGTTAAATCGCATTGAAAGAATTGAATTACCAAAATCAAGAACAACAAAATTGAACTTAAATTTTAAGAGTTCAAGGCCGACTAATGTTCATATCTTAGAAGTTGAAAATTTGGTTATTGGTTATGAATCACCATTATTAAAGCCAATAAGTTTCAAGATGCGCGGGTTTGATAAAATTGGAATTATTGGAAATAACGGAACCGGTAAAACAACCTTAATCAGAACACTCATGCAAGAAATACCAGCATTATCTGGTGAGTATAAGTTTTATAAGAAGTTGAAGTTTGGATACTTTGATCAAAATATAACCTATTTTGATCCTAATCAAACCTTAATTGATACTGTACATAATCTCTACCCGGTAAAAACTCTATATGAGGTAAGATCTGATTTAGCAAGGGTAGGTTTCAAAGAAGAAGATGTTTTTAAAAAGGTAATGGTACTAAGTGGTGGAGAACTGGTTAAACTAAGAATTTTGCTTTTGATGCTTGAAAACGCTGATATATTAGTTTTAGATGAACCGACAAATCACTTAGACATCGATTCAAAAACCTTAGTTGAAGATATTTTCGAAGCGTACAAGGGTCCAATAATTTTTATTTCTCATGATCGCTATTTCATCAATAAGGTCGCTACAAAAATCATCAGTTTAAGAGATGAAGCTAAAATTTACGAAGGTAATTATGAGCGGTATTTAGAAGATACCAAAAAAACGGAAATAAAACCAAAACAAGTTAAGAAAAATCAAAACCGACCCAACTATCAAAAAGAAAAACAAAGGATAGAAAAAGAGATTCATGAAATGGAGAAAGATATCAGTGATTTAAAGAAAGCTTTATTTAATCCGGATATTTATCAAAATCATGTGAAATATCATGAATATGAAGATCTAATTATCCAAAAAGAACAAATTCTTGAAGAATTGTTTCAAGATTATGAAGAAGTCGAAAAACTATGTAACCAAAAAGATTGACTTGTGCTAAAATAGTAATGTTATGGAGGTAAATAAGATGTTAAGTAAAATAAAAACTGATTTAAGGACAGAGCTAGAAGCTCTGCTTAAGGAAAAATATAATAATGAAATAAATGTGGTTGTTGAAGAACCAAAAAACCCTAGTTTAGGAGATATATCAATCCCGGTTTTTTCGATTGTAAAGGTTTTGCGGAAACCGCTCAACTTAGTTGCACAAGAAGTTACAACTATACTTAAAAATACCCAGGTGAGTGAAATGTTTTCTCGGATTGATATTCTTGGAGGTTTTATCAATATCAGTATCGATAGAATGAACTACACTAAGTTGGTTTTAGAGAACGTTGAGAGTAATTTTAATAACTTTAACTACGGAAAAGACAAAACCGTTTGTATTGATTATTCATCACCGAATATCGCTAAACCATTTTCAGTTGGACACCTACGTTCAACGATTATCGGGCATGCTATCGGTAATATTCTTGAAAAACTGGGGTATAAAGTTGTCAGAATTAATCATCTAGGGGATTTTGGAACTCAATTTGGCAAGATTATCTATGCTTATTTAAACTTTGGTGATCGCGATAAAGTTGATGAGAATCCAATCGAAGAGTTAGTCAAACTCTATGTTGAATTCCATGAGTTAGCCAAAGAAAACCCAGAGATTGAGGATAAAGCCAGAGAAATCTTTAAGGAACTAGAACTAGGCAATCCTGAATATCAAAAACTCTGGGAGCATTTTCGTGAAGTTTCATTGGAAGAGTATATGAAAGTTTATGAGATGTTAAATGTGAGCTTTGATTCCTACAATGGAGAGGCTTTCTACAATGATAAAATGAAGCCTGTAGTTGAAGAATTGAAAAGCAAAAATTTATTAAAGCTTGATTCAGGAGCGATGATTGTAGATTTGGGTGAAGAAATGCCACCAGCATTGATTCAAAAAAGTGATGGCTCAACCCTATATATTACCAGAGATTTAGCTGCGCTTTTCTACCGTAAAAACACTTATAATTTTGATGAAGTGCTCTATGTGGTTGGAAATGAACAAAAACTTCATTTTCAACAGTTAAAAGCTGTAGTGAAGAAAATGGGTTATGATTTTGATGACGAAATTAAACATATAAATTTCGGATTAGTGCTCCAAGACGGTAAAAAAATGTCAACGAGAAAAGGGAAAATCGTTAAATTAGAAGATGTGCTTAAAGAAGCATCTAATCTGTCTTTAGAATACATTAATGAAAAAAATCCCGACTTGGATAACAAAGAAGAAATTGCTGAGAAAATCGGGGTTTCCGCAGTTATTTTTAATGATTTAAAAAATTATCGAACTAATGATATTGACTTTAATTTAAAAGAAATGGTCAATTTTGTCGGTCAAACTGGACCATATCTCCAATACACATCAGTGAGAATAACTTCTATTCTTGAGGAGATGGATTTCAAAAAGGTTAATTTAGACTATAGTTTATTCAAAGAAGATCACAGTTTTGAACTAATCAAAACGATATCTCAATATGAAGATACATTGCTTAAAGCAAAAGAAGAATATTCACCTTCTGTATTAGCAAAATATCTTCTAAACTTAGCGAGTTTTTTCAACAGTTTTTACGCTAAAGAAAAAATTGTTGTCGATGATGATATAGAAAGAAATACAAAACTATATCTCATTCATATTATCAGGTCTATCCTTAATGAGGGGATGACGTTATTAGGTATGCAGGTGATTAAAAAAATGTAATCCTTGCAAATTTAAAGAGGGACATTATGGAAGATATAAAACAAATAAAAAAACCAAAGCGACATATTTTAAAATACATTGGTTTAATGTTTAAGTGGATGGGTTCTAACTCGGTGTTGTTATTTCCAGCCATTGTTGCTTTGATTGTAGTATCATATTTAAGAACTTTAACACCATTATTTGGTCAACATATTATTGATGAAATTTTAGAATTCAGCGATAGTGGATCCAAGCTACCGGCTTTTTTCGCTGATTTTTTAGTGGCAGATACCAAGGTTAAATCCTTGTTTCTAGCAGCAGTTATGATATTGATATTAGCTTTTTTTAGGGCTTTATTGATATTTGTCCAAAGAGCTGCTTCAGGAGTTTTTGCGGAAAAAACGACTTATAATCTCCGTAACAATCTATATCTAAAATTACAAGATGCTGATTATTATTTTCATTCTCATTCAGAAACTGGAGATATTATTCAACGCTGTACAACCGATGTTGAGATGTATAAGCGGTTTATTTCTGAACAAAGCATTGAAGTTTTACGTTTAGTGCTTTTAGTAGGATTCTCAATTTACCAAATGTATTATTTGAACATTACGATGATGTGGGTTTCTTTGATTATTGCGCCAATTCTGCTTTTAAGTGCTGCATTTTACTTTAGAAAAGTTGAGAAAATGTTCAGTGAGATTGAAAAGAATGAAGCGACAATGACAACTCATGTTCAAGAAAATGTTTCTGGTGCAAGAGTTGTTAAAGCCTTTGCTAATGAAGCTTATGAAGTTAGCAAGTTTAAA
>Ga0172382_10008557_pt1 | contig 14204 bp, 12 predicted proteins | sample Leawel138RmetaG_FD_122245 | JGI IMG/M metagenome (GOLD analysis project Ga0172382, IMG submission 122245) | Leachate microbial communities from a municipal landfill in Southern Ontario, Canada - Leachate well 138R metaG | ecosystem: Engineered > Solid waste > Landfill > Unclassified | place...
CAGCGCGAGCTGGGCGTTCTGCTCGATGAGCAGGATCGCCACTCCTTCGCGATTGATCGCCTCGAGCGCCGCATGCACTTCCTCGACGACTTTCGGCGCCAGCCCGTGGCTGGGCTCGTCGAGCAGCAGCAGGCGCGGGCGCAGCATCAGCGAACGGCCGATCGCGACCATCTGCTGCTCGCCACCCGACAGGGTGCCGGCGGCCTGCGCCATGCGCTCGCCGACGCGCGGAAACAGCGACACCACCCGCTCGATGCTCTCCTCGATCTTGCCGGCTTCGCCGCGACGATGGCTCCAGGCGCCCATGCGCAGGTTTTCGGCGACGGTCAGGCGCGGGAAGATGTGCCGCCCCTCGAGCACATGCGCGATGCCCAGTCCCGCGATCCGGTGGGCCGGCTCGGCGAGCAGCGACCGGCCCTCGAAGAGGATCTCGCCCCGGTACCAGCCCTCGCCCAGGCGCGAGATGCCGCGCAGCAGGGTGCTCTTGCCCGCCGTGTTGGGACCGATCAGGGAGACGATCTCGTGGCTGTCCACGCGGATCGAGATGCCGTGCAGGATCTCGACCGGGCCGTAGCCCGCCCGCAGGTCGCGGATCTCAAGCATCGCCCGCCTCCTGGACCGAGGTGCCCAGGTAGGCCGACACGACCTTCGGGTCGCGCGACACCTCGGCCGGCGTGCCCGATGCGATCAACTGGCCGAAGTTCAGCACCAGGATCCGTTCGCACATCGCCATGATCGTCTTCATGTGGTGTTCGATGACCAGGAACGTGATGCCCTCGTCGCGCAGCTCGCGCACCAGGCCGACGATCTCGCGCTGCTCCTGCGGCGTCAGGGTGGCCATCGCCTCGTCGAGCAGCATCATGCGCGGTTGCGTGGCCAGCGCGCGAGCCAGTTCGAGGCGCGCCTTCTCGGGCAGGGAGAGGTCGGCAGCCATCACCTCCTCGCGACCGGCGAGCCCGACCCGCGCGATGGCGGCATGGGCGCGCTCGCGCGCCTCGGCCAGGCCCACCCGGGCGAGCCCGCCTACGGTGGCGTTCTCGAGCACCGTCATGTCACCGAAGGAAGCGACGTTCTGGAAGGTCTTGACCACGCCGACACGGCAGATGCGATGCGCCGACATGCCCGCCAGCGAGGTGCCGTCGAAGACGATGCTGCCCGCGTCGGGCCGGATCAGGCCGCAGAGCTGGTTGAAGATGGTGGTCTTGCCGGCGCCGTTGGGACCGATCAGGCCGACGATCTCGCCCGGGGCGACATCGAAGGAGACATCGTCGGTGGCGATCAGGCCGCCGAAGCGCTTGCGCAGGCCACGCACCTCGAGCAGCGCGCTCATTTCCGGCCCCCCAGGCGCCGGAACAGGGCGAGCAGGCCGCGCGGCTGCCAGATCACGACCGCGATCAGCAGCGCCCCGAACACCAGTTGCGACAGGCCAGCGGCGGTCGCCGAAAACAGCATGTTCGAGAGTTCCTCGATCGGGATGATCAGCACGGCGCCGATCAGCGGCCCGGCCACCGCGCCCATGCCGCCGATGATCGCGATCAGCGCGGCGCGCACCGAGATGCCCGCGAGGCTGAACACCGTGTCGGGATCGAAGAAGAACATGAACTGGGCATAGAGCACCCCGACCACCGCGGTGATCGCGCCCGAGATCACCGCAACCGTGAACTTCGCCCGCGTGGTGTCGACGCCCAGCGAAGCGGCCGCATCGGGATGGTTCTTGAGCGCGCGCAGCCGCAGGCCCAGCGCCCCGCCGCGGATGCGCTCGAAGACGAGGCAGGTGATGATCAGCGCGATCAGGAACAGGAAATAGTAGGAGCGCAGCGAGGCGAACTGCAGGCCGCCGAAGCTCGGCTGCGCGAACGGCACCGACAGCCCCACCGGCCCGCCCGTGACGTCGCTCCAGCTGTTGCCGATCACCCGCATCACCTCGCCGAAGGCGAGCGTCGCCAGCGCGAAGTAGTGGCCGCGCAGGCGCAGGGTGGGCAGGCTGAGCAGGGCCGCCAGCAGGCCGCCGAAGACGAGGGCGGCGATCATGCCGAACCAGGGCGAGATCCCGTAATGGATCAGCAGCAGGGTCGAGACATAGGCGCCGGCGCCGAAGAAGCCCGCATGGCCGAGCGAGATCAGGCCCGACAGGCCGGCGGCGATGTTCCAGGCCTGCGCGAGCGTGGCGAAGAGCAGCACAAGGCAGGCCACGCGCAGGCTGTAGCCTTGGTCGGGCAGCAGCCACGGCACGATGAGCGCCACCAGCAGCGCCAGCCCCCAGCCGATGCGGCAGCGGCGGGCGGCGGCGGCATCGGATGCGCCTGGATCGAGGGGCTCTCGGCTCATTTCTGTCTCAGGAGTCCTTCGGGGCGCAGGGCGAGCACCAGGATGAAGACGATGAACAGCACCAGGTTCTGCAGCTGGATCGGCAGCACCAGGGTCGACAGCGTCTGGATCACGCCCACGGCGAGCCCGCCGATCACCGCGCCCAGGACATTGCCCAGGCCCCCGAGCACGACCGCGGTGAACATCAGCACCACGAACTGCGCGCCGACGGTGGGCGAGGCGGTGAAGTACGGCAGGATCACGGCGCCGCCCAGGGCGGTCATGGCCACGCCCAGGCCGAATGCGATCTGGCGGATGCGCCGCACGTCCATGCCGAGGCTGAGCGCGGCGGCGGAATCCTGCGCGGTCGCCCGCATCGCCTGGCCCAGCCAGGTGAAGCGCATGAAGGCCCACAGCAGGACGCCGGCAACCAGCGACACCACGAAGGCGAGCAGGTAGGGTACGCCGATGATCAGGCCGGCGAACTGCACCGCCTGGGTCTGGTAGGGCACCCGCACCGAACGATAATCGGAACCGAAAGCCAGCAGCGCCGCATTCTCCAGCACGATCAGCAGGCCGACTGTGAGGAAGATCTGGGCGACGTCAGGCGCCCCGATGACCCGCTCGATGAGGCCGCGCTCGACGAGCATGCCGAGGGCGAACACCACCACGAAGGCGACCAAGGCCCCGATCATGGGGTCGAGGCCGAGGTACTGCCAGCAGAAGAACGCGATGAACATGCCGAGCATGAGGAACTCGGCCTGCGCGAAGTTGATGATCGACATCACGCCGAACACCAGCGTGAGGCCGATCGAGATCACCGCATAGACACCGCCGATCAACAATCCGTTGACCAGCGCCTGGATGAGCTCCATGAAGGTCCGCCGTCAGATGCTGATCGGCTTGCCCTTCCAGCGCGCCGGCGCCATGGCCAGCTCCTTCGGCCAGACGGTGCGCAGCTCGCCGTCCTGCCACTGCACCATCACCGGCTTGGCGAGGGTGTTCTGGCCGGTCTCGTCGAACTTCACCGCGCCCGTCATGGCGGTCGACCAGCCCTTGTCGAAGCGCTCCTGGTAGAAGGTCTCGCGGACCTTGGCCGGATCGGCGGATTTCGAGATGTCCATGGCTTCGGCGAGCACGCCCATGCAGACCGCATGCTCGAGCGCCTCGTGCACCATGAAGTAGCCGAAGCGCTCGCGGAAGCGGTCGGTCAGCTCCGGAACGCGGTCGTAGTTGGCCGGGGACACCGAAAGCACGTCGTTGGAGAACTCGCCCAGGCCCTTCACGAAGTCGGGGATGACGTAGCCGGCGGCGCCGCCGATCGCGGGGATGTCGATCTGCTGCTGGCGCATCGTGCGGATGATCAGCAGGCTGTCGTTGAGGTAGGAGACCGGGAACACCATCTGGGCGCCCGAGTTGCGCAGCTTGGTGATCAGCGGGGTGACGTCGGTGATACCCAGCGGATAGGCGTCGTCCATCACCAGCTCGACCCCGGCCTTCTGGGCGGCGTCGCGCAGGCCCTTGGCCTGCGAGGTGCCATAGGCGGTGTCCTCGTACATGATCGCCGCCTTGGTCACGGTCTCGCCGGCGGCCTTCGCGATCGCCAGCGCATCGTCGAACTGCGCCCGGCCGATGGTCGAGGCCTTCGAGACCACCCGGAAGACATTCTTGAAGCCACGCTCGGTGAGCTGGTCGGCGAACGACATGGTCAGCAGCGGGATGCCGCGGCGCTCGGTGACCTCCGAGATGGCGATCGAGAGCGAAGAGGCGAAGGCGCCGAGGATCGCGACCACCTGGTTCTGCGAAATCATCCGCTGGGCGACGTTGGCCGCGGTGGTCGGGGTGGAGGTGCCGTCGGCGACGATCAGGTTGATCTTCGCGCCACCCAGGCCGGCGATGCCGCCGGCCGCATTGATCTCGTCGGCGACCAGCTCGATGCCGTTGCGCGAGTTGATGCCGAACTGGGCATTGGCGCCCGACAGCGGCTGGATGACCCCGACGTTGACCGACTTGGGCTGGGCCCGGACGATGGCAGGGAAGCCGGCGGCGACGGTGGCCACGCCCGCGGCGGCGACCAGGCCGCGCCGGGTGGTATCGACGGAAGCTCCCGGGACGGGCTTGCGATCGGATTTCATTTCATGCCTCCAGGCGGTGGATGCTTGTCATCCCTTAATTTTGTCGTATTGTCTGATTGCCAGACAGAGTTGGAAATGTGGAGCGAAGCGCCGATGTTGTCAATTCCCGTCTTCCGAATTCGATGAGCGCGCTGGCCTGGCTGCGCGGCCTCGTGGCCAGCGCACTCGCCGACCCGGCGGTGGTCCATCTCGCCGGACGCCTGCCGCACCGGCTGGTGCTGGTCGTCGACGGCGCCAGCCTGCCGGTGGTCCAGGGTACCGACGCCGGCGCGATAGTAAGCGCGCACGCCCCGCTGTCGACGTGGCGCGAGATGCTGGCCGCGCTGCCGGTGCCCGGCCGCCAGTCGATGGGCGCCGCCATGCGCGCCGACTGCGGCTTCGAGCTGCGCGGCGAACCGATCCCCATCGCCCAGTCGATCGCGCTGCTCGAGCAGCTGGTCGAGGCGATGCGTGCGGCGGCCAACGGGCCGGTCGACGCTGCCGGCCCGGCCACCGCGGCCCCGGTCGCTCTCGACCGGCTCGAATCGCGCTACCTGCGCATCGACTGGCCGGCCGGGGACGATTGCTGGATCTTCGAGGAAGCCGCCGGCGATCCCGGGCAGCCGGTCATGCTGCTGCTGCATACCGCGGGCGCCGACTCACGCCAGTGGCACGCCCTCATGAGCGACGCCGAGCTCGGCCGCCACTGGCGCCTGGTGGCCTTCGACATGCCCTGCCACGGCCGCTCGCGCCCACCCGCCGGCTGGCGGGGCGAGCCCTGGCGGCTCGATACCGACGGCTACCTCGCCTGCATCCGGGCCTGGATGCGCGCCGCCGGCCATGCCCGGGTGGCGATCGCCGGCTGTTCGATGGGCGCGGCGATCGGGCTCGCCTTCCTTGCCCGCCATCCGGAACTCGCGCTCGGCGCCATCCTGCTCGAGACGCCGTTCCGTTCGCCGGGACGACGCACGCCGATGCTCGATCATCCGGCGGTCCATGGCGGGCGCTTCGGCGCCGCCTGGGTGCAGGCCCTGCTGAGCCCGCACAGCCCGCCCGCCGAGCGCCGCTTCGCGACCTGGATCTATTCGCAGGCGGGCCCGGGCGTCTACGAAGGCGATCTCGGCTTCTACAGCGACGAGTTCGATGCGTCCAAGCATGTCGACGCGATCGACACCGCCCGCACCCCCCTGTGGCTGATGACCGGCGACTACGACTATTCGGCCAGCCCGGCCGAATCCCGGCGGGTAGCCGACGCGATACCGGGCGCCTCCTTCACCGAGATGAGCGGGCTCGGCCACTTCCCCATGACGGAGAACCCGAATCGCCTGCTGGAGTACTTCCGGCCCGCCGCCATCGAGCTGCGGAAATGGGGTCAGACTCCATTAATTAATGGAGTCTGACCCCATTTCCGCGTTTCCGTTGACTGCGCTAAAGTGACACGTTCGCGGCCCGCGTCCGGAGCAGCGCCGGCCACCGTACACCGTCACCCGGAGACAGAAGAAATGCGCCAAGCCGTCATCGTTTCATACGCCCGCACCGGCCTTGCCAAGGCCGGCCGCGGTGGTTTCAACATGACCTCCAACATGACCATGCTCGGTCACGCCATCGAGCAGGCAGTCGCCCGCTCGAAGGTCGATCCCAAGGAAGTCGAGGATGTCGTCGCCGGCTGCGTGGCCGCCTCGGGCAACGTCGCCCGCGCCGCCGCGCTGCTCGCCGGCCTGCCGGTCACCACGTCCGGCGTCACCATGCACCGTGCCTGCTCGTCCGGCCTCAACGCCATCGTGCATGCCGCCCACATGGTGATGAACGAGAACGTCCAGGTCGCCGTCGGCTGCGGCGTCGACTCGATCAGCTTCCAGGGCGGCGGTGGCGGCGGCAAGGACGACCGCCTCACCGAGATGTATCCCGACTTCTGGATGCCGATGATCGACACCGCCGACGTCGTCGCCGCGCGCTACAACATCAGCCGCGAATACCAGGACGAGTACTCGCTGCGCAGCCAGAAGCTGATGGCCGCGGCCCAGGAAGCCGGCAAGTTCAAGGACGAGATCATCCCGGTCAAGACCCAGATGAAGAAGGTCGACAAGGCCACCGGCGCCGAGTCGATCGTCGATACCGTGGTCGACCGCGACGAATGCAACCGTCCCGAGACCACCCTCGAGGGCCTCGCCAAGCTGCAGCCGGTCAAGGGCCCGGACAAGTTCGTCACCGCCGGCAACGCCAGCCAGCTCTCGGACGGCGCCGCCGCCGTGGTGGTCATGGAAGCGAAGGAAGCCGAGCGCCGTGGCCTGCAGCCGCTGGGCGCCTTCAAGGGCTGGGCGGTCGCCGGCTGCGAGCCCGACGAGATGGGCATCGGCCCGGTGTTCGCGATCCCCAAGCTGATGAAGAACCAGGGCATGAAGATCGACGACATCGATCTTTGGGAGCTCAACGAAGCCTTCGCGAGCCAGTGCCTCTACAGCCGTGACAAGCTCGGCATCAATCCCGACATCTACAACGTCAACGGCGGCTCGATCGCGATCGGCCACCCCTTCGGCATGACCGGCGCCCGCCTGACCGGCCATGTGCTGATGGAAGGCAAGCGGCGCAACGCCAAGAACGTCGTGGTGTCGATGTGCATCGGCGGCGGCATGGGCGCCGCCGGTCTGTTCGAGGTCTACTGAGCCACCTGCCCGGGCGAAGCCCGCCTGGGCGGACATGACTGCACGAGGGGCGACCGGCGCAAGCCGGCCGCCCTTTTTCCTGCACACCGGTCAGGCCGGCGATCTCGGCTCCCAGGGATCAAGCAGAGTCACGCCCATCGGCGCGAAATCGGCCACATTGCGCGTGACCAGCGTCATGCCGTGTACCAGTGCAGTGGCTGCAATCAGTCCGTCCCGGTAGGGACGCGGATCGGGAACGTGCAGCGTGGCGCTGCGACGCGCCACGGTCGTGTCGACCGGCAGGATCCGCCTGGCAAAGCTCGACAACACATGATCTTCCAGCCAGGCTCGCAACAAGGCTCCCTGCACAGGGTCACGACGCTTGATCTGCAGGACACCGATCTCGAGTTCCTGCACGACGATGGCCGAAAGATAGAGGCTGGCGCCCGCTACCGACCGGCTCCATGCCGCGACGTGCGGATCGGCCTTGCCGGCGCGGACCTTGCGCAGTTCCGAGACGACGTTGGTGTCGAGCAGAAGCATCAGGTGAAGTCCGCGGGTCGCGCCGGCTCGCGCGAGCGGGGGAATTCCACCTCCACGTCTTCAATGCCCGGCGGCAGGCCCAGCTGATCGACGATGTTGTCCTGCTGCCCGATGATGCGCTGGTACTCATCGAAGGACAGCAACACATGCACGGGCTTGCCCCGGTCGGTAATGATCACCGGGCCGTCATTGGCGGCGCGCTTGGCCCGCCCGATGTCCTGGTTGAGCTCCCGGCTGGAAAGGGTCGTGATGGACATGGCCGACCTCCACGGTGAATATCGTTACTACGTTACTACATTCACCGTGGACCAGCAAATCCCCCTGCCGGGTCAGCCCTGGTGCGGATCGGCCGGCGCCTTCCGGTGCTGGCCGCGCAGCTTCTCACTCGCCTGCTCCACCAGCCGGTAGAACAGCGGCACGAAGATGATCGCGATCACGGTTGCAGCCAGCATCCCGCCGATCACGCCGGTGCCGATCGAGTGCCGCGCGTTGGCGCCGGCGCCGGTGGCGAGCGCCAGCGGCAGCACTCCCATGATGAAGGCGAGCGAGGTCATCACGATCGGGCGGAAGCGCAGCCGTGCGGCATTGGCCGCCGCCTCGACGATCGATTTGCCCTCGGCGCGGCTGAGCACCGCGAACTCGACGATCAGGATCGCGTTCTTCGCGGCCAGCCCGATCAGCACGAGCATGCCGACCTGGAAGTAGAGGTCGACGTTCAGGCCGCGCATCCAGATGGCGAGGATCGCGCCGAACACCGCGAACGGCACCGCGGTGACGACCGCCAGCGGCAGCGCCCAGCGCTCGTACTGCGCGGCGAGGATCAGGAACACCATCACGATGCCGAAGATGAAGGCGAGCTGGCCGGTGCCACTGGCCTGCAGCTCCTGGTAGGCCGAGCCGGTCCAGCCGAGCGCGTACTCGGCCGACAGGACTTCGGCGGCCACTGCCTGCATCGCGGCAATCGCCTGGCCCGAGCTGTAGCCGGGCGCCGGGTTGCCCATGACCTTGGCCGCCGGGAACACGTTGAAGCGCTCGATCAGGTCGGGGCCGCGACCGCGCTTCGCTTCGACCAGGCTCGACAGGGGCACCATGTGGCCGTCGTCGGAGCGCACGAAGACCTGCTTGAGGTCTTCCGCGCTGGACCGGAAGCGCGCCTCGGACTGCAGGTTGACCTGGTAGTTGCGCCCGAACAGGGTGAAGTCGTTGACGTAGAGCGAGCCGAAGGTGCTCTGCATCGCCTCGTAGACGGTGTTGATCGGCACCCCCAGGGCGCGCGCCTTCTCACGGTCGACCCGCATGTCGAAGCTCGGCACCTGGGTATCGAGGGTGGTGCGCACCCCGGCCAGCTCGGGCCGCTCGTTGGCGGCGGCGACCAGCTTGCGGGTGGTGGCCTCGATCTCCTCGGGCGACGCCGCGAGGCGGCTCTGCACGTAGACCTCGAAGCCGCCGGTGCTGGACATGCCGGTGATCGGCGGCGGGTTGAAGGCGACGACGTTCGCCTCGGGAATGCCGGCGCCGATAGCGAGCAGATGCTGCACGAAGGAGAACGAATCCTGGCCCGGCCCGGTTCGTTCCTTCCAGTCCTTGAGCGTGATGAACGAGGCGCCGCCATAGCTCTTGAGCGCCCCGGCGAGCAGGTCGTAGCCGGCGAAACTGGTCATCCCGCCCACTTCCTCGCTGGCGAGCACCTGCTCGGTGAATTCATCCATCGCGGCGCGGGTGCGCGAGAGCGCGGCGGCCGGCGGCAGCTGGGTCACCGCGATCACATAGCCCTGGTCTTCGTCGGGGACGAGGCTGCCGGGCACCCGGTCGAACAGCATGATGGTCACGCCGATCATCGCGAGGAACAGCACCGTGCCCAGTACCGCGCGCCGCATCAGGAAGCCGACGCTGCCCAGATAGCCTCGCGTCACCTGGTAGAAGAAGCGGTTGAACCAGCGAAACGGCGCCGCCGGCTCGGCATGGGTGGGCTTGAGGATCAGCGCGCACAGCGCCGGCGTCAGGGTGAGGGCGACGACCCCCGAGATGATCACCGATACCGCGATGGTGATCGCGAACTGCCGGTACATCACCCCGGTGAGCCCCTCGAGAAAACCGACCGGAATGAACACCGCCGCCAGCACCAGGACGATCGCGATGACCGGCCCGGTCACCTCCTCCATCGCCTTGATCGCCGCCTCGCGCGGCGCGAGCTTCTGCTCGGTGATGATGCGCTCGACGTTCTCGAGCACCACGATGGCATCGTCGACAACGATCCCGATCGCGAGGATCAGGCCGAACAGCGTCAGCAGGTTGATCGAGAAGCCGAGCAGGTACATGCCCGCGAAAGTCCCGATCAGCGAGACCGGGATGGCGAGCAGCGGTATCAGGGTGGCACGCCAGTTCTGCAGGAAGACGAAGACCACCACCACCACGAGCAGCACCGCCTCGATGAAGGTCTTGATCACTTCGTCGATGGAGACCTCGACGAAGCGGGTGGTGGTGAACGGGATGGTGTAGGTGAGATCGGGCGGGAAGCGCGACGCGATCTCCTCGACCCGCACCCGCACCGCCGCCATCGTGTCGATCGCATTGGCGCCGGGCTGCAGGTAGAGGGCCACCGGCACGGTCGGCTCGCCTTTGAAGGTTGCCGTGAACTGGTAGTTCTGCGCACCGAGCTCGAGCCGGGCAACGTCGCGCAGGTGCAGCGCCGAGCCGTCGGGATTCGCGCGGACGATGATGTTCTCGAACTCCTCGACCTGCGACAGCCGCCCCTGCATGGTGACGCCGTAGGTGAACTCGACCCCGTCGCCGGCCGGCTCGGCGCCGAGCGAGCCCACCGAAGCCTGGGTGTTCTGCTCGCGGAGCACCCGGGCGATGTCGCTCGGCGTGAGCTTGAACTCGGCCAGCTTGGACGGATTGAGCCAGATGCGCATCGAATAGTTGGCAGCGCCGAACAGGGCGGCATCGCCGACCCCCGGCACCCGCTTCAACTCGTCGATCATGTTGAGCAAGGCGTAGTTGCTCATGAAGAGACGATCGTAGGTGCCGCCGGGCGAGGACAGGGCGACCATCGAGAGGATCGAGCTCGAGCGCTTCTGCACCGTCACGCCCTGCTGGCGCACCTGCTCGGGCAGGCGCGCCATTGCCGCCGAGACCCGGTTGTTGACGTCGATCGTCGCCTGGTCGGGATCGGTGCCGATGTCGAAGTAGACCGACAGGCGCATCGAGCCGGCGTCGGAGTTCGCCGAGCGCATGTAGATCATGCCGTCGACGCCGTTGACCTGCTGCTCGATCGGCGCCGCGACCGTCTCGGAAATGGTCTGGGCGCTGGCGCCGGGATAGTTCGCCCGCACCACGACTTCGGGCGGGACGATCGAAGGATACTGCTCGACCGGCAGCGCGTACATCGACGCGAGGCCGGCCAGCATGATCACGATCGACAGGACCGTCGCGAATACCGGCCGGTCGATGAAGAAGCGCGAGATCACCGGGCGCTCCCGGAGGCATCACCCGATGCGTCGCCCGCCGGGGCGGCATCGCCGGACTGCCCGCCATCGCCCGTCGGCGCCCCCCCGCCGGCCGGCGTTCCTTCGCGCACCTCGATGCCGGGCCGGACGCTGCCGATGCCGTCGACCACGATGCGCTCGCCCGGCTCCAGGCCTGCCTCGATCGACTGGCCCTGCTGGGTGATCGGCCCCAGGGCGACCGGCCGCGTCTGGGCGACATCGTTCTCGTCGAGCACGTACACGCTGGGACCGAGCGGCCCTTCCACGATGGCCTTGGGCGGCACGACGATGGCATCGTGCAGCGTCAGTCCGAGCACCGAGATCCGCACGAACTGCCCCGGCACCAGGACGCCCTGGGGATTGGGGAACACCGCCCTGGCCTGGACGGTTCCGGTCTGCGGATCGACGTTGGCGGCCATGTAGTCGATCTCGCCCTCGGCCTCGTGGACGGTACCGTCCGACAGGAGGATCCTGGCACGGGGCCGCTCGTCGCCGGCTGCGCCGACGAAGCCGAACTGGCGCCGCTGGGCGAGGGCGTCGGTCTCGGACGTGGAGTAGAGCACATGCACCGGATCGAGCTGGCGGATCGTCGTCAGCAGGGTGCCGGCCTCGATCAGGTTGCCCGGCGACACCGCCTCCAGGCCGGTGACGCCGGCGATCGGCGCGAGTACCTGCGTATAGCCGAGGTCGATGGCCGCGGTACGGTGCGCGGCCTGCGCATTGGCGAGCTCCGCCCGCGACAGCTCCAGCTCGGAGCGCGCCTCGTCATGCTGGCGTGCGCTGACCGTATTCGACTCGAAGAGCGACTCCATGCGCTGCCATTCGCGCTGCGCCTGGCGCAAGTCGGCCCGGGCCCGCTCGCGCGCGGCCTCGGCCTGCGCCATGCGCGCCTCGTAGGGCGCCGGATCGATCTCGAAGAGCGGCTCGCCGGCCTGGACGCTCGCGCCCTCCTCGTACTTGCGCGCGAGCAGGATGCCGGACACCTGGGCGCGCACCTGCACCTCGTTGACCGCCCGCACCCGGGCCGGATAGATCCGCTCGAGGGTGGCGGTGCCCGCCTCGGTGACGAGGACCGAAACGACGGGCGGAGGTGGCGCGGGCGGAGGCTGATCCGCCGCATCCTTGTCGGTGCATGCGGCCATCAGCGCCATGCCCAGCGCAACCGCGACCGCCCTGCTGCCAGGGCGGCGCATCGCACGGGGCAAGCGGTTCACTGGCGCCAGCCGTCGCATCAGCCCGGTCCGATCCATCCTCGTCTCCACCACGTCGAACAAAACAGGCCTGCCCGGGACGACGGCAAGGTCGGCCAGCATACAGACGCGCATGTATGTTGGTATTGTATCGTCATGGCCAGACGTACACGCGCCCAGGCCGGGGCAACCCGCGACCTGTTGCTCGATGCCGCCGAGCAGGTGCTGTTCGAACGGGGCTACGCCAATACCTCGCTCGAACAGATCGCCCGCCATGCCGGCATGACCCGCGGCGCCATCTACTGGCATTTCCGCGACAAGGCCGATGTGTTCAACGCGCTCGCGCTGCGCGTGAGCTTCCCGCTCGATGAGCTGGTCGCTCGCCTCGAGCAGGAAAACTCCGCCCGGCCGCTGGCGACCCTGCGGGCCCTGTGCCTGTACGCCCTGCGCGACCTCGCCAACGACACCCGTCGCCAGCGCGTCTACACCATCCTCCTGCATCGACTGGAAAAGACGCCGGCCTCGGTCGCCGCGCTCGCCCATATCCAGGAAGCCGAAGTGCGGGCGCTCGACCGTTTCGAGCAGCTCTTCAGCATGGCGCACGAGGCCGGCGACATGGCTGCCTCGATGCCGGCGCGCACCGCCGCCTGGGCCCTGCAGACCTATGTGCGAGGCATCTACAGCAGCTGGCTGCGCGAGCCCGCATCCTTTCCACTCGATGAAAGCGCCGAGGCCCTGATGGACATTTTCTTCCAGGGCCTGCCCCGGTAGGCCGTGGATCCTCGGGAAGCAAGCGCTCACCGCACGAATCGAGAACCTGATGGACAAGTCGAGGTGCAGCCCTTGTCCGATCCACAAAAACGTCCCGATCGGGACGCCACTAAGGGGCGAGCTCATGAGCGCCGATATTCATCCCGATCGGGGTGTTTTGTGAGATTATGGCAGATACTCCATCCAGAACGACCCGATCGGGATGTCAAACCAGACCATCACGAACAGCAGGGAACTCGGCAGCGTCGTCCGCAGCGCCCGCAAGGCGCAGGAACTGACGCAAGAACAACTCGCTGCCGTCGCCGGGGTCGGGCCGCGCTTCGTGCGTGAGCTCGAGGCCGGAAAGGAGAGCTGCCAGCTGGGCCGGGCCCTGCTGGTCCTGGGAGTGCTCGGACTGCAGGTCGGCATCTCGGATCGCCACGGAAACGCGCCCTGATGCGCACGCTGGACGTGTATTTCGACGCACTGCGGGCCGGCAGGCTCACGCAGGATGCCAGGGGAGCCATGGCGTTCGCCTATGCCCCCGACTACCTGGCGGACCCGGCGGCGCGGGCGATCTCGATATCGATGCCGCTGGGCCCGGCGCGTTTCGAGGATCACGTTGCGCGACCGTACTTTTCCGGCCTTCTGCCGGACGAGGGAGCCCGGCATCGCCTTGCGGCCGCCCTGGGGGTTTCAGCGGCGAACGCCTTCGGGCTGCTCGAGATCATCGGCGGCGACTGCGCCGGCGCCCTGTCGCTCCATCCGGCGGACACGGCACCCTTCGCCGCCACCCGCGGCGACGTGGACTGGCTCGATGACGCCCGCCTCGGACAAATCGTGGCGAGGCTCCGGGAACGCCCGCTGCTGGGCGGCGAGGACGGCATACGGCTTTCCCTGGCTGGTGCCCAGGACAAGCTCGCGGTCTGCGCCGACGATCACCGGATCGGCCTGCCCCGGGACGGCCTGCCGACAACCCACATCCTGAAGCCCTCGATCATGACGCTCGACGGTAGCGTCGAGAACGAACTCTTCTGCCTTCGGCTCGCGAAACGGATCGGACTCACGGTCGTCCAAGCGGACTTGCGCCCGGCCGGCGGAGCGCCGGCGCTGCTGGTCCGGCGCTATGATCGCCAGACCGGGAAAGGCACGGTACTGCGCCTGCACCAG
>Ga0172382_10008561_pt1 | contig 14198 bp, 11 predicted proteins | sample Leawel138RmetaG_FD_122245 | JGI IMG/M metagenome (GOLD analysis project Ga0172382, IMG submission 122245) | Leachate microbial communities from a municipal landfill in Southern Ontario, Canada - Leachate well 138R metaG | ecosystem: Engineered > Solid waste > Landfill > Unclassified | place...
CCGCCGTTGGTGCGACGACCGGCTGGGTCTTCCTGGGCCAGGGCATGAGCGCCGCCCAGATGCTGGGTACCGGTCTGGTGGTCGCCGCCAGCGCCGGGGTCGTGCGGGCGGGACGTTAGTGGCCATCGGCCCATCGTCGTCCGGCCGCGGCGGCACGGGCGCGCCTGGGGATTCCATCCGGCGAGCCTCGCGGGAGATGGAACTTTCGGGGCGATGTCGTGACTCAGTATCCATCATATGCTCCCCAACCCCGGGTGGGCGCTCAAGGGCCCCGGCTTTTCCATGCGATTTCCGCTGATTCCAGCATTTCTGTTCAGCCTGTTGATTGCGGCATGCCTGGCCGCAGGCGCATGGATGACGGAGGGATCGCTGCTCAAGGCTTATCGCGGCATCCTCGAATCCCGTTTTGCCATCGCATTGGACCGCGTCGCCGAAGGCGCCACGCATGCCGCCTCCTTGGGGGTGGGGCTGGAAAGCCAGGAAGCGACCCTGGGCGCCGCCCTGGGGCGCGAACGAGCCCTGGATGCTGACATCCTCGGCATGGCCGTCCAGGATGCGCAGGGACGGCGGCTCTATGGCGACGGCCTCTTGCCGGATCCGGCGCCACCCGGCACGCTCGGGCAGACCCTCCACGACGATCTCGGGTTGCCCTCCGGGCGGATCCTGCTGCGCTACGATCGCCGCGCCCTGGAGGCGCCCTCGGCGGAAATCCGCCAGGACATGCGCCGGCATGCCTTGCCCATCGTGGCGGGCGCGGCCTTTCTGGGCCTGCTGGCCGCACTCGCGCTGCGCGCCGGGCGCGACGGGCGCGGCAGGCTGCGCCTGCCCCTGGCACTGGCGCTCATTCTGGGGGGCGGCCTGTTCCTGATCGACCATCAGGCGCTGCGCATCATCGACCGTACCTTGAACCCCCTGATCGAAACCAAGGTCGAATCGATCGGCAACGGCGCCCGATCATTGATCGACAAGGCGCTGGCCTTGGGGATTCCGCTCGATCAGATGCAGGGGGTGCCCGAATATTTGGCGTCGCTTCGGCGGCATTATCCGGAGCTGGAACAGATCAAGCTCATCGCGGTTCCGCCGTCCGGTGTCGAGGCCACTCCGGCGGCGGGCGGCCTGCTGTTGCCGATACCGGCCCGGGGGCCCGCGCAGGCCGCGCTGGAAGTGGTGCCCGACAATCGCCATGCGGCCGCCCAGATCCACGGCCTGCTGCTGGATACGGCCTTCCTGGGCCTGGTCGCCTTGCTGGTCGGTTTCGAACTGCTGTCGCTTTTGACGCAGACAAGCGTCTTCCGGAAATCCTCCGATGCGTCCGGCATGCGCGACACGGGCCCACTCCCGGCCGAGCAGATCCGGGGCGTGCTGTTCGTGTTCATGATGGCCGAAGAACTGAACCGCCCTTTTCTTCCCAGTCTGACCGCGAATCTGCTGCCGGCCGGTGTGGCGCATGCGCCGCTGCTCGTCAGCTTGCCCATCGTCGTCTTCATGGCGATCGTCGCGCTGGGGCAGATCCCCATGGCGCTCTGGTCCGAACACCTGGGCAGACGCCGCGGATTGATGCTGGGCGCCGCCGTGGCCGGTATCGGCTATGGCCTGTGCGCCTTTGCCGATTCTTATTCTGGCCTGTTGCTGGCCCGGGCGCTCAGCGCCCTCGGTTTCACCCTGGTCTTCACGTCGGCACAGGGGTATATCGTCGACCAGGCGGACCCTGCGGCCCGCACGGCGGGGCTTGCCGTCTTCATCCGCGCCATCCTGACCGCCGCCTTGTGTGCTCCGCCTCTTGGCGGTTTCCTGGCCGAACACTTCGGCGGCGGCACGGCGTTCCTTGCCGCCGCCGGCCTGTGCCTGGTCGCGCTGTGCCTGGCGCGGGCCATGATGTCCGCGGCCCGGCCGTCGGATCGACCGCGCACCGCCTGGCCGACATCCGATGCGCTTCGGGAGGCCTGGCGCATTCCCGGCATGCGTTCCCTGTTGCTGGGGTGCGCGGTGCCGGCCAAGCTGATCCTGACGGCCTTGTGTTTCTTTCTGGTGCCGCTCATTCTGTCCAACGAAGGCCATTCGTTGTCCAGCATCGGTCGCGTGCAGATGATTTATCCGCTGATGATGGTCCTGTGCGTCCCGCTCTTCGCCCATTGGGGCGAGACGCCGGAACACGATTTCCGGCCCCGCAAGATCATCCTGGGCGGGCTCATCGCCGGCCTGGCCGTGGTGCCCGTCCTGTTCTGGCCCGGCCTGGGCGCCATCATGGTTTTCCTGTTCTTTCTGGGACTGGGCCAGGCTTTGTCGATCACCCCCCAGTCGTCCATGATGGCCACCTATGCTCATCATGGGCAGGGCCGCCATTCCGCGCAAGTGCTCGGGCTGTTCCGCCTGGTCGAGCGCGGCGGATCGGCCGCCGGTCCGGCACTGGCCGGCGCGGCGCTGGGGCTGGCCGGTCCGGCGGCCACGCTGGCCCTATTCGGTTTGTTGACCACCGGTGGCGCCCTGCTCTACGGTTATGGGCAATGGCGCTCCGTTTCCAATGCTTCCGGCAGTCTCTCATGAACGCTCACGCTCCTTCGTCTCCTGTCCGCCGGCGCCTGTTGCGCGCCGCCCTGTCCACCGGGCTTCTGGGGGGGGCCGCCCCCCTGGTGGCGCGCGCGACGGCCCGGCGCCGTATCCTGATGATCACGTATCGTGGACGCACGGAAGTCGAGGACGGCTTTCTGGAATACCTGCGGTCGCAGGGCCGTGAACCGGATATCGTCCACCGGGACGTCGGGCAGGACATCCGTCGGCTGCCCGCCATTCTGGACGAGATCCCCGCGCTGGCCCCCGACCTGATCTACACCTGGGGCACGCCCGTGACCCTGGGGGTGACGGGCACCTGGCGCGATCCCGATCCGTCCGGCAAGGTGGGCTCCATCCCCGTCGTCTTCGCCCTGGTGAGCGCGCCGGTGGCCGCCGGCATCGTGCCTTCCCTCACGCAGCAGGGGCGAGACGTCACAGGGGCCGTGCACGTGGTCCCCACTGAAACCCAGGTCAAGGCCATGGCCGCCTACAGGGAATTCAACCGGGTCGGTCTGCTGTACTCGACCACGGAGCCCAATTCCAGGGCGATCGCCTCCGAAATGGATGCCTTGTGCGCCGCCACGCAGCGGACGGCCATCCACCGCCATTTCAGCCTCGATGCGGCGGGCCGTCCCTCCGCGGATGGCCTTGGCCGGCTGGTCGCCGAGTTGCGTGAAGAGGGCGCGCAATGGTTCTATCTGGTGCCCGATACTTTCCTGGGCTCCGTCTATGACCAGGTGATTCCCGCCAGCATCGAGCAGCGACTGCCGACGTTCGGCGTGACCGAACTCGCCGTCCGGGAATACTCCGCACTGACCGGTCTGGTCAGCCGCTATCGTTCCGTCGGCCGGCTGGCCGCCGTGAAGGCAGAGGCCATCCTTTATGAAGACGTGCCCGCCGACCGGATTCCCATCGAAACCCTGAAGCGCTTCGCCTTGCTGGTCAATCTGCATACGGCCAAGGCACTGGGAGGCTTCTATCCACCCATCGAAATGCTGAACTACGCCGACGTGATCACCCAGGCTCCGGCGTCGACGAGGCATGTCGGATGACCCGCCGCGTGCCTGTCGACTTGCATTGGGACATGCTCGGCCCGGCGGATCTCGACCGGATCGTCGACCTGCATGCGCGCGCGATCCGCGGCATGGGCTCCGACCAGGTCAAGCCCGAGCACCCCGAGTTCTTCGCCGCGCTGCTGGACGGGGCTGGGCGGATCATCGGCGCCCGTGCGCCGGCCGGGGATCTGGTGGCCTACGGCGTGCTGCAGGATGGCCCCGACCCGGGCACCCGCCCGGATCTCTGGCTGGGCTGGCCAGCGGATGCGCGGATCCAGAAACTGGCCGGCTCCTCGGTCGCCGAGGCCTACCGGGGCCGGCGTCTGCAATGCGAGCTGATTCGCCGCCGCGTCGAACTGGCCGATCCGGACGCCTGCCTTTACGCTACGGCCGCGCCGTCGAATCCGGCCAGTTGGCGCAGCCTGTTGCGAGAGGGCTTCGAGATCCGGCTGTTGCGTCGGGTCTATCAGAATTCTTTGCGCTACATTCTGGCTCGCCCGGCACGGACGGCGGCCACGCCCCTCGCGCCCACGGATGAGGAGGCCGCACGTCCGCTCGATGGATTGCCGCTGGACGAGCAGGACCGGTTGTTGTCCCATGGATGGCGTGGACGGTTCGTGGCGCCGGCCGTCTGCGCCCTCGTGCCTCCGGAGGTCGTCGAGACATGAACGCCACCGCGCATGCCGATTCCCCCGTCATGGACATCGACCTGGCTCGCCTGGCAGGCAATTGGCGGACCGTTCGCGGCCGCTACACGGGAAACGACCTGGGCGCCGTGGTCAAATGCAATGCCTACGGACTGGGGCTGGAGCCCGTCGTCAACACCTTGTCGGCTCAGGGCTGTCTGCAATACTGGGCGCTTGGCTATGACGAGGCCTGCCGCGTGCGCGCGCTGGCACCCGCCGCAGAGGTCTTCATCCTGAACGGCCTGCGCGGCGCTTCGGCGCGGGATTGTCATATCCAGCGACTGATTCCCGTGCTCAACGACCTGGACGAAATCGCACAAGCGCGTCGCGCGGGGGCCTTGACGGTCGCCGTCGCGCTGGATACCGGCCTGGGCCGCCTCGGCCTGAGGCCCGAAGCGGTGGCGCGCCTGGCGGCGCAGGACCTGTCGCCGCTGCGCGTGCGGGCCTGGATCACCCAGCCGTCCAGTTTCAGCAGGCCCGAGAGTCCGGACCGGCTGAATCCACATGACCGTTTTCTGGCGTTGATCGCGCCGTTGCCTGCGGCATCCCGCAGCCTGGCCATTTCGGCCAGCGTCTTTGCCTGCCCCGGGCACCATCTCGACATGGCGCGCGTGGGCAGTGCCTTGTATGGTGTGGACACCACCCCCTCGCGGACCTTGCCGCTGAAACCCGTGGCCAGCGTGCATGCGCCGGTTCTGCGGGTCGCCGACCTGCCCGCCGGGGCCGAGATCGGCTACGATCAGCAATTCCGTTGTCCGGCTCCCATGCGCATCGCGACCTTGGGTATCGGTTATGCCCACGGCTTGCCCTATGCCCTGATGAACCGGGGCGCCGTGTATTTCGGCCCGCATCGCGCGCCCATCGTGGGGGGCATTTCCATGGGCCTGACCAGCGTGGACGTGAGCGGGCTGCCGCCCCGGCTGACCGCCCCCGGGCAATGGGCCGAGGTCTTCGGCGAGCAACAGCGCCTCGAAACCCTGGCCGACATCGCCGGCCTGCCCGCCAACGCCTTGCTGAGCGCGACCGCAGCCGGGTGCGGCAGGCGCTACCATGCTCTCCATCCTGAACAGCCCCTCGCATCCCGCTTGTCGGAAAGTCTGCCATGAGAACGCCCCTGATCCTGATCCTGGCCCTGGTCTGCTGCGCGCTGACCGCTGTATTCGGCGCCACATGGCTGACCGTGCGCATCGAACAGCAGGCCATCGACCAGACGCGCCAGTCACACGAAACATACGTGCTTGGAAACCTGCGCAGCGTCATCGAGGCCAATCTGACCCTGGGTTTGACACTGGAACAGAGTTCGAGCCTGCAACAGCTGATCGAGCGCGAAAAATCCGGCATGCCGGACATTCGTGACATCAGTGTCTATGGCGCGTCCGGTCAGGTGCTCTACAGCACGGATCAGGGAAGGCAGGGCCGCCCCATTCCGACCGACTGGGCGCGGGCGGCCGGCGCCGAAGGCGTCTGGTGCATCGACGACGACACTGTGCGTAGCTGCGGCATTGCCCTGCAGGACGAACTGGGGCGGACGGCGGGCGGTCTGGTTCTGGCTGCGCCGCATACGGCGCGGGCCTACAGCCTTCAGGCCTGGCTTGCACGGGGGCTGCCCACGCTGGCGTTGGCAGTGATAGCCTCTCTGGTCGCGGGCCTGGGAGCGGTCTGGCTGGCTCGCCGGCGTCTGCGGCCGTTCCTGTGGGCCGGCAGGATTCTGCGGGGCGAGGACGCGCCCGGCGGAAATCGGGACCCGCTGGTCGCCGCCGCCCGGCGGGCCAGAGAACGCCACCAGGCCAGCCTGCAGGCCCTGGACCGGCAGCGGCAGCAGTTGAAGGAGCTGGACCATGTCGATTGATCACGGTATCCGTGCCCGGCTGCGCGATGCCGCCAGCGGCTTTCTGATCGTTCTGGTCGCGGCCGGTCTGACCAGCGGCATCCTGCTCGCACGTCTTCAGGGGACCGTGGCGTCCGCCGTCCAGGAGCAATCCCGCGAGCTGGCCTCTTCGGTCGGTCGCGCGCTGGGACGGCAATTCATTCGGGCGAGCCAGCTCGGCGTCCCTCTCAATGAGATTCCGGCCATCAGCCGCAGCTTGAAGGGCACGCTGGAGCATGTCCCCCAACTGAACCGCATCATGCTGACCGATGTCGATGGCAGGGTCCTGGGGTTCGCGCAACGTCCCGGCGCCGAGATATCGGCGTCCGTGAGTACGGAACTGCAGACCGGTTCGCAGCGGATCGGCACCCTCGAAGTCGAGGCGGCGCCTCCCGTCCTGAGCGGTTCGCACGCGACCCTGCTGACCGGCATGTTGTTGCTGATCCTGCCGCTGGCGTTGCTGGGCGGTCTGTTCACCGCGCTCTACGGCGCCCGTATCCAGCAACATCGGCGCGCCTTGTTGGCCTTGCTCGGGCAGGCGCCCGATGATCTTGTGCCGCCGGTCCCGGGGCCGCGTCCCGATCCCCAGGACATCCTGGGCCAGGCCTGGGACAGTTTGCAGGCGATGGCGACCGACGTCGCGCAGCAAAGAGCCGACTTGACGCATCAGGTCGAGTCCTTGCTGTCCGTCGATTTCGATGGCCGGGTGCGGCCTCGGCTCGAAGCACTGGACATCCTGCCCCCGGGGCCCGCGCCGAGCGTGCAGATCGTTCCGCCGGACCGCTCACGCCGTCTGTCGCTGCGCCTGCGCCTGCCGCTCATCATCGCTTTGGGCTTCGCCTTGGTGATCGGGGCGCTGTCAGGCCTGCAGGCCCTGCGGGAACACTTGCTGCGCCAGCAGGCCGCCAATCTCGGCCTGGAAGACCAGAGCGCCCTTTGGGCGCAGTTCCTGGTATCCCAGACGAAGGACATCTCCGGACGGTTGCATGCCCTGACCCCCCGGCTGGATGTTTCGCGCGGCCCCTCGAATGCGCTGCCCGGACCGGAACCCTCGCTGGACTACCTGGCGCTCGTCGATCCCAATCGCGAGGTGTATGTCCTGCAGGGCGCTGACACCGAGGCCGACCCGCTGGATGCCGGAACGCTGGACAATGTGCTGTCCGGAAAGAAAGCCAGGGGATTGCGCAATCTGGACGGCAACCTGACCATGCTGATGGCCGCTCAGCCTGTCCGGCTTCAGGGTGCGACCTGGGGGTTGATCGGTGGACGCACCCTGGAACGGGCGGCGCAGCAGATCGATCCGATCCGGGATGACGAAAGATATAGCGTTCACTTCCTGAATTCCCGCGGGCACCTTGTCGCCAGTACCAGTCCCGGTCAGTGGTCGCGTCTCGACCTGACGCTGACCGTGCAGGATGCGCAATACCGGACCCTGGAGGACCGGGACAAAATCCTGCTTTTGACGGCGACGCCCGTCATCAGCATCTCCGGAAGCGCTGGCGGCTTGCTCGTGACGCTCAAGGACGTCACGACCCTGATGAAGCCCAGCCTGACCTTGGGCCGGCTGGCGCTGTTGCTTGCCGCCGGCCTGGCCATTATGGGGCTGTTGCTGATCCACCTGATCATCTGGCGCAGCTTCCGGCCGTTGCAGGACTCGCTCGAGACGCTGGACGAGCTCAGCGGTCCGCAGGCCGGCGCGGCCCGGCGTTCCGGCGTGGGTCATCAGGACGAGATCGAGCGCCTGGGACGCAGCATCGCCGCCTTCCGGCACAAGACCCTGCAGCTCGTCCGCGATCAGTCTCAGCAGGCGCGCGTCAGGCGACTGCATGAAACCGTCATGGCGGGCGAGCTCCGTGCGCTGGCCGAGTCGATGGACTCGATCAGCCGCCAGGAAGTCCAGGCGCTGATCGACCGCCAGCACCACTCGGACGATGATGGCGATGGCCTGCGGCGCCTGGCCGAAGTCATGGGGGACCTGCGCCGTCGGCTGGTCGAGCAATACCAGCGGTTGTCCGACATGGTGATTGAACTGCGCGACGCCCTGATCACCAAGACCAAGCTGGCCGGGCTGCAGCAGGAACTGCAGATCGCCAGTGCCGTGCAGCTCAGCATCCTGCCGCGCACCATGCCGGACGACCCGCGCATGGAGATCGACTGCCGGATCTTCCCGGCTCGCGACGTGGGGGGGGATTTCTACGATTTCTACATGCTCGATGAGCATCATCTGGGGTTCGTCATCGCCGATGTTTCGGGCAAGGGCATCCCCGCCGCCCTGTTCATGGCCATTTCGCGCACCTTGCTGAAATCCACGGCGCGCTTCGTGCGTCGGCCGGCCGACTGCGTCCAGCGTGTCAATGCGCTGCTGGCCGCCGAGAACGAGCAGATGCTGTTCGTGACTTTGTTCTATGCCACGCTGGATCTGCGCGATGGTCGGCTGGATTATGTCAATGCGGGGCACCATATGCCCTGGCTGATCGATGCCCAGGGCGAATTGTCGGCCTTGGCGCCGACGCATGGCATCGCCGTGGGGATCGAGGAGGACATGCCTTACACCCAGAAGACGCTGTATCTGCGACCGGGCGACCTGCTGTACCTGTATACCGATGGCATTACCGAAGCCTTCAACCCGGCTGGGCAGGTATTCGGCGAAGAACGGCTGGCCGGCCTGCTGCGTGCGCAGCCTGCGAATGTGCCGCTGGATGTCTTGACCGATGCGGTGATCGCCGACGTGCGCACGTTCGAGGACGGCACCGATCCGACCGACGACGTCACCAGCCTGTGCCTGCGTTATCGGGGCTGAGCGGCGGCGGGTGACGGCCTGAGACCCCACCCGTCGCGGGCGGGGTCTCAGGCCGCCGTCATGACCATGGTCAGGCAGTTCCAGCCGTCCTGGCGCCGATACGAGAGCGTTTCCAGGTAATGCCGCATCAGCCGTACGCCCTGTCCGCCGATGTAGGCCTCGTCCAGGCAGGCGACCAGGGGCGGTGGGTCGCCCGCCGTCGGGTCATAAGGGCGGCCATTGTCGCGCAGTTCGATGGTGATGCGTGCGCCGTCCGCCTGGCACGAAACGGCAATGGCCGGCGTTTCCGGCCCGGGTGGATCGAAGGCATAGGACAGCACGTTGGTCAGTGCTTCGTCCAGCGATAGCGTCAGCCCGAAAGTGACGCGGGAAGGCCATTGGAGCCGCTCGGCAAGGCCCTCGATCCATTGCAGGGCAAGCGGTACCGCGCCCAGGTCGGCGGGCAGATAGAGCGTGTCGTGACTGTCGGTCATGGGATATCCGGTGCGGACCGATGCTCACTGAGGCGCATCGCCCCGGATGCGCGCGGCCAGGTCGGCAGCCACTTCGGCCGACGGGACTTCGAACGCCAGGATACCGCGATCCAGCGCGCCCGATATACGGGGCGCGGCCACCAGTTCGCGGCCGATGACCAAGGCCAGCAGATTGCCGACGTTCTGGCGGCTGACGGCGCCCAGCCTTTCGGCGCCTGCGGGCGTCAGCCGCAGGCCGACGAAGTGTCCGCCCTGGCGGTCGGAGAGGGCTGCCGCGTCGGTCAGGTCCTCGCGGGCGAGCATGGGGCGGGCATGGAGGTAGACCATGCCGTCGGGCACCGGAACGGCGACCAGTTGATCGCCGGGCGCCGATTGCGCCAGATAGATGGCGACCGGTTGCACGATGCGGCTGGCATTGGTGTCCGGGCCGGTGGTGGTGCGCGTATCGGACGATGCCGGCCGGGATGCCGAAGGGAGATTCTGGCATCCCGCGAGGCCCAGCAGGGTAGCCATCAGGAAAGGGGCGAGGAAACGGGTATTCAGGTGCATGGTGGTGGCGTTGAAGGCCTGGCAGAGTGGAAACCGTCCGCCGCATGAGTGCCCGCCCACGGGGATGAATGTCGGGGGGCGTCGATCGGTAGTCGGCCGGCGTGCAATAGCGCCGCCACCAGAAACTATACACATGGACCGTGTTCAAGCCAATGGCCGTATTCATCGAAGGGTCGATCGTGTCGAGAGAGGGAACCTGGCGCCGGAGGGCGTTACTCATTGCCTGTGATAAGTTTCTATCAGGATGTGGAGAGACAGAATGGCAATTGGTCTCAGCAATTTCAGGCAATTGAGCGGTGGATTCTTCGAGCGGGAAATCCGCCAGAATCCCCAAGGGCAGGAGGGCGTGCGCCAAAGCGGCCTGTCGCGCCTGGCGAGCCGCATCCAGGGCTGGTTCCGGTCGCCCCAGGAACAGCAGGCGCGTGTCCAGGAACGCGTCCAGGTCAAGCAGGCATTCCTCGGCCTGCTCGAGAAGACCGAAGGGCAGGCGGGGGCGCAGCGGGCCCTGAGGGCCTGCGGACTGCCACAGGGCTGGGAGACCAATGACCGCCCTTTGACCAACCACCAGGTTGGCAAGATCCTGGGCAAGGCCCAGGAATACCGGCTGCAGGTGGTGCGGCACAATGAATCCTTGCTGGGCGAGACGCTGAAAGGCCTGGAAGGCCCCGAACTGCGCGATGTGCGGGCGGCGGTCATCCGGGAAGTGCGCAACGACTCCCGCTATGGCAATACCCCCCTGAGCCGGGTGGACGTCCAGTCCCTGCGGACCCGGGCCGAAACCGAGGTGCGTGAACAGCGCGCCCGGCAATGCGAGGAGCGCTTCCCTGCGCTCACGGACCTGGTCCGCAATGCGCCCCAGGGCAGTCCGCTGTCGCGGGTCGGGCTCGATCCCGGCCGCCTGAGCCAAGAACTGCGCCAGATTTATGGCGGCGGCCCGAGACACGACCCCCAGGTGACGGGCGCGCTGGACCAGATCGACCGGACCACGGAATTGCTGGGACGGCAGGCCTGGAACCAGGACAGCCTGCGGGGCCTGTCCGAGGCCTTGGGTCATCAGCGCGACGACCTGGAAGTCTGCCAGGGCGGTTTGCGCGATGGCATCCAGACGCTTCGGAATGAGCTGGGCGCGCTGAAGGAAGAACTGAACGAGGTCGACCGGGATCTTCAGGCTGCGCGCGAGGGCTCCAACGAGGCGAAAACGTTGCAGACACGCAAGGGCGAGCTCGAGGGCCAGATCCGGTTCCGCAATGAAAAGCTGTCCGTCGGTCAGGCGCTGGTTCACGATATGGACCGACAGATCGGTCTGCTCGATGCCAAGAGCGACTATGTCGATGAAATGCGCCTGACCGATCCCCTGACCAACCGCTCCGTCAAGCACAGCGACCTGATCTGGGCCCAGGCGGGCAACCACCTGCTGGATCGCCTGAGCGAGGATGTCCAGGGGGGCGATCCCGCGCTCACCGAAGAGCAGTTGGACGCCTTGGCGCAGGTCCGCGGCCAGTGGACGGAACTGTGCGAAGCGCGCAGCCAGGCCTACCGGGACAGTGTCGATGTGAATACCCTGCAACCCATCGAGGCGCCCAGCAAATCGAACAAGGACACGCACCCCGTCGTCCAGGGCAAGCGCGACACGATGCAGGACTTGCGCGCCCGCCTCGAGGACATCGGCATTCCGCGTGGCACGCTCGACGCGTTGTTCTCCAAATCCAGCATGACGCGCAGCGAACGTCAGGCGTTGGCGGGGCTGGAAACCTGGCAGCCCGTGATGCGCGACATGCCGGTGATGCGCGATGGTGTGATGCGCACCTACAAAAGCGAGGTCGTGCCGGCCCAGTTCATCGGCCATGAATTGGGTGTCGATCTGGGTCAGGGCCGGATCGGCGGGGTGTCCGCTGGCGTCAAGGACAGCGAGGATCATGCCCGCAATCTCAAGGTCAGCCGTCTGCGCGATCCCGAGGGTCAGGTGATGACCACGGTGGTGGGCCATGGCGTGCTGGACATGTGGGGCGTGGAGGACGGCGACGATCGTCAGACCTCCAATGAACGCGGCGCACGCGAAGTGCTCGAGGTCGCCCTGACCAGCAACGACCGCCTGCGCGGCGTGCTGACCGATCCGGACCGGCCGCAGGATGCCCCGCCGCCCCGGCTGGTGCACGTCAGCGTCAACCTGATCTCGCCCGATTCGCTGCGCGACAATCTGGGCATCCAGGATTACCAGGAACGCACCTACACGCAGAACCAGTTCCGGGCCTTCGAGGCCAATTCGGGGCAGGGACAGACCCTGCGGGTGTTCGATCCGGACCATCCGGAGCGGCAGGGCGAGGCGCGGACGGTGGATGTGGACGCCATCACGTTCTCTTTCGGCATCAACGCCATTTCCACAGGCGGACGCGAAATGCTCATGCGTGTCTGGAACAATGTCCACGAGCACAACACCACCAACATGATCAAGCTGGTGGGCGACCTGGGCGAAGGCACCTTCGGCGCCCGGGGTGTGCGGCCGGGCGGCTTCGTGGGCGAGGTCTATGACCGCCTCGAGACCGTGGTCAACGACCCGACCACGCCGCCCGATCAACTGGCCAAGGCGGAGGGCCTCATGGCTCAACTGCGTGGCCAGACCGACCTGGTGCGCAGCATGTTCACCGAGGAAGCCTTCCGCACGGGCAATGGCGATACCGCCAAGATGGGGCGCGAGATCCTGGTTCTGCAGGGGCTGGCCGAACAGGGTCTGGGCCTGGTGGGTGCCACCGATCTGGCGGGCACGATGTCCAAGGGCTGCAAGAGCGACAAGGATCGCGGCGGTGTCACCGACGTCGAACTGAAGTCCAAGCTGATCCTGCGCGATCTGGGGGGCGAGATGAACCCCGACGAGCGCCTGGAAGGCGACGACCAGGGCGTCTACTATACGGTCAGCGCCAGTTCCGGTCAGCTCGAAAACCAGCGCTGGAATACGGGGATGGCCGGCAGCAAGGAAGCCGGCCACCTGAAGGACCGGTTGCCCGATCCCGAAGTCCGCCAATTCCTTTGCGGGCTGGGCAAGTTCGCCAAAGCCTGATCACGATCCATGACCCAATCCATTGAATCACAGGAGTACCGCATGTCTCTTTCTTCATACCAGGCCTTGATCGCCGAACTGGGCCGGACGCTGGGCATGGCCGACATGGCGGCGGGCGAGGACGGCTACGTGGGGCTCGTGATCGACGGTCACGAAATCCACATCCAGCATGAGGCGGAGGATGACGAAGTCATCCTGTTCGCCCGCCTGCCCGAGGTCGACCCCGATCGCCGGGAGGGGATCTACGCCATGCTGCTGGCGGCCAACATGTTCTGGCAGGGCACCCGTGGGGCGACCTTCAGCGCCGATTTCGACACGGGACGTGTCTTCCTGGCGGATCGGCGCGCGTGCGCAGCCCTGGATGTGGAATCGCTGTCGGTCTGGATCGAGCGATTCGCCAACGTGGCCGCCCATTGGCGCACGCGCATCGAGGACGCCAACGACGGCGGCCCTTTGCGCACCGGCGACATGGCGGATGCGGCGCCGGGCGACCTGGACGGCATGCCGCCCGGCGATTCCCTGGCCTGAGCCGTTTCCCGGGATCCGAACCAGGGGGCGCCTGTGCGCCCTCTGGTTTTTGCCATCTGTTCAATCGCGCCGGTCTGGCGTACCTTTAACAGTCCGCAATCCAAGAAACCCGCTCATGCGGGACGTATCGTTCATGTCCGTCGACTCTTCCTATGCCCATCTGATCGCCGAACTGGGTCGGACGCTGGGCATCGCCGGTCTGGCGCCCTCGGCCGAGGGGGTCTGCCAACTGGTGTTCGACGGCCGCCAGATCGTGCAGGTGGTGCACGTGAGCGCGCATGGACAGGTGCTGGTCTCGTGCCGGCTGGCCGATCACGGAATCGACGCCCGCCAGGCCGACCGCATGGCCCGGGCCAATTTCATGCAGGCGGGGCATGGCGCGGTGCTGTGTCTGGCCCCGGATGGACGGCCGCACATGCAGGTGGCCCTGAATCTGTCCGAATGCACCGCCTCCATGCTCTGCTCGGTGGTGGAGTCCCTGCTGGACCGGGCCGATGACTGGACCCGCGCGGGCGCAGCCGAAGCGTCCACCTCGCGGGATCCCGCGTTCTTCCTGCAGTCGGTCTGATTCCCGCCCCGGTGCCGGGCGGGTCGTCAGGAGACGGATGAGACCCGTCTTCGCGCCCTCAGGACGA
>Ga0172382_10008562_pt1 | contig 14198 bp, 13 predicted proteins | sample Leawel138RmetaG_FD_122245 | JGI IMG/M metagenome (GOLD analysis project Ga0172382, IMG submission 122245) | Leachate microbial communities from a municipal landfill in Southern Ontario, Canada - Leachate well 138R metaG | ecosystem: Engineered > Solid waste > Landfill > Unclassified | place...
AAATATTGGCTTTAATGGTAAGTTCTACACCTTCCCCTACTTTTTAACCCCTTTCTTAAAAAGATTTCTAAGGGAGAGAATAGCCAAATAAGTGGTCTTGTTTTGTCAGAACAATTACAAGACTTAGAGCCTCTCTTTACTAACCGCTAGTAAAGTGGTAACAATACTTGTCTTGCTCCAATCTCGCAATTATTGTCAGATTTTGCTATTATGGTAGGGATGATTGCCGAGCAGGCTAAAATTTGCTTATTTTAAGTACACCTAGAGAAAGAGGAAATACGATGGCTGTAGAAAAAACTGTTAAAGAAATTGAAAATTCTGCTGTAGAGATGTCTATTAAGATTAAGAAGGAGAGCCTGGTAGACTCCTACACAAAAGTATTGCAGAAGTATATGAAGTCTCTCCAGATTCCCGGATTTAGAAGGGGGAAAGCTCCCGCTTCGGTCCTTGAGCAAAAGTTTGGCTCTTCCATGAAAGAGGAGAGTGTCTTTACAGCTATTGATGATGCTGTTCAAGAAGCTTTGAGGGAAGTTGAAGATAAATACAAACCCCTCCCCTATAGCCAACCCTCATTGGTTGATGAAGACTCAATCTATAAAGATATTGATAAAGACTTAGAGTTTGCTATTACCTATGATATCCTCCCCCTCTTTGAACTTCCACCTTACAAAGAACTTACCGTTGAGATTCCAGCTGTAAAGATCGCTAAAGAAGATATCGACAAGGAGATCGAGAAGACACGACAGCAAAACGCCATGGTAATTGAGAAAGAGGGAAAAGTTGAGAAGGATAACATTGCCACCCTCGACTTTGTCGAACTCGACGAAGAGAAGAACCCTATTGCGGGCACTGAGCGCAAAGATTTTGTCTTTACTGTCGGATCAGGTACCAATTTCTATAAAATTGATGACGATGTGTTAGGCATGGAGAAGGGAGAAGTTAAAGAAGTTGTAAAAACCTTCCCCGAAGATTACGAGTACTCTGAATATGCTGGTAAGAGTGTAACCTTACGCTTAGAGCTGAAAGAGATTAAGATGAGAGATGTCCCCCTCTTGGACGATGAGTTTGCCCAAGATGTGAGTGATGACTATAAAACTGTGGCTGACTTAAAAGCCGGCACTAAGAAAAATATGGAAGAGGGCCTTGAGAGCCACCTCAAAGAGGAAAAATTTAAGGCGATTGCCGACAAGATTTTAGAGGGGACTGTAATCTCTGTTCCCCAATCGATGATCGACATCGAAGTTGATTCCTCTTGGCACCGCTTTATTAGTCAGTCTGGAATGAGTGAAGAACAGGTACTCCAGTTCCTCCAATTCCAAGGACAGACCAAAGAAGACTTCACTAAAGAGTGGCGTGAACCAGCGGAGAGAGAACTTAAACTTCAACTCATTGTGGAGAAAGTTAAAGAGGCTGAAAACATTACAGTTGACGAGAAAGAACTTGAGGAAGAGGTTGAGAGACAGCTTGAAGGGATCACCGACGAGGGGACGCGTAACTACTACAAGTCGGTAATTGAAGATGACATGAAAACTCATAAGACCTACGACTTCCTGCTGGAGAATAACAAGTTTAAAGATGGCAAAGAAGTGAGCTACGAAGAGTTTTTCTCAAGCCATAGACATTAATTAGGCCCATTTTAGGAGGCTCTAACTGTGCGAAAAAGTGACGAATTTGCATCATTAGTCCCCGTTGTCCTAGAACATTCGGGGGTAGCTGAGCGATCTTTTGACATCTTCTCAAGGCTCCTTAGGGACCGTATTATTATCTTAGGAGAGGAGATAACCGCTGTGACAGCCAATCTTGTTGTGGCTCAACTCCTCTTCTTAGAGTCTGAAGATCCAACCAAAGATATTAGCCTCTATATTAACAGCCCCGGTGGTAGTGTGACGGCTGGTTTGGCAATCTACGACACCATCCAATACATCAAGAGCGATGTCCAAACAATCTGTCTAGGGCAGGCTGCTTCGATGGGAGCTTTGTTATTGGCAGCCGGTTCACCTGGTAAGCGATACATCCTCCCCTCAGCGCGCGTTATGATTCACCAACCTTGGGGGGGTGTCACCGGTCAAGTTTCAGATATAGCGATTCACACTCGTGAGCTTTTGAGAATTAAGAAATTAAGCATCGACTATTTTGCCTATCACACTGGGCAAGATGCCAAAACAATTGCCAACGACCTAGAACGCGACTTCTTCTTTGATGCTAAAGAGGCGGTTGAGTATGGTCTAGCCGACCACATAATGGCCAGGAGTTAAATAGTGGCACGTAATACTAAAGTTTGTTCCTTCTGTGGACGTGGTATTAAAGAGGTAAAACGGCTCATAGATGGCCCCGGAGTGGCAATTTGTGACGACTGTGTCCACACCTGTAACGACATATTGAAAGCTGAGCCCTACTACAGTCAGGTAGATGAAGATTTTTTAGGGCATATTCCAACCCCAAAGGAGATTCATGAATACCTCGACGACTATGTAATTGGGCAGGAAGAGGCTAAGAAAGTGCTCTCCGTCTCAGTTTACAACCACTACAAACGGGTGAAATACCAAGACCACTTCCGTAGTGAAGGGCTTGAGATGGATAAATCAAATATCTTGCTGATTGGACCAACAGGGACTGGAAAAACACTTTTAGCTAAAACATTAGCTAGGAAACTACAAGTCCCCTTTGCTATTGCCGACGCAACGACTTTGACTGAAGCTGGGTATGTTGGGGAAGATGTGGAGAATATCCTCCTTAAATTGATCCAAAATGCCAATGATGATATCAAGGCAGCTGAGCACGGTATTATCTTCATCGATGAGATTGATAAGATTGCCCGTAAAAGTGAAAATGTCTCAATCACCCGTGATGTTTCAGGTGAGGGGGTCCAACAAGCCCTCTTAAAAATAATTGAGGGCGTTGAGGCGAGTGTCCCCCCCCAAGGCGGGCGCAAACACCCCAACCAAGAGATGTTAAAGATTAATACCGCCAACATCCTCTTCATCTGTGGAGGAGCCTTTGTGGGACTCGACAAAGTGGTTGAGAAGCGCGTCTCGGCCAGTCAAATGGGCTTTGGTGCCAATATTGTCGATACTAAAGATAAAGACCTTTCACAACTTTATAAGCAACTCCATCCCGACGACCTTATAAAGTTTGGTCTTATCCCTGAGTTCATCGGCCGGCTCCCCATCAACGTAGCCCTCGACTACCTCAATAAAGAAGATTTGATGCGTATCATTACCGAGCCTAAGAACTCGATTATAAAGCAGTACACTGCGTCACTCAAACTTGACGACGTTGATCTCGTGTTTGAGGATGGGGCAATTGAAGCTATAGCTGAAAAGTCGATTGCCCAAAAAACAGGGGCAAGGGGATTGCGCTCAATTGTTGAGAACATCATGGTTGATGTGATGTACGACCTCCCCTCAAAAAAGGGTGTCAAGAAAGTTGTCGTAACTAGGGAGAGTATTGAGAAATCAAAGCTCCCCAAACTCGAATTTGACAACGCAGAGACAGCCTAATGGAGTAACTGAATGTATATCTACCCTGAAATCCCTCAAGAGATTTTAGAGACGATTCGCAGTTGTACTACCGCAGTTGTAATTGGACACGTCGGCCCCGATGGGGACTGTGTCCACTCCCAAATAGCTACCCAAAAGTTACTCCAGAAAATGGGGGTAGAGGCCCATCTAGTCAATACTGGCCCCTTTCAACGCAAAGAGATTAGAGAGTATGAACCACTCTTTGCCCCCCATATAGGCCCCCAACTAAAAGCTAAGAAGCCACTCGTAGTGATGGTTGACTGCTCAACCCTCGACCGTATTGGCTACCTAGCCGAAGAGATTGAGGGATTAACGCTCCTTACAATTGACCATCACGCTTCAGGAGACAACTTTGGCGACCTCGCCTACATTGTTCCAAAATCGCTCTCCACGACCCTCTGTATAATGCAATTCTACAAAGCCTTAGAGGTTGAGCTGACGAAAGAGATAGCTGAACATATCTTCTTTGGTCTAGCCACCGATACCGGTTTCTTAAAGTTTATTGGCCCCTACCGAGGTGAGACATTTCAGCTACTTGGGGAACTCGTTGAATTGGGAGTCTCCCCCAACGATATCTATAATCAGATGGAGGGGGGTAACACCCTAATCTCTCAAAGATTCTTAGCAACTCTCCTCTTAAGGGCCCAATCCCTCCTAGAAGGGCGTCTAATGATTGTCGAAGAAGAGCCCGCTGATGTAACTAACTTCGATTTAAACGACCGCCCCTCTGATCTCCTCTACTCCCACCTACTGGGGGTCGATAAAGTGGAGGTGGTCCTCTATTTCAAATATATCGCTAGTGATGTGTGGGAAATTGGTTTTAGAAGTTCCCACTCCTCCTCCATCGATGTGGGGGCTATCAGTAGTACCCTTAGCGGAGGGGGGCACCGTAAAGCTGCCGGAGCCACTGTTGAGGGCAAATTAGAAGACCTAAAAAAACTTTTGATTACAACAATTGAGCGAGAACTAAACAGAGAATAGCCCCTCTTTAAATGTTATATAGTTGTTATTTGGCATAGAAATTGCTGCATATTTTTCTCCAGAGGAGGAGTGTATGAGCAATTTAACAAAAGCTGTTTTGTTGTATCAGAAACTACTTAAAGGTGAGGCTAATCACCCAAAAGGATCTTTAGAAGTTTTATACCATAAAATTGAGATGATGTGCCAGATTATCATCTACCAATACCCTGTTAAAGTGAAACTTCTTCAAGAGGAGGAGGCGGTTGAACTGCTCCTAATATTGGTCCCCCGTTTGAAGACCCTGATTACCACCTTCCAATACCAAGGAATCGACTTTGAGAAGTTTTTGACGCGCACAATCTATCTCCAAACAATCTATTACAAACAGAAGAGGCGCCGTAAGGAGCGCAAGTTCTACTATCTCACCTGCCCCGGTGACGAGATGGAGTATTACATGTTGGCTGAACCTGCTTTCCAATACCAGATTGAGAAAGAGTCGATAGAGAATAAGCTCCCCAACAACTGGTCGATGGAGACAGCTGCTTCAAAACATATTAAGAGACTCTACAACAACTACAAAGCGTTTGCTAATCGCTTTCGTCAATTCATCGTCCTCAATGGCCCCCACCTAAGCGCCCAACAAATTGCATTTTTAGCCCAATATCTAGAGATTGATGAATTGGAACTAGCCCAATTAATTAGCGAAGCTCACGAGTTGGCTGGAGAGAAGCACAATCGATCCCTCCACGTCCAAGAGGTGCGCAATAGCCACTACCTAGAGTCGCAATTTTTAAAGAGGGAGATAGATATGTTTAAAAGCTTTGATGCCCACTACTCCACAATTGAAGCGGTAAAAAAGAGGTATAGACGCTCTCACTCCCTCTTTTTAGAGCGGTGTAAAGAGGCACGCAGTCGCCCCAACCCAGTCACCCACGATGCCCTCTCCAAACTCTTTGAGAAACCCAAAGGGACAATCGACTCGGGGATGAGCGCCCTCAAGAAAGCTTTACGGGAAATTGTAGACGACAATGAGTAAATCGGGTATGTTCGGTTTATGGAGTTAATGTTAGCATCACACAACCACCATAAATTAGGGGAGATTTCAGCCTTGTTATTGGGCCACTCAATCATCCTCCCCCAACACCGTAATTTAGAGTTCTCTTTTGAGGAGAATGGTTCCACCTTTATCGCCAATGCATTAGACAAAGCAGAAGCCCTCTACAATCTCTGCGGAGTAGCCACACTAGCTGATGACTCTGGATTGGTAGTAGATGCCCTCAATGGAGAGCCAGGCATCTTCTCCGCCCGCTATGGGAGTTCAAATGGACAATTGCTCCCCTCAGATGAGCGCAATCGACTTCTACTTAAAAATTTAGAAGGGGTTCCCAAAGATCAACGGACAGCGCGCTTTGTGTGTGCAATGGCCTTAGTTATCGCCCCCTATCGTAAATTTGTAGTTCAAGAGACAATAGAGGGGTTTATTGCCAACCAACCCTTCGGCGAGGGGGGCTTTGGTTACGACCCTATTTTCATTGTTGGTTCAACTGAAATGACAATGGCCCAACTGAGTAGTGTAGATAAAAATAGAATTAGTCACCGCGGAAAGGCTGCCCAACGTATTGTAGCCCTTCTGCACAATATTGAACAAAAGGAGATTTTCTATGTCAGCTGAAAAAAGAATCCCATTGAGGGAAGAGGTAGCTTTAGGAGACACTTGGGATTTAACCCACCTCTACAAAAGCGATGAGGAGTGGGAGAGTGACCTTAAGAGGGTTGAAGGACTTATCGATGAGGTTGTTAAGTTTAGGGGCACTTTAAAAGAGTCGCCCTCCAATTTCCTAGCACTCCTTAAACTAATTGATCAAGTAGGAATTCTTATTGAAAGTATTAGTCAATACTCTTTTCTCCTCCATGCAGGCGATGGGAGTAATTCCCAAAACCAGAGGCGCCAGGGGTTGGCAATGCAACTCTATACCAACTTCTCATCCCAAACTAGTTTCTTAAATCCTGAAATATTGAGTATTGATACCGAAGTAATCAACAGTTGGCTTGAGAGAGAAGAGTTTAAAGATTACCGGGTAATGGTGGAAAAGATGCTCCGCTACAAACCCCATGTCCTAACAGCTGATGAAGAGAAGATATTAGCCCTCCAAGGCGAGGTGGGTAGAAAGTCGCAAGATGCTTTCAACACTCTCACTAACGTCGACTTCGATTTTGGTTCAATAATTACACCAGAAGGGAAAATACCCCTCACTCAGAGCACCTTTGGTTATCTCCTTCAAAGTAAAGACCGCAAGATTAGGGAGCGTGCCTATCGGAAGTTTTATGGGGTCTTCGACAAACACAAGCACACCTTAGCTGTCTTATACGAAGCGAGTGTCAAACAAGATATCTTTGGCACCAAAGTGCGCTCATACGAAGACAGCCGCTCAAAAGCCCTCTTCCCCGATAAGGTTGATGTGGCAGTCTACGACAATCTTGTGAGTGAAGTGCACAACGCCCTCCCCTCTCTCCACCGTTACTACGAGTTGCGCCGTCGACTCTTAGGGGTAAATAAGTTAGCCCACTACGATGTCTATGTCCCCCTTGTGGGCGATATAGAGGTTAAACATACCTATGAAGAGGCGGTTGATGTGATAGTCAACGCGATGGCACCCCTAGGAGAGGAGTATGTCTCCACTATTGGCAAGGGATTAACTACCGATAGGTGGGTTGATCGCTACGAGAACAGGGGTAAACGCTCTGGAGCCTTCTCTTCAGGCACCTTTAGTGGCCCTCCCTACATTTTAATGAATTACAAAGAGGATGTTTTGAGGGATGTCTTCACCCTTGCACACGAAGGGGGTCACTCGATGCACTCCTACTACAGTTCTGCCAACAACCCCTTCTCATCCTACGATTACACAATCTTTGAGGCCGAAGTAGCCTCCACCTTTAACGAGCAACTCTTAGCTGATTACATGATTAAAGAGGCCAAAGAGAAAGAGTTGGTCGCTTATATCTTAGGGAAACAGATTGATGATGTGGTGGCAACCCTTTACCGACAAACAATGTTTGCCGAGTTTGAACACCTTTGCCACGTTAAGGCTGAAGGGGGCGAACCTCTCACCCTAGATCTCCTCAGAAGCACCTATAGGGGGCTCTTAGAGCAATACTTTGGTCCAGAGGTAACACTTCTTAAGGTGAGCGACCTAGAGGGACTACGAATCCCCCACTTCTACCGCGCCTTCTACGTCTATAAATACGCTACTGGAATTAGTGCAGCGATTACTCTAAGTGAGAAGGTTTTAAATGGTGGGGTAAAAGAGCGTGATGATTACCTAAACTTCTTGAAGTCGGGAGGGTCTCGCTACCCAATTGAAGCTCTCAAACTAGCTGGTGTCGATATGGAGAGCCCAGAGCCCATTAAGAAGGCTCTCGATACGTTCTCCACCCTCTTAGATCGCTTTGAAGCGCTTCTATAAGCATTAAAATGGGGTGAGACTTTTAATCGTCTCACCCCTTCTTTAATTATTCAGTATAGGGGGCAACAGGGTAGTAGGCAACATCTTGTCGTCGGTCTAGGCGACCAAAGACGGCTACCACCGGTACGTCACTCTCCATAATTAGAGCATACTGCCCTGGGGGAATAAGGTAATCGTCCCCCCAAATTTTGTGGTCCATCCTAAAACAACTCACCCGCTTAGCGGGGGCAACTAGGGTTAAACCCTCTTTAGGTCCACTCTCCTCAAAGAGGAGGGTCACCGAGAGCTTAGCATCTTGTGTCCCATTGTTAACCACCATCAACGCCTCGTGGGCGATAGGATCACCAACCCCAGCTGGATGGGGTGGTAAATCCCCATCAGCAAAGACCCAAACTTTCTTTCCTAACATAACCTACCCCCTACAGCTCACAGGCAAGGAGCTTATCCATCTCAGGCGAGAGGGGCTCACAACCAGTTTCAGTTATCACATAACCAGTCTCAATTCTGGTGCCGTGGAACTCAGGGTGACCAAAGAAGCTGACGTCAACACAGACTGTCATGCCTGGGGCAAAGACATCGTCACTATTGGGTCCGTAGAAGGGCCCTTCGGCCTCCATTAAACCAATCGTATGGGCAAAGGGGCAAACTAGGTAGTTAATCAGTCCATGCTTGGTGAAGATCTTACGTCCAGGAACATCAAGCTCACGTCCTGAAATACCGGGCTTCAGCATCTCTTTAGTTGCTACAAAGGTCTCTCTAAGCCAGTTCAAACAATCTTTTTGACGCTGGGTATAAACTCCGTTAACCGGTAGTGAATCACCCATTACTCCAGCATAGCCGTTAATTCGGGGGGCAATTCCTATCATCACCATCTCGCCCGAAAGCATCTCCTTGTCGTAAGCGGTTGGGACAACAGCCTTAGCACGCTCACCACTACCGACAATACAAGAGTAGGCGAAGCTATGGGCGCCAGCTTTGCGACATACATACTCCCCTTCTGCCGCCACTTGGTGCTCAAATACTCCAGGGGCGACGATTGCTCTCATCGCCTGATAAGCATCCCAAGTTAGGCCAAAAGCTTTCTTAACCTGCTCAACTTCCCAAGGTGATTTGTGGGCCCTTAGTGCCTCATACTCATCGGTGATATCAATTAACTTGCTGTCGACAAACCCGGCTTGGAACTGGGTATAGATGTTGTGTGGAAGGGCGGCTGTACCAACTAAGCCAATTGTATTCAACTTCAAGTTCTTACTCTTCAGCTCTTTGTAGAGTTTGTCAAAGGTAATAATTTCAGCATTAGGATACTCCTCCCCAGGGACCATAAAGGGGGTAAAGTTTCTTGTCTCTTTGATGGCGCTGCTCATCTTGGCAAAGGGCTCACTCTCGGGTCCCCCGAGTAATAGGGGCTCTCCATCAACTGGTAGCAAGATACTCCCCTTCTCAAACTGGGGACACCAGCCAGTTAAATACCACCCATTGGCTACGTTTAGCTCATCATAATAGATAAGGGCAGCATCAATGTTTTTCTTGCGTAAGATCGCTCTTACCTTCTCAATTCGGGCCTCGGTCTCTTTTAGATTAAAATAAGCCACTTAATCCTCCTTAGTCTTAAAGAGGGGGCCACAGCCCCCCCTAAAATGTAATTTTATTTTTTAACGGATAAAGATCTCTTTCGGGAAATTGGTCATGTTTTCAGCTCTATCTTTGCCAACTCGGACACTGTCTTCAACTCTAAATCCATATCCATCTTTGTTATGGAGGAAGATGTCGATACAGTAGGTCATATTCTCCAACAGCTCGTAGTCACTATTTGACTCAATCCAGGGTGGTTCACCCTCCATTAAGCCAGTGGCGTGGGCTGGTCCGTAGAGGAGCCAATCGTGGTAGCCACGTTTCTTGAGCGTCTCTTCATAGGCTGCTGCAACTTTGCCCGCATTGTTACCGGCATAGAGTTCACGACAAATCACCTCATGGGCTTCATAGGCGGCATCAATAGCGTCGAGCATCCAATCAGCTGGCTTTTGAATGATTACTTGCCTTCCAATTGAAGAGGCGTATCCCTCATAACGGGCCCCCACCCCAATGTGGACTAAATCACCAATCTCAAGTTTCTTCTGGCGTGCTCGGCTAATAGCTTGGTCGCCACCAACCCCCGAAAGGGTCCACATCGGATAGGCTTCGTTTTCTGCACCTAGTTCATAAATCTTAGAGACCCCTAAGCCTCGTACTTGAAGCTCGCTCATCCCCTCTTTAATGTTCTCAATCACGTGGTGCATTGCTTTGTTGCTCATTAAGCCAGCAGTACGCATACAAGCTAGTTCATTCTCACTCTTCACCATCCTAGGACGCATCACTAAATCGTCACCATTAATGAGATTATCACAAGAGAAGCTAGCTAAAGCCCTCTTCAGGTCACCATATACAAGCTGGGAGACGATGTTGTAACCGGCTATAGCTGCTTTTTTAACTTTGCCTCCCCGGGTGACGTCGCGAATAGCCTCCTCAAGGGTATCTAGTTTAACACCAGGATACTCAGGGTTGGACGACTCCCTAAACGATTGGACACGACGAATCTCTTTAATCCTTGAGCGATCGCTAGCATAAGTTAAGCTCTCAGGTCCAATGATTAATAGTGGCATCCCCTCTTGTCCCATAATGACACCGGCAGTCTCAAAAGAGGGCCAATAGTCACTAAGGTAGCGTACAAATTGGGGCTCTGCCTCGTGAGCATAGGCCAACAGAACATCAACGTCAGCCTCTTTCATCAATTTTTGGATAGCTTTGTAGCGATCCAGAAATTCAGAATCTGGTATTTTTGGAAATTTAATCATATTAATCTACCCTCCTTTTCCATCTGTGCAATCCAGTTTTCACAATATCTCCGAACAAAGGGGGGATAGTGTTTTTACCCCATCCTCGGTTATTACGAATCTACTTTTCAAAAAACAATTACTCGTAAATGACGCTCCATTTAAGGAGCGTCATTACATCCTACAAAGTCAATTAGAACCAGCTATAGTCGTCAACATCAGCGGCCCAAATTGGTCCGGTTGGTGTCGGAACCCACTTATCGACAGCCTCACCCTTGATAATCTTGTCGAGCATCTCAACCGAGAGGGCACCCTCTCTGAAGGGGTCTTGAGCAACACTAGCGTAGAGTTCGCCATCAAGAAGCTTTTCTTTGACAATTAGGTCTTGCCCTTGGCAGAAAAGACCAAATTTGCCTGCATAACCGGCAGCTTGAATTGCCGAGTAAGCGCCTTGGAACATACCTCCATCCTGTGCAACAACGATGTCGATTCTGTTACCAAACTTGGTCAACATATCTTCCATGATTGCCATTGCTTTGGAAGGGTCGTACTCGGCATACTGGTGGTCGTTAAGGATGTTAACATCGGTCCCTTTAAGGATCTCCATCACACCAATCGTAACGTTCTCGGTGTAGCTAGAACCGGGGCTTCCCTCAATATAGATCATATTTTTGCTTGAGCTGGGATTCTCATCAAAGTATTGGAGAACAAGGCGACCGAGCCAGCGACCAATTTCGACCTCATCCGAGGCGACCATACAGGGAACCAAATCAAGAACAGAGTCGTCTACGACTGTGTTAACAGCAACCCAGGGGAGTTTTGTAGAATCTAAGTACTCCACCAGCGGGGGGGATGAAGCTTGATCACCTGGCCAATAGATGAGAGCATCGTAACCGTCAGCTACAGCAGCTTTAAACTGAGAGAGCTGTTTGTCAGCGTTCTCTTCTCCATCAACGATTTGTACACTGTACCCAAGTTCTTTAGCTTTCTCACGCACTGCTTCTTGTAATGGTGCTCCGTAGGGAGCTGTATAGTAAGCACTAGACATGAAAATCTTCTTTGCTCCGGGGGTTTTCTCCTTTGCCCCACCAGCTACAACGACACTCAGTACCATTACTAGCATTAGAACAATCAAACCAGTTTTCTTCATAAGAAACCTCCTATTGTTTACCGTCTCACTGACGGTATTTCGAATCACTCTTTTTTCCGCTTGGCAACAACTGCATCAAGCATAATAACTGTAATTAATACCAATCCTCTAATAAACTTCTGCATCGAACCACTCACCCCTAGGAGGGTCAAAGCGTTGAACAAAACAGCTAAAAGGATAACGCCAATGACAGTCTTATGGACTCCACCGTTACCCCCAAGCATGCTAGTACCCCCAATAATTGTCGCGGTAATACAGTGGAGGGAGAGGTCTTGCCCATAAGGGGCCCACCCTGCTTTAATTCTTACCCCATACATGATGGCCGCTAAAGCTGCTGCAGCACCCAACATTGTAAAGACGATAAACTTAGAGAAGACTACGTTAATTCCCGAAAGACGAGCCACCTCATAGTTTCCTCCAGTAGCGTAGATATCACGTCCAAACTTGGTGTAGCGGAGGAACCAGACAAAGAGGATTATGACGGCAAGATAGACCATCGGGATGATTGAGATATCGCCAATATGGATCTGACTTATAGCTTTCAATGTTGGGTTGTTGGTATTGATGGGTTGGGCTTTAGTGACAACATAGGCCAAACCACGAATAGCAATCATGGTCCCTAAGGTTACAACGAAAGCAGGCATCTTAACTTTAGCTACTAAAAAGCCGTTAAAAGCACCAAAGAGCGCCCCACAAAGGAGGGTCACTATAAAGGCTCCTAAGACCCCTATGGTGTTACAACAGATGGTGAATAAGACCGTTGACCAACCAAAGATTGAAGAGGCTGACAGATCAAACTCTCCACTGATAACCACCACCGTCATGGCACACGCTGCAATCCCATAAATTGAGCTTTCATTGATAATATTGACTATATTGTCCCAAGTTGAGAATGACCTTTTAGTAAAGACCATAAAGATAACAAAGCCAACAAGGAAAACCGAGACAGCATTTTCTATAATAAACGTTACAACTCTTTTTCTACTAGGCAAAGACTTTATCATGAGCCATCTCCTTTAATTTAAGCTGCTTGTTGAGTATATCCATAGCGACAGCAATTAAGATTATTATCCCTTTTACAACTTGCTGGTGATAAGCGGTGATCCCCAAGATATTGAGGGCGTTTGACATAACTCCCATGATAACCGCCCCTATGACAGTGCGCATTACGCTACCACTTCCGCCACTCATCTCAGTCCCTCCAACTACGACAGCGGCAATAACGTCCATCTCGTAGTTGAGTCCTGCAGTGGGGTTGGAAGAGGTTACCCGGCTACAGAGGACCACGCCCCCCAGTCCTGCTAAAAGTCCCGAGATGGCAAAGTAGCTAATTCGGTTGAGCTTGATGTTGATACCACTCATCTTGGCAACATCCATATTGCCCCCGATGAAACACATCACCCGCCCATATTTTGTCTTCTTGAGGGAAAACTCCATGATAGCGGCAATTCCTAAGAAGATGATGATCGGCATAACACCCTGCCCCAACGATTTGAAGAAGCCCTCAGAGACGCGCCCCGCTATAAAGAGACCGTTAGAGGGGAAGAGGGCGATTGAAGCAACCACCACCTGCATTCCGTAGGTGACAATAAAGGCTTCACCACTGCGCCCATCAATTAACGAAATGAGAACACCGTTGATAACCCCCACCCCGACACCGGCCATCAGTCCATAGAGGACCGCAATATACTCGTTGACACCAGCGTTGATGTTAAGGATCGTGATAACCCCAGCTAACGAAACAACTGAGCCTACCGACAAATCGAAGGCCCCCCCTATGATACAGTAGGTCATCCCACAGGCAACTATCCCAACTACTGCCACCTGGCGCAAAACGTTTAGGAGGTTGTTGAATGTTAAGAAGTTGCGCTCAATAATTCCTGTCACAATGATGAGTAGGAGAATTACCAAAATTATTCCGTTATTCCTCACTACATCGATAAATCTTTTTTGGTTCATGCTACCTTTCTCCAAACTACTCAATAACTAATTCCATTACTTTATCACCCGTCATATCTTGACCAGTGAGCTCACCTTTTATCTCCCCTTTATGCATCACCAATAGGCGATCACTCATACTCAAAACTTCGGGCAACTCAGAGGAGATCATAATAATCGATTTACCTTGCTCAGTTAGCGTATTCATTAGGCAGTAAATTTCATACTTAGCACCAATATCGATACCGCGCGTCGGTTCATCAAAAATCATTATTTCAACATCCGAGAAGAGCCATTTAGCCAAAACAACTTTCTGCTGGTTACCACCTGAAAGGTTTAAAAGGGTTTGGTAAAT
>Ga0172382_10008565_pt1 | contig 14195 bp, 14 predicted proteins | sample Leawel138RmetaG_FD_122245 | JGI IMG/M metagenome (GOLD analysis project Ga0172382, IMG submission 122245) | Leachate microbial communities from a municipal landfill in Southern Ontario, Canada - Leachate well 138R metaG | ecosystem: Engineered > Solid waste > Landfill > Unclassified | place...
CTCCACTGGGCGGTTCCCAATGGCTATCTTCCTGCTTCCAAAGGAAAACAATTGCAACAAGTTGAGTCCATCATCGGAGCCACACTCACACGCCATGCCCCATAAGACGCTGATGTTTCGACCGATCTGCATGGTTTGATTCAACGGCTGGCCATGGGTGCGGGTTGCGCCAGTGTCCATGGATAAGCTACTTGTCAAAGTTTGGTGAATCTCGGGCGGCACACTGCTTGGGAGTCCGGAGGGTGGCTCCCCCTCTGTTTTGTCGCGCCCATACTTTCAGTCGATGGATTCCGTTAGCTCGTGTCTCAGGATTTGAGATCCGGGTACTGTAGAAGGTGACCTTCAGGCCAAAAGGGAGGCACGGAATGTCAGGCTCAGCACCATGGGGGAAATGCTCTTCTGCGGGACAAAAGCATCCGCTTGTGGATCACTGTGTCGATGTCGCCATAGTTTTCCAAGCATTGATAGAGGCCTCGCGCACTGATCTGGGATTGATGCCAAAGGAGCCACGGTTGCTAAGGCGTCTGGCCGTGATCGCCTTTCTTCACGACTTCGGCAAGTGCAACCGGGGGTTTCAAGCGAAGTCCGAGCCGCATGCAAGAGATACCGCTGGCCACGTCTTGGAGGCGCTGGCTGTGCTTATGGACCAGCAAGATCGCTGGCGTCCGGCATGGGCCGATTTGATGAAAGACGTCTGCGGTTGGTTTGCGACTGAGGAGCAGGCATTCCAAATGCTGGTGGCGAGCATCTCGCATCATGGTCGTCCAGTATCGTTGGATGATTATCATGCATCCAGCGTTGAACGCTCTTCTGCGAAGTGGTGGGCGGCCGCCAATGGCTACGATCCGATGGAGGCCCTCGACGAACTGGCGGAGGCGGCACGCCGGTACTTCCCCGGCGCCTTCGAGGTGGGCGGCCCCGTGATTGACGCCACACCTGCGCTGCAGCAACGATTTGCTGGGCTCGTGATGTTGGCTGACTGGGTCGGTTCGGACACGCAGTTTTTTCCCTATCGCCAAGCCATCTCGGAAGACCGTTTCGCATTCGCCGCCAATGAAGCTTTAAGGGCCTTGCGTGCCATCGGTCTTTCGATGCCCGAATCGCGTCATTCAAAGTCGTTCGAGCTTGTTTTCCCGTTCACTCCTACCCCGCTTCAGTCCGCTTTGGCCGAGCGAATCGCTCCAGACGCAGACAACCGGCTGCTGCTCGCGGAGTCCGATACGGGTTCGGGGAAAACAGAGGCAGCGCTGGCCTGGTTCTTTCGACTCTATGCCGATTGCTGCGTAGACGGGCTCTACTTCGCTTTGCCCACCCGTGTTGCTGCACGCGAGATTTACGACCGGGTGTTGCGTGCCATTGCGACAGCCTTCGAGGCCGACCATCGGCCGGGGCCAGTGCTGCTTGCCGCCCCAGGTTACGTGAAAGTCGACGGTCACGTTGCTGCTCCTTTACTCGCCAACCCGACGGGTACGCTTTGGGACGACAACGCGCGAGATCGACGTCGCGAGCGGCTGTGGTCTGCCGAGCGTCCAAAACGCTTTCTGGCTGCACCAGTCGCGGTGGGGACCATCGACCAAGCGCTGCTGTCGGTCCTGCAGGTCAAGCACAGTCTCTTGCGATCAGTATGTCTGGATCGCCACCTGCTCGTAGTGGACGAAGTGCACGCGTCCGACCCATACATGCGCGAGGTGTTGCAGGCGCTGCTGCGTGGGCACCTCGCGCGTGGTGGCTGGGCGTTGCTGTTGTCCGCGACCTTGGGTGAGTCAGCAGCCTCTACTTACTTTGAGCGGCCTGTCGTGCCGCTGCATCAAGCCTTGCAGCGTCCTTACCCGCTGTTGTCGGCAAGCAAGCATGCTTGGCCGATGCCCTCGATGCGGAACCGCAGCATCGAAGTGGAGTTATCCCCCACACTCACAAGCGACGAGGCACTGATACCTCGTTTGATCGATGCACTACAGAAAAGTGCGCGAATCCTCGTGGTGTGCAACACCGTGGCGCGCGCCAATACGCTGTTTCAGGGCATTGAACACGTCCTGAATCAAGGCCATCCAGAACTGCTTCCGGCGCTATTTGCGCTCGATGGCGCGCGATGTCCTCACCATGGCCGTTTTGCGCGGGAGGATCGTGAACTGATGGACGTGGCGGTTACCAAACGATTAGGCAAAGGGTCGCCCGACGGGCCCTGCATGCTCATCGGCACGCAGACGCTGGAGCAAAGTCTGGACATCGATGCCGATTGGCTGGTGACAGACTTGGCCCCCATGGATGTGCTGATCCAGCGCCTTGGTCGACTGCATCGCCACGAGCGCTCGCAACGCCCCTTCGGCTTCGAAATACCACGCGTGCTGATTCGCACCCCGGAGCAAGAGCTCACTGCCTATCTCATGAAGGACGGCACGCTCCGTGGGCCTGCTGGACTGGGCAGTGTGTACGCCGATGGGCGCGTGTTGGCCTTGACTTGGCAGGCTCTCCGTAAGAACTCGGACCTTCACCTACCCCAGCAGGCCCGCGATCTGATCGAGCGCACGACACACCCCGAGTGTTTCGCAGAATTACCGGAGCCTTGGCTCAGCCATGGCCATTTCATCGAAGGGAAGGAACTTGGCGAAGTGCGACAAGCCCTTCGTTCGGTCCTTGATGATCAGCCCTTTGGTGAACTGCACTACGCGGACAAGAGCGAACGCATCCTCACCCGGCTGGGCAGCCCCACCTATGACTTGCCTCTGGCGAGAGCCATACGTTCACCATTCGGTGCGTTGATCGAACGCGTCTCCATTCCCGCACGTTGGCTGCACGACAAAGATCTGCCCGACTCCATCCACGCCGATGAGATCAACGAAGGTTTTCGATTCTCAGCTGGTGAGACGAGCTTCAGATATACCCGTATCGGTCTGGAGAAAGATGATGCATGACCTATTGAAAGACCCTCTGATCGGCGTACGCACAGCACAAGGCGTGCGGCACGTGAGCCTGCCCGAACTCTTGGCTTCCTTGAGTGCAGGCCAGGTTGAGAACTACACAGGCCTTCGTGCCCATCAGGCCGATCCTTGGCATGTGTTCCTGGTGCAACTAGCGGCCAGCATCCAAGCGCGCCGACCGACCGAGGCGCTCCCTACGGATGCAGCTTACTGGCGTGATGGCTTGCTGGATCTCGCCGAGGGTGTGGCCGAGGCATGGCACTTGGTGGTGGAGGACGTCACCAAACCAGCATTTTTGCAGCACCCGGACTGCCACGGAGCGAACTTCAAACCCTGCGCCGATGCTCCTGACGAGTTCGACGTGCTCTTCACATCTAAGAACCACGACGTCAAATCAGCAAGGATTAGAGCTGACGAACCAGAGGCTTGGATCTATGCAATAACGACTCGCCAAACCATTTCCCCCTATGGAGGCGGTGGTGGCACGCTGAACGGAATTGCAAGGATGAATAGCGGATCCGGCAGTCGGCCAATCGTCTCTTGGGTTCGGGACCTGCATCCTTCTCAGCGGTTTCTCGATGAGGTCAGTGAGCTTCGGCGGATACGTGGAAGTATTCTTGAAGCACGTTATGGCTACAACGCGACAGGCGTTGTCTTGACATGGCTCCGTCCGTGGGATCATCGCAAGCACCAATTCTTCTTGAGTGATCTTGATCCATGGTTTGTCGAAGCCCCTCGGCTGGTTCGCTTGCGGCATGAGGAGCTGACAGACGGAATCGTGGCTCTACAAGCGGGGACCAAGGCCCGGCAAATCGGTCCCAAGGAGTCTCATAAAGGCGATGTTGGCGACCCATGGATACCGATCACCACGGAAGGGACGGCATTAACGATTACGAGCCCTGGCTTCACGCCCGAACGCCTTTGCAAGTTGATATTCAAGCAAGGCATTCAACGATCCACAGGGCTTCTTGATCCGGGATCCTCCGACTCCTATGGCTGGTTGGTGGCTAGCGTCTTGTCCGGGGGGAACTGCAAGACCGACGGGTTCCATCGTGTCGAACTCCCTGTTCCTCCGCAAGCCCGCATGGCCCTGTTTAATCGCGAGAAGCGCGACACGCTGGCGCACTTGGCCCAGAAGCTCCTGAGCGATGCGAAGGACGTGCAGGGTGCCTTGGGAATCGCGCTGACGGTGCTGACGGAAGCAGCCCCGGATAGGCTGGATTTCAAGCGCGTTGCAAGCTGGGTCAAGGCCGTGCGGAGTCAATTTGGCAAGCAATGGGATCAGCTCTACTTCTCCACGCTTTGGCGCGGTGTCGAGGAGTCACATGACACTGTTCGAGTGGACTGGCAGCAACGTCTCGTTGATGCAGGCCAGGCCCTGCTGGACGAGGGCAGCACGCACCTGCCGCTGCCTACGAATCGTCGCTGGCGGGCACTTACCCAATCGCAGAGCGCCTGGCGCGGCATGTTGCGCAAGGGCGGCCTGCCACTGCCACTACCGGGCCGAGTGGCCGCCGGACGTGTTGAACCTCTGGAGAAAGTTGTATGAGCGCACAACCCTTCGTTCCATCACAGGACTCCACCTTGGCCTCCACCGTCGCGCGCTTGGCCGCCGTCATTGGGAACCCCCACTATCCAGCCGGAGATCGTGCCGCATTGCGCCGCTGGTCGATGAATCAGCCTGCTCCTCTGGCTTTTTATCGGCTGTGGCTGCGCCACGCCAACGAAGAACTGCCACCAGAAAGCCGCACCGAGGCCTGGCTGCTTCTTACGTGGTGCATGGCGACCTTGGGCCATGACACCCACACGCCGACGCGCCGCATTGGCCAGGCTCTGGCTGAAAGCGGTTTCTCCGAGGGTCGACTGGAAAGACTGCTGTCTGCGCCTGACGCCGTACGCCCAGAGCTGTTCATGAGTGCCGTGCGCTTTCTCGCTGCCAAAGGGGAACGTTTCGACCTTGTGGAAGCCGCCCGATTCCTCCTCACGACGGATGGAGCCCAGCGCGACGGCATCAATCGACGTGTCGCCGAAACCTTCTATCGCCACCTGCCCAATAAAGACTGATTCACTCAAGGAGTACGTCCATGTTCCTGCAGATCCACACTCTTACCGCTTATCCGGCCAGCCTTTTGAATCGTGACGATGCTGGACTCGCCAAACGTATTCCCTTCGGCAACGCGGTGCGCTTGCGTGTATCTTCCCAATGCCTAAAGCGCCACTGGCGGGAGGATTTCACGCCGCGCCTCCCTGAACTTCCCGATGGGCAGCGTACCCGCTCTTTTTTCACACGTACGGTGCTGCCCAAGGCCATTGCTGCCGGCGTACCCGAGAGCGTGGCGTCCCAGCTGATCGAGCCGCTGGCCAAAGCGTTGATCGACGGCGGCGTTAAAGAAGACGGTGATCTCAGTCAGCCCGTGCTGTTCGGACTGCGGGAGGCTGATTATTTTGCGCAGATTCTCCAAGCCGTCAGTCAGGGCCCCGATCCTGTCAAAGCTCTCGCCGAGCGCCTGAAATCGAAAGCGGAGAAAGACAACTTCAAGGCGTTGAGCAAGTCCGCTGCTGGACTGACGGCATCCATTTTCGGTCGAATGGTTACATCGGATCTGTTGGCTCGCGTGGATGCCCCCGTGCATGTAGCGCACTCACTCACCGTGCATGCCGCCCATACCGAGATGGACTACTTCACCGTCGTCGACGACTTGAATCGCGATGACGAGACGGGCGCAGCTCATGCCAACCAGACCGAACTTGGCGCTGGCCTCTACTATGGCTACGTCGTGGTGGACGTGCCGCTGTTGGTCTCCAACCTCACCAGCTCGGACGCGAAGGACTGGCGCACCCAGGACCACACCACCGCTCGGCGTGTGCTGGAGGCCCTGATCGACAGCATCCTGCGTCAAAGCCCTGGCGCTAAAAAGGGCAGCACGGCTCCGTACGCGTGGTCTGATGTGCTTTTCGTTGAAACGGGGAGTAGCCAGCCTCGCGCACTGTCAAACGCTTTTCTGGACGCGTTGCGACCGGATGGAAAAACCGATCTACGTGTGGCTGCCCTTACTCGACTGGACAACTATGTCCAACAGATTGATGCCATGTACGGTACACCCGGCAATGGTGAGAACCGCTTCCTTTCCACCACGTTGGAGCAGCCCCAGCACCTGCCCTCCAGGCAGCCGGTCCCACAGACTATTGCAGCAGCACTCGACAGCCTGTTTGGCCTGAAAGCCTGAGGGTTGGGACATGAACGTACTCATGTTGCGTTTCGATGCGCCCTTGATGAGCTTCGGCGCCGTTGTTGTTGACCAGAAAAATCCCATATGGCGTTTCCCTGGCGCGGCCATGCTTACGGGACTGATCGCCAACGCTATGGGTTGGGATCATCGCGACACGGACTGTCTTCAAAGCTTGCAGGAGCGGGTGCGTTTTGCTGCACGCTGGGATTCCGAGCCGGAGCCTCTGACCGAGTACCAGACAGTCGATCTTGGGCAACCATCCATGGTGCATACCGGCTGGACTACTCGTGGCAAACGTGAGGATCGCAAGGGCGGATCCGCTGCAACTGGCACACACCAGCGCTGGCGTGATCACTGGGCCAATGGCGTGGTGACCGTTGCATTGGCGCTCGATGGTGAAGGCACGCCAAGTCTCGATGATCTGGAAACGGCATTGACCCGTCCGGCCAGGCCGCTCTTCCTTGGTCGTAAGCCCTGTCTGCCTGCCAGCCCTATTTTCATAGGTCGCCGCAGCGCTGATGGCGTCCGGGATGCCTTGTCAGCCGAACCCTTGGCCAACATCGGAGTACGAAAGCGTCCGACGCGGATCGAAGCCTTGTGGCCTCTGGATGAAGGCGCCGGCATAAGCACGGAGGAGCGCTTCGATCAGCGTGACTGGTACAACAACATCCATCGCGGAGCACGGCACTATGCCGTTGGACTGCTGGAGATCACGGCATGAGTGGCTTGCACATGCTGCGTATTCCCATCCATGCCCCGCGCTTGCTGCGCTTTGCCGCAGAGCACGGCATCACCCAAGAAGACGAAACTCTGGGCTACACCCTGCACGCCTGGTTCGCCGCATTGTTCGGTGACATGGCACCCAAACCGTTCCGTCACATGAGCCGGCGCAATGAGGTGCTGGCCTACGCCGAGTCCGACGCTGTCACATTGCTGGACCACGCTCAGGCACTTGCATCCCCCCAGGCTTGGGCAGTAATGGACGTCGCAGGCATAGCTAGTAAACCTATGCCGTCTGTCTGGAGAACGGGTCAACGACTGCGTGTGGAGGTACTCACCTGTCCGGTGTCGCGTAAGGGCGACGAGGAAAAGGATATCTACTTGCGTGCACTCGACCGGCTGGGTAGCGACGCGCCGCCAAGGGCTCAGGTTTATCAACAGTGGTTCGCTGCGCAATGGAACGATGCACTGCATTTTGAGCAGGTGGAATTGTTGGGAATGGTTGCTCGCTCCCGTCTGTTGCGGCGTGCACGTGGTGGGGCGAACAGATTGCGCGCCATTGAGCGACCACAGGCGCTCTTCGCCGGCAGGGCGGTGATTGCTAACAACGAGAGTTTCGCTGCGTTGCTCGCGCGCGGAATAGGTCGCCACCGTGCCTTTGGATTTGGCATGGTCTTATTGTCGCCTTCAAGATGAGTTCTACACCCGGCCTCATGCGTGGGCGGCTCGGGTTGGCGGCCTCGCGCATCCCCCACACCGACCGGCACGGCCTGTTATGGCTGGAATACGGCAGGTTGTCGGTGGAGGACGGCACATTGCGATTCGTGGCCGCCAAGAGCGAAACGCTGGATGCTGGGGATTACGCGATTCCCTACCAAGCAGTCTCACTTATCTTGCTCGGGCCCGGAACAAGCATTACCCAGGACGTTCTTCGACTGTGCGCACGGCACGGCACCCTGATCGCCGCAATTGGAGAAGCGGGTGTCAAAAGCTATACCGCCCCGCCGCTAGGTCAAGGGCGTTCGGACGTTGCGCGAGCTCATGCGAAGCTCTGGGCTGATCCCATTCGGAGATTGGATACTGCCCGACGACTCTACGCTTGGCGCTTCGGACGCGTGCTTCCTCATCGTCAAATAGAAACACTTCGAGGCATCGAGGGTGGCCGGATCAAGGAGAGCTACAAGCTTGTCGCCCAGCGCTTCGGCATCGAGTGGAACGGACGCCGATACGACAGACAGAATCCGAACGCCGCCGATCCTCCCAACCAAGCCCTCAACCATGCAGCTACCTTCGTGGAGGCCGCTGCCGATCTTGCCGTCGCTGCGGTCGGGGCGCTGCCGCCTCTTGGCTTCATCCACGAAGAGTCCAGTAATGCTTTCACGCTGGACGTTGCCGACCTCTACCGCGTCGATGTGACCATTCCTATGGCGTTTGGCGCGGCTCGCGCCTTCATCGACAGCGACTCTGTCAACCTCGAACGAGAGGTGCGGCGACGAGCAGCCAAGCTTTTCCGGCAGGAAAAGCTCATCCCACGCATGATTGACCGGATAAAGGAACTGTTCGATGTCGATGACCGTAGTAGTGACACGTAACGTATCAATGCGTGTTCGTGGGTTCTTGGCGTCTGCGATGCTGGAGTTGGCACCAGGGGTTTACAGCATCCCTCGAATGTCTCCGGCTGTGCGTAACAGAATCTGGGAGGTGCTCAATGATTGGTTCCCTGCGGAACAGGCCGCCTCGGTGGTAATGCTTTGGCAGGATAAGGCCGTCCCCGGTGGTCAAACGGTGAGGACACTGGGCAGCCCTCCGATCGCATTTGTGGAGTTGGATGGTTTGGTCTTGGCCTACAGAACCTGAACGCATCCAATGTTCTTTGAAAACTTGTTTTAATAAGTGGACTCAATCACTTACCATGAAGAGTCTCCCCCGCACACGCGGGGATCGACCCGAGCGAGAGCTACTGCTTCCGTCTGCTCAATGGTCTCCCCCGCACACGCGGGGATCGACCCTCGACGGTGGTTTCGACAATGCGCGCCTTCATGTCTCCCCCGCACACGCGGGGATCGACCTCACCCTGCTCCGGGTTTTCCGAAAATGGCACGGTCTCCCCCGCACACGCGGGGATCGACCCCATTCGCGCTGCTCTTTCTTCACCGCCGGAGCGTCTCCCCCGCACACGCGGGGATCGACCCTCACAGTCAGTGTGATGTCACCTGTCGCTGCGGTCTCCCCCGCACACGCGGGGATCGACCCCTCATCCTGCGCAGCATCACCTTCGGCGATGCGTCTCCCCCGCACACGCGGGGATCGACCCATGCTCAGCAGCAGCGGGCAGAGCGGTGGTGGGTCTCCCCCGCACACGCGGGGATCGACCCGTCTGGGCGCAGATCGATGCCGACACCGTGGGGTCTCCCCCGCACACGCGGGGATCGACCCCCGGGCACGACGATCCTTGCGGGCTCACTTGAGTCTCCCCCGCACACGCGGGGATCGACCCACGCTCATCCTGATCAGCGCGGCCGCCGCCGGGTCTCCCCCGCACACGCGGGGATCGACCTCAGCAGGGCAACGCTGGATCAACCCACTCACCGTCTCCCCCGCACACGCGGGGATCGACCCCCGTTTGCTGGTGCCAGCCTGATCGCCATGGCGTCTCCCCCGCACACGCGGGGATCGACCTCCGAGTACACCGTCAAGACCGGCAGCACCGCCGTCTCCCCCGCACACGCGGGGATCGACCCTACGTCAAGCCGGGTGAACACATCACGTTCACGTCTCCCCCGCACACGCGGGGATCGACCCATGGCGAAGACCACGGCGGCCACCAGCACAGGGTCTCCCCCGCACACGCGGGGATCGACCCCGCATGGATCAGCTCTCCAGCGACCCTATCGTGTCTCCCCCGCACACGCGGGGATCGACCCCAGTACCGCTACGTGCGGCGCTATGGCGGGCCGTTTCCCCCGCACACGCGGGGATCGACCCCCCATCGCAAGCCGGTTTTCCTGCACCGTCAGGTCTCCCCCGCACACGCGGGGATCGACCTGCACGAGCGCGGCGGCGGCGGTTTGCGTGAGCGTCTCCCCCGCACACGCGGGGATCGACCCCCCTACTTCCCGTCCGGTGAACGCGAGCGCCGGTCTCCCCCGCACACGCGGGGATCGACCCTGATGCGGCAGGCGGTGCAGGACAGCGAGGCGGTCTCCCCCGCACACGCGGGGATCGACCCTGGCGGCTCGACAGCGCCCACTCAAACTGCCGGTCTCCCCCGCACACGCGGGGATCGACCCTCATTGATTTTGCAGGGAAGGGCAGACCTTCCGTCTCCCCCGCCACGCGGGGATCGACCCTTGATGCGCTCGCCCTCGGTGGGATCGATGCCGTCTCCCCCGCACACGCGGGGATCGACCCTGCACCAGCCGCATCGGGTGATGGAGGCGCAGGTCTCCCCCGCACACGCGGGGATCGACCTCATCGCCGCAAGCTGGCTTGACTGCGTAAACAGTCTCCCCCGCACACGCGGGGATCGACCTGCCGGGTATTCGGCGCGGCTGAATGACCTGCCGTCTCCCCCGCACACGCGGGGATCGACCTCGTCCAGACCGTGGCCGCAGCCGGCGGTGCGAGTCTCCCCCGCACACGCGGGGATCGACCCCGCCGCCGCACTGGCCGCATCCCACGTATCCGGTCTCCCCCGCACATGCGGGGATCGGCTCAGTGCCGAGACTGCCATTTTCCCCAGCAGCCGATGCCCACTGTTACTCGCGCAGCTTGATATCCGCCGCTTTCAGGTTGGTATAGCGCTTCAACGTCGCCCAACTCCGGTGTCCGGTGAAGTGCGCAACTTCGTGGATCTGGTATCCGGCCTCGAACAGGCGGCAGGTGGCTTCGTGGCGAAGGTCGTGGAAGCGCAGATCCTTGATGCCCAGCATGTGGCAGGCACGGGTGAAGGCGGCGCTGACGGACTTGGAGGTGTAAGGGAAGATCAGCGGCCCCGTTCTCGGCTGCCTGTTGATGATCGCCAAGGCCTCTTGGGTGAGCTTGACGGCGACATCATTGCCAATGGTGTGTTCGGGATCTTTCATGTCCCGAATCACGATGGTCATGGCGTCTCGGTCGATGTCGTCCCAGCGCAGTCGGCAGATTTCGTCCATGCGCCGGGCGGATACGATGGCGAACGCCATGATCTCGTGCATCGGGATCTGGCGACGGCCGTCGCCACGACCGAACCATGCGGCCAGTTTCTGGGTTTCAGCCTCCGTCGGGCGCCGGCTTCGGCTGCGGGATTTGGCGGTGAGCTTGAGGTGGCGGCAGGCGTGGCTGGCGTCCTCCACGGCTTGCAAGTTGACCGGCAAGCCCCAGGCGGCCCGGGCCGTCTTGAGCACGGTTCGGATCCAGATGAGGTCGTTGTTGCAGGTCGATGGCCCGGTGCCCGAGAGACGGCGCTGGCGCACGTGTTCCACCAGTTGATCGGTAGTCAGGGTGGAAGCGTCCCATTCGCCGACGAGTCTTTGCAGTAGGCGCAGGTGGTGCTCCTTGGTGCGACCCCAGCGCTGGATGTTGCTGAACTCCTTGACGTAGCGGTCGATGAGGGAAGTGATGCTGATGCCGTCTGCCAGGGGTAGTGCCGCGACCGCTTTTTCACCGGTGCCGTGGCGTTTGAGCGTTCCTTCACGCTCTCGTGCCCATTGAACAGCGAGCGACTTGGCACGGAAACTGCGTGTCTCCTGATGGAGAACGGCGTTGCCTCGCATGATGCGAATGGTTGCCCGGTAGCTCCTGGAACCGTCCTTGAGGCGGCGTGCGATGATGGTTGCCATGACTCACTGCTCCCTAAGTCACTGCTCCAGAGAAAACGGAGCAGTACGGGAGCAGTATGTATCGAAGTGGTTCTGCAAGTCATTGAATCGTAAAGACAGTGGAGCAGTGGAAAAATGCCGGAGATTGGCGCAACCAGTCCCAAAAAGGTCGAAACATCAGCGTCTTATGGGGCATGGCGTGTGAGTGTGGCTCCGATGATGGATTGGACCGATCGTCACTGCCGCGCCTTTCATCGCGTGCTGGCGCCCGGTGCGCGGCTGTATACCGAAATGGTGCATGCGCACGCGGTGATGCTGGGTGATCGCCAGCGCTTGCTGGGTTTCGATGCCAGCGAGCATCCGGTGGCATTGCAGTTGGGTGGCAGCGAGCCGGAACTGCTGGCGCAGGCGGCGCGGGTTGGGGCGGAGTGGGGCTATGACGAGATCAATCTGAATGTCGGTTGCCCGTCGGATCGGGTGCAGGCCGGGCGTTTCGGTGCCTGCCTGATGCGCGAGCCGGCGCTGGTGGCTGAATGCGTGGCCGCGATGCGGGCGGTGGTCGACGTGCCGGTGACGGTCAAATGTCGCCTCGGCGTGGATGAGCAGGAGGAATACGACACCCTGCGCGATTTCATCGACACCGTGGCGGCAGCCGGCTGCGACACCTTCATCGTGCATGCGCGCAAGGCCTGGCTCAAAGGACTGAGCCCGAAGGAAAACCGCGAGGTGCCGCCGCTTCGTCATGAGCTGGTGCATCGGCTCAAACGCGAGCGGCCGCAGCTTCGCATTCTGATCAATGGTGGCATCGCGCAGGTGGGTGCCGCGCTGGAACAGTTGCAACACGTGGATGGCGTGATGCTGGGGCGTGCGGCGTATCACGATCCTTATGTATTGCATCGGCTGGATGCGGCGCTGGCCGGCACGCCGCTGCGTTCGCGCGAGGAATTGCTGCTGGCCTATCTGCCGTATGTGCGGGCGCAATGCGCGCAGGGCGTGGCGGTCAAGCACATCGGCCGGCATGTGCTGGGCCTGTTCCACGGACAGCCGGGCGGGCGCCTGTTTCGCCAGGTGCTGAGCCAAGGCGGCGCCACAGCGGGGACCGACGCCGGCCTGATCGAACGTGCGCTGGATGCGGTGCGTCAGGTGGCGCAGGCGGCATGAAAACTAGGGTTTCCTCAGCCGGCACGGTGCCGTTGGAGCCGGTGGAGTTCCCCGTCTGCGCACGTGCCGCGTTTCTGGTGACGCCGGAAGGCTTCGCGCTGGCCGAACAGTCGGCCACGGACAATACCTATATGGATGTCACCCGCAGCGTCGATGCGGAGCGCGCGCTGGCCCAGCACCGCGCGCTGCACCGCGCATTGGCGCAGCATCTTCCGACGATCTGCTTTGCCGGCGATCCGGCCACGCCGGACGCGGTGTTCCCGAACAATGTGTTCGCCACGGCGCAGGGGCGGCTGATCCTCGGGCATATGCGCCATCCGGTGCGCCAGGCCGAAGCGCAGCGGCGCGACATCCGGGGCTTCTTCACCGGTGTGCTGGGCTATGCCGAAATCGACCTGCGTGATCAGCCGGGCATCTGCGAGTTGACCGGCTCTATGGTCATCGACCGGGGGCGCGGCATCGGGTACTGCGGCCTGTCCGAACGCTGCGATCCGGCGGGCGCGGCGGCGATGGCGGAGGCGTTCGGGCTGAGACGGCTGGTCACGTTCGAGCTGGCGCCGGGCGAATACCACGCCAATGTGGTGATGAGCGTGCTGGCCTCGCGCGCGCTGGTGCTGTGCCCGCAGGGGTTTTCCGACCCGGCCCAGGGCGAAGCGATTGCGGCGGCCTACGGCGAGGCTGCGATCCTGCTGGATGCGCAGGAAAAGAATGCGTTTGCCGGCAACTGCATCGCACTGACGGCCGATACGGTGTTCATCAGTGAGCAGGGTGCCGATTCCTTGCGTCCGGCCACACGTGGCGCGCTGCAGAAGAACGGCTTCGCACTGCACGCGGTGGCGCTGGACGAGATCGAAAAGGCCGGTGGCTCCTTGCGTTGCTGCGTGGCGGAGATCTTCTGAGATCTGCGGCGGATGCCGTCACCCATGCGCAATGTTGCAGCGCAATATATGTCGGGCACGCAAGTATCCACTATCGTGTGCGTAAGGATTGCGTTAAAAAGTTCAGACCGGATTCACCGCGTCCGAACCAGACTCGGCCCCACGGTTTCCGGCCCGGTTTTCCGGCGTCGGCAGCGGACGCGGCTTGCGGCGTTGTGTTTCCATTGGTGAAGATCACGTTCCATGGCTTGTCATTCCTCACTCATCATTGCGCTTGCATCGGTCGGGCTTGTGCTCGGCGCCGACGCGTTCGCCAAGGACAGGAACAGCCTGCCCGAGTCGGTCAACCGGGTGGAACGCGAGACCGGTGGCCGCGTCCTCTCCGCCGAACGGCGCCATCAGGGCGGCCGCGAGGTCAACCGCATCAAGGTCTACACCCCGGAAGGCCGGGTCCGCGTGATGTGGGACGAGCCCCGCCGCGATGCGCCC
>Ga0172382_10008566_pt1 | contig 14195 bp, 8 predicted proteins | sample Leawel138RmetaG_FD_122245 | JGI IMG/M metagenome (GOLD analysis project Ga0172382, IMG submission 122245) | Leachate microbial communities from a municipal landfill in Southern Ontario, Canada - Leachate well 138R metaG | ecosystem: Engineered > Solid waste > Landfill > Unclassified | place...
CCGTCATGCGCCACGCCAAACGCTCAACCTCCCCATGGCGCCCTCGCCGCGATTCCCCGCTCTGGATGACCGATGATCTCGGCCCTTGCGGGCCTCGTATGAAAGCCGCCTGCGGCGGCTGATGAAGGTTTGGCGTCAAGCGTTCAGCGTCCAGTGTGTGCCCACCACGCCCAACGCCCAACGCCCAACGCCCAACGCTCCAGTCTGCCATCCGGAGCTGACGGTGCTTGCCAGTCAAGCCAGGTCATGCGATGACCACGCGCTCGACCAGTCGGTCGTCGCCCAGCACGATGAGGGCAAACAGCAGCTCTTCCAGGTCCTGCGCGCGTGCCGTCTTGCGCGCCAGCAGCGGCGTGGCCTGCGGGTTGAGGACGACGAAGTCGGCTTCGCTGTCTTTTTGCAGCGTGCCGATCACGCCTTCAAGCCCCAGCGCCCGGGCCGCGCCACCGGTGTGCTGCCACCACAGTTTGGACGGCTTGAGGCTGATGCCGTCCTTGGTGTGGCTTTCGCGGCCCACGTAGTACGCCGCGAGCATGGTACGGAACGGACTGAAGCTGGTGCCGCCGCCCACGTCGCTGCCCAGGCCATAAAGCAGGCCGTGCGCATCGGCGACCAGATGGTCGAAGAAACCGCTGCCGAGGAACAGGTTGCTGGTGGGGCAGACGGCGGCGGCGGCACCGGTCTCCTGCATGAGGCGGCGGTCAGCGTCGTCCACATGGATGCAGTGCGCGTAGACGGCGCGCTCGCGCAGCAGGCCGAACCGCCGGTAGACGTCGAGGTACGAGCGGGCGTCGGGAAACAGCCTGGCCACCCAGGCTATCTCGTCGTGGTTTTCCGACAGGTGCGAGTGGACCCATGCGTCGGGGTACCGGGCCGCCAGCTCGCCCACGCCGCGCAGCTGCGCCTCGCTGCTGGTGGGCGCAAAGCGCGGCGTCAGCGCGTAGCCCAGGCGGCCCTTGTTGTGCCAGCGCTGCAGCAGCGCCTCGCTGTCGGCCAGGCTTTGCCCGGTGTCGTCACGCAGTCCCTCGGGCGTGTTGCGGTCTTGCAGTACCTTGCCGCCCAGCATGCGCAGCCCGTAGCGCTCGGCGCGTTGAAAGTACGCGTCGACCGAAGCGGGATGCGTGGTGCAGAAGGTGAGCGCCGTGGTCACGCCCTGGCGCAGCAGCTCGTCAAAGAAGAAGGCGGCGACCTCGGCCGCGTGGCCGGGGTCGGCAAAGCGCGCCTCGGCCGGGAAGGTGTGGTTTTCCAGCCAGGGCAGCAGGCCATCGGCTGGCGAGCCGATGATGTCGGTCTGCGGGTAGTGCACGTGCATGTCGACAAAGCCGGGGGCAACGATGCGGTCGGGCCAGTGCGTGATGGGAATGCGCGGGTGGCGGCGGGCCACGTCGCGGTATGGGCCGGCGTCCAGCACGCGCTGGATGCCGCTCTCGTCACCGCAGACCACGAGCATGCCGTCGCTCTCGTGCAGCGCCTGGCCGGAAGGATTGAAGCGGAGCAGTTGGGAGCGGTAGGCTTGCATGGACGTTCAGGTGCGGGTGGCCCCGGGCGGAATGCGCCCGGGGCCACCCCGAAGGACAGGGGTTTTCAGGAGCCGATGTACCAGAAGCGGAGCAGGAAGACCAGCGCAATAAGCCAGACCAACCAGTTCACTTCGCGCACGCGGCCGGAGAGCAGCTTGATGGCGGCGTAGCTGATGAAGCCAAAGGCCAGGCCGTTGGCAATGGAGTAGGTCAGCGGCATCATGATCGCGGTCAGCACGGCAGGCACCGACTCGGTGATGTCTTCCCAGTTGACCTCGGCCAGCTCGCGCGCCATGATGCAGCAGACGAACAGCAGCGCCGGCGCCGTGGCGTACGCCGGGACCACGCCGGCCAGCGGCGCAAAGAACAGCGCGAGCAGGAACAGCACGCAGACCGTCAGCGCGGTCAGCCCCGTGCGGCCGCCGGCCTGCACGCCCGCCGCGCTCTCGGCGTACGCGGTGGTGCTGGAGGTGCCGAGCAGCGAGCCGAAGAAGATGGCGACGCCGTCCGAGAACAGCGCCTTGTTCAGGCGCCGCATCTCGCCGGGAACGAGCAGGCCGGCGCGCTTGGCCACGCCCATGAGCGTGCCGGTCGCGTCAAACAGCTCGACCAGGAAGAAGACCAGGACCACGTTGAGGAAGCCGTGGCTGAGCGCCCCCCTGAGGTCGAGCTTGAAGAAGGTGGGCGCGATCGACGGCGGTGCCGAAACCACGCCCTTGAATTCGTTGCCGGCAAAGAAGAACGAGGCGATGGTGACGCCGACGATGCCGATCAGGATCGCACCGGGCACCCTGAAGCGGTCCAGCGCGACGATGACGACAAAGCCGATGGCCGCCAGCACCACCGAGACCTGCTGCAGGTTGCCCAGCGTCACCAGCGTCGCCTCGCTGGCGCCGACGATGCCGGCCTGCTCCAGCGCGATGAGGCCGAGGAACAGGCCGATGCCGGCGGCGATGGCGCTGGCCAGCGAGCCGGGGATGGCCCTGACGATGGCGCTGCGCAGGCCGATCAGCGTGACCAGGATGAACAGGCAGCCGGAGATGAAGACCATGCCCAGCGCTTCCTGCCACGTGTAGCCCATGCCGATGACCACGGTATACGTGAAGTACGCGTTCAGCCCCATGCCCGGCGCCATGGCGATGGGGTAGTTGGCGTACAGCGCCATGATGATGGTGCCTATGGCCGCGGCCAGGCAGGTCACGACGAACACGGCGTCGTGCGGCATGCCGGCGTCGCCCAGGATGATGGGGTTGACGAAGATGATGTACGCCATCGTCAGGAACGTGGTGGCTCCGGCGATGACTTCCGTGCGCACGGTGGTTTCGTGCTCTTGCAGTTTGAAGACGCGTTCAAGCAGGCCCATGACGTGATCTCCTCGTTTGTGTTTTTGGGTCAGGTGGTGGGGAAACGGGTGCAGAACCGCTGCGGCCAGGGGCGCCGTGCCTGGCCGCGGCCCTGCCATCCGGCGCCGGGGGCGCCAGCTTGTTTGGCATCAGGATGGCGCACACGGCGTTGTGGCCGGCCTGGCTGTCAGGACAGGGCCGGTTCGGTGCTGGCCGGTTCAGGCTGCGTCGTGCCGGCGCGTGCTCCCGGGTCGGCAGCTGCCGCATGCGCGGCCTTGACGGCGGTCACGGCACGCAGGATGGCCTCGCTGGTGGCCGGTGCGCGCAGCGGCACGTCGACCTGGTGTTCGCCCACCGCCGACACCGCGTCGCGGATGGCAAAGAAAACCGAAAACGGCAGCAGCAGCGGCGGCTCGCCAACCGCCTTGCTGCGGTAGATGGCGTCTTTCTTGTTGCTGTTGCGGTACAGCCGCACGTTGAACACCGGCGGGCAGTCGTTGGCCGTGGGGATCTTGTACGTGCTGGGCGCATGCGTCGTGAGCCGTCCGGTCTTGGGGTGCCACACGAGTTCCTCGGTGGTGAGCCAGCCCATGCCCTGGATGAACGCGCCCTCGATCTGGCCGATGTCGGTGCCGGGGTTGAGCGAGTTGCCCACGTCGTGCAGCATGTCGCTGCGCAGCAGCTTCCACTCGCCGGTCAGCGTGTCGACCAGCACCTCGCTGACGGCGGCGCCGTAGGCGTAGTAGTAGAAGGGGCTGCCCTGCATCTTCTCGCCGTCCCAGGAGAGCCCCGGCGTCTTGTAGAAGCCGTCGGACCAGAGTTGCACGCGGTCGAAGTACGCGCCGTTGATGACTTCCTCAAACGGCAGCACCTTGCCGGCCACGTGGACGTGGTCGTTCTCGAAGCGCACGTCTTCGGCGCTGCCGTCGTGCTTGTCAGCGGCCCAGGCGGCCAGCCGCGCGCGGATCTGGCGCGCCGCGTCCTGCGCGGCCTTGCCGTTGAGGTCGGAGCCGGTCGACGCCGCCGTGGCCGAGGTGTTTGCCACCTTGCTGGTGTCGGTGTTGGACATGCGGATGCGCTCGAAGTTGATGCCCAGCTCCTGCGCCACGACGTTGAAGATCTTGGAGTTGAGCCCCTGGCCCATCTCTATGCCGCCGTGGTTGACGAGCACCGAGCCGTCCAGGTAGACGTGCACCAGCGCGCCGGCCTGGTTGTGCCAGATGCTGTTGAAGCTGATTCCGAACTTGACCGGCGTCAGCGCCAGGCCGCGCTTGAGCACCGGGCTTTGCGCGTTGAACGCGCGCACCGCCTTGCGCCGGCCCTGGTAGTCGGCGCAGGCCTCCAGCTCGTTGACCAGTTCGTGGATGACGTTGTCCTGCACCACCTGGCCGTAGGGCGTGACGTTGCGCTCGGTCTTGCCGTAGAAGTTGGCGCGCCGCACCTGCAGCGGGTCCTTGCCCAGCCGGCGTGCAATGTGGTCGATGATGTCTTCCACGCAGATTGCCCCCTGCGGGCCGCCAAAGCCGCGGAACGCGGTGTTGCTCTGCGTGTTGGTGCGGGCGTTGTACCCGTCCATGGTGACTTCGGGCAGCCAGTACGCGTTGTCAAAGTGCGTGATCGCGCGCGTCAGCACCGGGCCGGAGAGGTCGGCCGAGTGCCCGGCGTTGGACACCAGCGTCAGCGTCACGCCCAGGATGCGGCCGGCGTCGTCGTAGCCCACGTCGTACTCGTACCAGAAGCTGTGCCGGCGTCCCGTGATGAGGAAGTCGTCGTCACGGTCCAGCCGCAGCTTGACCGGCCGGCCCAGCAGGCTGGCCGCCACCGCGGCGATGCAGGCCGGCTGCGCCGACTGCTGCTCCTTGCCGCCAAAGCCGCCGCCCAGGCGCCGGGTTTCAACCAGCACGGCGTGCTGGCGTATGCCCAGCGCTGCCGCCACCAGCTGCTGCATCTCGCTGGGGTGCTGGGTCGAACAGTACAGGTGCATGCCGCCGGCCTCGGTGGGCAGCGCGTAGCTGATCTGTCCTTCCAGGTAGAACTGCTCCTGGCCGCCCACGGCAAACTGGCCCTGCAGGCGCTGCGGCGCTGCGGCAATGGCAGCTTGCACGTCTTTGCGGCCGCCGCCGCTGGCGCTGCGAACCAGGTGCTGTTCGGGCGTGGCGTACTGGCCCAGCGCATGCGCATCGCGCTTGGTCAGGATGGGGGTTTGTTCTTCCAACTGCAGCACTTTTCTGGCCAGTGCGGCAGCTTGGCGCGCCTGGAGCCGCGTTTGGGCCACGACGGCAAAAAGGGGTTGACCCAAGTAGCTGATCTCGCCGGTGCAGAGGATGGGCTCGTCGCTGCCGGTGGTGCCGCAGTCGTTGTGGCCGGGCACGTCGGCAGCGGTGAGCACGCGGACGACGCCGGGCATGGCTGCGATGGCCTGCAGGTCGATGGACTTGAGGCGGCCGCGTGCGATGGGCGCCAGGCCCAGCGCGCAATGCAGCGTGCCCTGGCGCTCGGGCACGTCGTCGGTGTACTCGGCCGTACCGTTCATGTATTGCCAGGCCGACTCGTGCGGGCGGCTGATGCCCACGCGCCGGCCGGCGCCGTATTGCTGGCGCTCGCGCTCGGCGTCAAAGCGGAACGCCAGGTTGTCCTTGTAGTCGGCAAAGGGCGTATCCGGGTAACGCATCGGGGAGGGTTCGGGTTTGTTCATGATGGACTTATATGGATGCCTTGGCTGGGGGGCAGCCGTTGTGTCATGCGATGGCGTGCGGCATCACGTCAAACACGTTGGTTTGCGAGCGCGACAGCGGTTGTTCGGGCCGTGTTTCCAGCCACAGTCGCTCGATCAGGTTTTGCGCCACCTGCAGGCGGTAGGCCTCCGATGCGCGCATGTCGGTCATGGGCTTGAAGTCGCGCGCCAGCGCCTGCTGCGCCTGGCGCACCGTGCTCTCGGTCCAGGGCTGTCCGGCGATGGCTGCCTCCGCCTGCGCGGCGCGCTTGACGATGCCGGCCATGCCGCCAAAGGACAGGCGCACGCTCTGTACGGTCTGGCCGTCCAGCCGGATCGCCATGCCGGCACAGACACCGGAAATATCGCTGTCAAAGCGCTTGCTGATCTTGTAGCCGCGCACCTGGCGCTCGAACGCGGCCAGCGGGACGATGACCGCCTGCAGGAACTCACCCGGCTGCATGGCGTTCTTCATGTAGTCCAGGTAGAACTGGCCCAGCGGCAGGCGGCGCACCGTATCGCGCCGGCGCAGCTCGACCTGCGCGTCCAGCGCCTCCAGGATGGGTGCGGAGTCGCCTATGGGCGAGCCGTTGGCCACGTTGCCGCCCAGGGTGCCGGCATGGCGTATGGGCGGCGAGGCAAAGCGGAACCAGACGTCGGTGAGCTCGGGGCAGCGCTGCGCCAGCGCCCGCCAGGCCCGCTCCAGCGAGACCGCGGCACCGATGTACAGCACATCGTCGCGCTCTTGCAGCACCTGCAGCTCGGCCACCTCGCTCGTGTAGATCAGGTTGCCGACGTCACGGAACTGCTTGGTGATCCACAGGCCGATGTCGGTTGCGCCGGCCAGCAGCCGCGCGCCGGGCTGCGCCGCGTAGAGGCGGGCCAGTTCATCGACGCTGCGCGGCGCATGAAAATGGTCTTCGCGCGCGCCCTCGGGCCCTTGCAGCACGCCGCTGTAGTGCAGGGGTGGGTCATGCCGCAGGGTCTTCAGCGCCTGGACCACGGCGTCGCGTTCCAGGCGGGCCACCGGCAGGTCAAACATTTTTTGCGCCGCGTCCAGGATGGGACGGTAGCCGGTGCAGCGGCACAGGTTGCCGGCCAGCGTGTCGGCCAGCTCCTGGCGGCCGGGGCGGGTGCCGGCTTCCTGGTGCGCCTCGTAGGCGGACCACAGCGACATCAGGATGCCGGGCGTGCAAAATCCGCATTGCGCGCCATGGCAGTTAACCATGGCTTCCTGCACCGGGTGCATGCGTGGCTGCACCTGCTCGGCGGGTTTTTGCGGCGTGTGGCGCAGCCCCTGCAGGTCTTCCACGGTGAACAGCGCCTTGCCGTCCAGCGTGGGCACGAAGTGGATGCAGGTGTTGATGGCCTGCAAGCGGAGCCGGTCCTGCGCGTCGAGATCGCCGACGACCACGGTGCAGGCGCCGCAGTCGCCCTCGTTGCAGCCTTCCTTGGTGCCCCTCTGGTGTGCGTCTTCGCGCAGCCAGTCCAGCACGGTTCGCGTCGGATGGACGCCGTCAACGGACGTGATGCGCCCGCGGAAGTAAAAGCGAATCGGCCGGGTGGACTCGGTAGCAGATGCTGAAGCATACATGGGCATGACCCCTGTCTATCTACCGGTTTCCGACGTAGCCGCGCGCGTCGCTATACCAGTTCAATGCCCCGCGCTTTACACGTTGTTTTTCTGTTATACCCCATCAAATTGCTTTGTGCAACAAGCGCCTGTACCTGGGTGCCGGGCCGGTCCGGGGCAAAAGACGGGGCAGAAGACGTGTTCTGCGGGACGGAAGAATAGCACGAGCGGCGTGCGCAGACCTAATGAAAACCCGGATCCTGCGCCAGCGCGACCGCCCGCTGGCCCGCGCGTTCGGCGGCTGGGCCCCGCACGTTCAGCAGCAGCTGGGCGGCCACGGCCACCGCAATGACTTCCGGTTCCTTGCCAGCCAGCCCGGGCAGGCCTATGGGGCAGGTGACCCGGGCCATCTCGTCTTCGTTGAATCCGCGCGCGGCAAGACGGTGGCGGAACATTGCCCATTTGGTCTTGCTGCCTATGAGCCCGAGGTAGGGCAGGTCGTCCCGCTCGCGGACGCGTTCCAGGCAGTTGCGCACGATGTCCAGGTCCTCCCAGTGGCTGTAGCTCATGACGAGGACCTGCGTGCCGGCTGCCAGCTCGGAGACGGCAGCGTGCATGGGGTCGCTGTAGTCGATGTGCACGTTGACCAGCGGCCGGGTCGGGAAGGCCTCGTCGCGGCTGTCTATCCAGCGTACGGAAAACGGCAGCGTGGCCAGCAGCCGCACCAGCGCGATCCCGACGTGGCCGTTGCCAAAGACCGCGACCGGGCTCAGCCTGGCCTGAAGCTGCCGCTGCAGGCGCTGGCCGTCGCCCGCTGCAATGCGTTCGTAGCTGAGGAACACGACCCCGCCGCAGCACTGTCCCAGGCTGGGTCCCAGCGGGTAGCGCAGGACGGCGCCGGATTCGGGCGCGTCGCTGCGGCCGGCCAGCAGCGCCTGCGCGGCGGCAATGGCCTGATACTCCAGGTTGCCGCCGCCTATGGTGCTGGAGAGGCCATTCTTCCAGACGACCATCCAGGTTCCGGTCTCGCGCGGCACCGAGCCCCGCGTTTCGGCCACCTGCACGAGCACGCCGTCTTCCTGCCCGAGCCGTTGCAGGCATTCGTCCAGCGCAGAGAGAGCAATCATGCCCTGATTCTAGGAGCCTAGCGCGTCCCGCAGTGCGGGCGCTGGCATGGTGCGCAGACCCGGGCCTTTGCCTGCGCTCCGCCTGGCCTGCCTACGGCTTTCCGGCTCCGGTTCCGCGCGCAGCATGGCCTGCTTCGGCCAGCTCCGACCTCGCGGTGGCCAGCGCCTGCTCCAGGCTGGCGGCAGGCGGATGCCCGAGGCGGGCGAGCATGCCCGTGCGCCGCGCCATGTCCAGTGGCTGCGCGCCCAGCGCCGAGCACAGCACGGCCACGCCTTGTTCCGCACATTCGGCAATCACCGTGTTGAGCGCGTCCGCCCCGGTCGAGTCCATGTAGAGCACGTGTTCAAAGTCCAGCACCAGCACCCGGCTCGGGAGATTTTTCAGCAGCCGGTCGGCGATGGTCGTGGCGCCGAAGAAGATCGCGCCGTGCAGGCGCCAGGCGCTGATGTCGTTCGCAACGTCCTGCCGCGGCGGCAGCTGCACCGGCTCGGCGCCCGACATGCGGGCGATGCGGTAGATGAACGTGACGATGGCCGCAAAGATGCCGAACTGCACCGCCACGGTAAGGTCAAAGACCACCGTCAGGCCAAACACGGCCAGCAGCGTCGTGCCGTACGGCAGCGTCATGCGCCGCACGTGGGCAAAGGCGCGCCACTCGCCCATGTTCCAGGCCACGAACATGAGGATGGCAGCCAGCGTGGCCAGCGGAATCGATGCCGCCAGCGGCGCGGCAACCAGCACCACGACCAGCAGCGCCAGCGCGTGGATCGTTCCCGCAACCGGCGTGTTGGCACCGGCGTTCACGCCGGTCACCGTGCGCGCAATGGTGCCGGTGGCCGGCATGCCGGCCAGCAAGGGTGCGACAAAGTTGGCAATGCCCTGCGCCATGAGCTCCTGGTTGGGGTCGTGCCGGTCCTTGATGATGTCGTCGGCCACGCGCGCGCACAGCAGCGACTCGATGGCGCCCAGCAGCGCCAGCGTGATCGCGGGCATGAGCAGGACCCGCGTCGACGCCCAGTCCAGGCTGGGCCAGGACCAGTGCGGCAGGCTGGACGGGATGCCGCCAAAGCGGCTGCCTATGGTTTCAACCGGCAGCTCGAACAGGCTGACCGCAAGCATGGCCAGCACCAGCGCGACGATGGTGCCGGGGATGCCGGCCACGCGCGCCAGCCACCCGCGGTGCGCGGGCATGCGGCGCCCAAGCGCGGGCAGCCCGTTCTGCCAGAGCACGAGCACCGCCAGCGACGCCGTGGCCAGGCCGAACGCCCAGCCGTTGAAGCTTTCCCGGTGCCGCCACAGCGCGGCGATCACGCCAAAGAAGTCCCCGGGCATGTCGGCAATGGTCAGCCCCAGGAAGTCCTTGACCTGCGTGAATGCGATGAGAACGGCAATGCCGTTGGTAAATCCGACGATGACCGACGTGGGGATGTAGCGCACCAGCGTGCCCAGCCGCAGCAGCCCCATGGCAAAAAGCAGCATGCCGGACATGATCGTGGCGACGATGAGCCCGGACACGCCATGATCGAGCACGATGCCGTAGACGATGACGATGAACGCGCCGGCCGGCCCGCCGATCTGCACCTTGCTGCCGCCCAGCAGCGAAATGATGAGGCCGCCGATGATCGCGGTGAACAGGCCCGCCTCCGGCTTCAGTCCCGAGGCAATGGCAAAGGCCATGGCCAGCGGCAGCGCGACCACGGCCACGGTGACCCCGGCGCCCAGGTCGGCCAGGAAGCGCTGCCGGTTGTAGCCGGCAAACGAGTCGATGAGCTTGGGGCGGAATTGCAGCATGGGACGGCTGTCAGGGCGGCGTTTGCCAGGTTGTCCGGGACCGGGTGTTCGGGTGTCCAGGTGGCCGGGCTCAGCTCACGCGCATGCCGGGCCGGGCGCCGGGCCAGGGCGTGAGCACGAAGATACCGGGCTGCGTTTTTTCATCGGCGTGGCTGGCCGCCAGCACCATGCCCTGGCTCACGCCAAAGCGCATCTTGCGCGGCGCGAGGTTGGCGACCATGACCGTGAGCTTGCCGCGCAGCTCGTCGGGCCGGTAGTGCTGCGCGATGCCGGCAAACACGTTGCGCGGCGTCTCCTCGCCCACGTCCAGCGTCAGTTGCAGCAGTTTGCTGGAGCCATCCACCGGCTGGCAGTCCAGGATCTTCGCGATGCGCAGGTCGACCCTGGCAAAGTCATCGATGCCTATGGTGTCGGCCACGGGCTCGCCGCCCGGAGCCGGCGGCGCGGCGTCGGCGCTGTCGGCGGTGTTGGCTGCGGCGCCTTCGGGCGGCGCAAACAGCGCGTCCAGCTGCTTGTCCTCGACGCGGCGCATGAGGTGGCGGTACGCGCCTATGCGCCAGCCGCGTCCCAGCGCCTGCGGCACGTGGCTGAAGTCCTGCGCCGGCGTGCCCAGGAACCCGGCCACGTCGGCGGCGAGCTGGGGCAAGACGGGCTGCAGGTACAGCGTGAGCACGCGGAATGCCTCTATGCACGCGCTGCACACCGCGTGCAGCCGCGCGTCCATTCCGTCCTGGCGCGCCAGCTCCCAGGGCTTGTTCTGGTCCACGTAGGCGTTGACCTGGTCGGCCAGCTGCATGATGTGGCGTACCGCCTTGCTGAATTCCCGGTGCTCATACAACGCCGTGATCCGGGGCAGCGCGTCGCGCAAGGCCGCCAGCAGCTGCGCGCCGTCGTCGGCCAGCGGGCCCAGCCTGCCGCCGAAGCGCTTGTTGATGAAGCCGGCGCTGCGGCTGGCAATGTTGACGTACTTGCCTATGAGGTCGCTGTTGACGCGCGCCATGAAGTCGTCGGCGTTGAAGTCGATGTCCTCGTTGCGCGCGGACAGCTTGGCCGCCAGGTAGTAGCGCAGCCAGTCCGGGTTCATGTCCAGCTCCAGGTACCGGAGCGGATCGAGGCCGGTGCCGCGGCTCTTGCTCATCTTCTCGCCGTTGTTGACCGTGAGGAAGCCGTGCACGAAGACGTTGTCGGGCACCTTGCGGCCGCTGAACTTGAGCATGGCGGGCCAGAACAGCGTGTGGAAGGTGATGATGTCCTTGCCTATGAAGTGGTACTGCTCCAGCCCGGGCTGCGCCATGTACGCGTCGTAGTCCTCGCCGCGCTTGTGCAGCAGGTTCTTGAGGCTGGCCAGGTAGCCTATGGGCGCGTCCAGCCACACGTAGAAGTACTTGCCCGGCGCGTCCGGAATCTCTATGCCGAAGTAGGGCGCATCGCGCGAGATGTCCCAGTCGCCCATGCGCGGCCGGCCATCCTCGCCCGGAAGTATCCATTCGCGCACCTTGTGCGCCACCTCCGGCTGCAGGCGGCTGGGCAGCGTCCACTCGCGCAGGAAGGCTATGCAGCGCGGGTCCGAGAGGCGAAAGAAGAAGTGCTCGCTCTGGCGCAGCTCGGGGCGCGCGCCGGTGAGCACCGAGTACGGCTCCAGGAGGTCGGTGGGCGAGTAGACCGCGCTGCAGACCTCGCAGTTGTCGCCGTACTGGTCCTTGGCGTGGCAGTTGGGACACTCGCCCTTGATGTAGCGGTCGGGCAGGAACATGCCCTTTTGCGGGTCGTAGAACTGCTCGATGCTGCGTGTTTCTATGAGGTCGGCAGCCTTCAGGTCCTTGTATATGGCTTGCGCGAGCTCGGTGTTCTCGGGGCTGTGCGTCGTGTGCCAGTTGTCAAAGGCAATGTGGAAGCCGTCCAGGTAGCGCTGCCGGCCGGCGGCCACCTTGGCGATGAACTGCTCGGGCGTGACGCCGGCGTTTTCCGCCGCAATCATGATGGGTGCGCCATGCGCGTCGTCGGCGCAGACAAAGTTCACTGCGTGGCCCTGCAGCTTCTGGAAACGCGCCCAGATGTCGGCCTGGATGTACTCCATGATGTGGCCGATGTGGAAGTTGCCGTTGGCATACGGCAGCGCGGTGGTGACAAAAATTTGCCGGGCGGTCATGCTCTTGCGTTGAATTCCGGGGAACCGCTCATTCTACGACCTGATTGGCAAGCATTGTCAGCGTACCGGATGACAGGTGATCTTGGCCCATGCGGGCCTTGGATGAAAGCCGCCTGCGGCGGCTGATGAAGGTTTGGCGTCAAGCGTTCAGCGTCCAGCGTGTGCCCACCACGCCCAACGCCCAACGCCCAACGCTCAACGCTCAACGCTCAACGTGAATCATGGCGGCGCAGCCGCAGTCATCGCCGCCGCGCAGCGGCGCGGCCATCGTCATCCGTCATCGGTCATGCGCCTGATCTTGCTGGGCGTCGTTTCTGATCAGGTTCTACGAAACGCAGCCGGGCGACGTGCGCGGCGGATTGTCTGGATTCCTGCATGCGGCCACAAGCCGGGGCCGCCCTGCGGCGGGCGGTCAATCCGCGGTCCAGCCAAAGAACCGCTCGATGGCCGCTTGCTGGGCCAGTCCGTCGGCGTGGCCCAGGCGGATCAGTTCGCTGGTGAACTCGCGCTCGAACAGCAGGTAGCTGGCCAGCGCCGAGCTGCGTGCGCCGGCGCTGCCGCCGCGCATGCCCAGCATGCGCATCAGCATGCGTACCGTCCACGGCAGGTGCCGCGTGTGGCGCGCGGCGATCTGGTCGATGCGCCGGGACGGCATGATCGTCAGCAGCTCGACGCGGCGCAGGTGCGAGCGCGAGCGCGCCTCCGGCGCGATCAGGCTCAGCGTGTGGTTGATCCGGTGCAGGCGCTCGGCGTCTGCGGCCAGCGTGTCCAGGAAGATGCTGGCCAGCGCATGGTTGGCCACCTGCGCAAACGACGGGTAGACCGGCTCGTCCTGCGCCGGCGCATCCATGGGCTCCAGCGCCCTGGCCACGCCTATCACCAGAATGCGCTGCGCGCCCAGGTGGACCACCGGCGCCAGCGGCGCGATCTGGCGCATCGATCCATCGCCGTAGTAGCCGCTGGCGCCCGGTGCATTGATGCGCGTGGCCGGAAACAGCAGCGGGATCGCCGAGGACGCCATCAGGTGCGGGATCGTGATGGGCGTGCGCACGGCGCGGCGCCGCACCCGCTGCCAGTCCTGGATGTCGCGGGTCGCGGTGTAGAACGTGACGTGCTCGCCGCTGGTGTAGCTCGACGTGGTGACCGCCAGCGCCCGCAGGTACCCCTGCGCCAGCATCTGCGGCAGGCGCGCCAGCGGCAGCTCGCGCTGCAGCAGCGTCTGCAGCGGCTCGTTGTCCAGCAGCGAGTGCGGTTGCAGCAGCCGGGTCAGCGGCGCAAACCAGCCCAGCAGACCAAAGGCGCCCCAGCGCAGCGCCGTACCCAGCGTATGCCAGGCATTGGCGTGATAGACCTGCGCGGCATGGAACCGGCTCCATACCGCGGACAGCCGCCGCACGCCGCGCTGGAAGTCATCGGCCGAGCAGGCAATGCTTGCGGCATTGATGGCACCGGCCGACGTGCCGACGATGATGTCAAAGGGTGACACCCTGGCGCCGGGGAAACGGCGTGCCTGCAGCTGCGCAATGGCCTTCAGGACCCCGACCTGGTACGCCGCGCGGGCGCCGCCGCCGGTGAGCAGCAGGGCCGTGTGCGGCGCGCGGGCTGGCGGGGCAGGAGCGGCGCGGGCGGTCATGGTCAAGGGCGTGGGGCGGAGCTTTGGACAGGAGAATGCGGCTGGCAGGTCACGGGCGTTTTACTGTACCCAATTTGGTTCCTGACTGAAAACGATGCCTGGCAAGATCAGGCGCATGACCGATGACAGATGATCTCGACCCTTGCGGGCCTTTGATGAAAGCCGCCTGCGGCGGCTGATGAAGGTTTGGCGTCAAGCGTTCAGCGTCCAGCGTGAGCTCACCACGCTCAACGCTCAACGCTCAACGCTCAACGCTCAACGCTCAACGCTCAACGCTCAACGCTCAACGCTCAACGCTCAACGCTCAACGCTCAACGCTCAACGCTCAACGCTCAACGCTCAACG
>Ga0172382_10008567_pt1 | contig 14194 bp, 11 predicted proteins | sample Leawel138RmetaG_FD_122245 | JGI IMG/M metagenome (GOLD analysis project Ga0172382, IMG submission 122245) | Leachate microbial communities from a municipal landfill in Southern Ontario, Canada - Leachate well 138R metaG | ecosystem: Engineered > Solid waste > Landfill > Unclassified | place...
CGTCAACCACTCTTCGCAGAGGATTTTCTCCAGGTTCTTGCCGTCGCGAATCTGGGAAGCGAGGAAAATCGTCCCGCCCAGGCGGAACTTGTCCAGCAGCGACAGTGGCGGAAATTTCAGGAATTCGAGATTGTTGGACAGAGAGTACAGCTTGCCGTCGGTATAAAAGCCGGTCCGGGTCACCCCCCAGCGCAGCTTGTCGGCGATGCCCAGTTCCTCCAGCAACGCCCGCGTATGCAGGTCCGACATCAGGATGACGTGGTAGAAGCGGTCCCAGGTGTAGCCACCCATGTCGTCTGAGCTCGCCAGCCCACCGGTTTGCCCTGCACTTTCCAGGAGCGTCACGCGCGCGCCTCCCTGGCGTAGCTTCAAAGCCAGAAACATGCCCAAAACGCCGCCACCGACGACGCCAATATGTCCCGAAAGCCTGCTCACCACTTGCGATCGACTCCCTTGCCACGTGCGCAAAGCTCTCTACTACAGCCACTCCCGATGTCTGATGTACGTTTCGCCTGCCGGGATAGCCGCAGACAGGACATAATCGGGCCTTCAGAAACCCTTCCGCCGATGGCACTATCACTCTGCGCGATAACCCGAAGGTTAGACGGCCATCGTCTGATCAATTCAAAGTATAAGCGAGCAGGACAGCTTAGACCCGTGCTTCAGTTCACATGAAAGATAGATATTTCGTAAATAAATCCGACACTTCCGCCCAGGGTACCTACATCCCAGGGACCTCCGGGTTCACTGAACGGCGCACGGAAACACCAAGATAGTACAATTCCTCAAAATACCGCTTAGATTGCAACGCCACGACACCTAGTCCGATCAGCTGGATCGCAAGCGTCAGGGACAATAAGCCTACGATGAACGTATGTGGATGAGCCGCATATGCCTTGGCGATCGCCTCAGAAGCAAATCGCGCTTCCGAGGGCATATCCGCTAAGGCAGAGAAAAAGTGAATAAACATCCAGGCATTCACATATAGGGAGAAAGCCAGTAGGAATAACCCTGGAAGCACGAGGAACATGAATGGGCGAAACACGAATCCGGACAACACCGTCGAAAATACATGCTTCAGTATGCGCATGCTGGACGTCCGACGTGGGCCAGCAGCCAGCTGATGTGTCCAATCAAGATGCGCCGGCACTTGCTCTATCCGCCCGCGCAAAACCATGGTTTTGTAAATAACCTCGGGCATGATGTCCATTCCGGTCCCACGCAGCACCAGGGATCGGATGAATGGCCCGTCGTACGCCCGTACCATGCATGTGATCGTTGAAACATTTCCGCGGGCGAACATTCTCAGGAACCGGTTACCCCAGATGCTCAGGGTCTTGCGCAGCCACGGGACGTTCGTAAGACGCCCCCCGTCCATGTATGGAGAGGCCAGCACGAGCTTTGCCCGTGTCGCCGTGATCGCTTGCAAGAGACGACCGATGTGATCCGGCGAATAGCTTAAATCTACGTCCATTGTTACAACATACTCTCCCCTAGACTGCGCGAAGGCAGTCTTGAACGCCTGCCCCAATCCGAAATTCGTCGGGTGGTGCAACACCCGCACAATGGGGTATTTTTCGCGCAGGGATTCTGCGATCTGACCTGTGTTATCTCGGCTTCCGTCATTGACGATCAATATTTCGAAACGGTAATCAACTTCCAGCTCTCGCAGATACTTGGTGAAGATCTCAACGTTGCCCTCAAGCACACCTGCTTCGTTGAAGCATGGCAGGACGATGGACACTAGAGGCCGATTGCTTCTGGCAGCTACTTGCATGATCCGATTCTGCGTTTTAGTTAGGGTGAAACTCGTCGTCGAGACTGAAGCCTCGTATCGTGACCTGTGTCCGGCGAAATCCATCCGAATATGTATTATAGCGTGCTCGAAAGGTCGCGCTGATAACAATGTCACGTCTGCGCAGGAATTTACAGGAATGCACCCGAATCCCCGGCTCGCCCCGCAAGCGCTCCTGATCTGAGGAATTTCAGTACGTATGTGTGGTATCTGTGGCTTCTGGTCGCGCAACGGGCATCTGTCGGAAGCCACGTTAATGCGCATGAACGATCGGATCACACGACGTGGCCCGGACGGCGAGGGTAGATACTTCGATAGCAAGGTTGGGCTTGCCATGCGGCGCCTTGCCATCATCGATTTGGCCCGCGGACAGCAACCCATCTTCAATGAAGATCGAACGCTAGCCCTTGTCTTTAACGGGGAAATATATAACTATCAAAAATTACGTGCCAACCTCGAAAAAGCTGGGCATCGATTCGCCACGGATAGCGACACGGAAGTCATCGTGCACTTGTACGAAGAGTACGGTCTTGATGCTCCGAAACACCTTGAAGGTATGTTCGCCTTCGCGCTCTTTGATACTCCAAAGCAACAGTTGATCCTGGCCAGAGATCGCTTCGGCATCAAGCCACTCTACTTGGCCAAGGTTCCGGAGGGATACGTCTTTGGCTCAGAAATAAAATCTCTCCTGGCCAGCGGCGTAGTACCAGACGACATCGACTGGCAGGCGCTTGACGAATACCTAACATACACATTTATATCCGCGCCGCGCTCAATCTATTCGCACATCCGTAAAGTAGCGCCCGCCACCATAGTCACCATCGATCATCGTGGAGAAGTCCGCTCCTTTTCCTATTGGAACATACCCGAACCAACCGAAGTCGATGCACATGAATCGGTATGGATAGAACGAATCGAGTCTGCACTACAAGAGGCTGTTCACAGTCATCTAGTAAGTGATGTACCTGTTGGAGCATTTCTATCCGGAGGCCTCGACAGTGGCATTATGATTGCCATGATGGCTAAGGCGCTCCGCCATCCCGTACAGACATTCACAGTCGGCTTTCGCCAAGCTGGAAGTGCATTCTTAGATGAGCGAAGGTACGCCCGAATGCTTGTCGATCGCTATGGCTTGAAGCATTTCGAAATCGATGTAGAACCTCATGCCTCGGACATACTTGACGAAGTTGTCATGGCATTTGACGAGCCGTTCGCCGACGATTCAGTCATTCCTTCATACTACATTTCAAAAATCGCCGGTTCTCATGTGAAAGTAGCGCTTACCGGCCTAGGCGGTGACGAGCTATTTGCCGGCTACCGCCGGCATCTAGGACTCGTATGGGGCGACCGGTACGCCAATACTCCACAGTGGCTACGTACGCGCATCCTGCATCCGATCATTAACCGCTTGCCCGAGTCGCGCCATTCCAGCGATCTCGTTGATCATCTCAAGCGATTTTCACGTAGCGCTGGTCAATCTCCCGCCAATCGATATCAGGATTCGATGGCGACAATGCCCTGGGAACAGCGAAATACCCTATTTAACCTCGATATCGCCAACCGCATCGACAAAGAACGAACGTCCGATGTTATACGCGCGGCGTTCGAGTCGAGCAAAAATGGTGGCAGCTTAGCGAGAGCACTGCGTGCTGACTTGCAGGTCTACCTAGTAGATGACATTCTCACGCTGACGGACCGCCTCAGCATGTGGCACTCACTAGAACTGCGAGTTCCATTTCTTGATCATCGCCTAGTGGAATTAATGCAGGTGGTACCAACGTCGATGAAGATCCGAGGAACAACTCAGAAATATCTTTTAAAGAAGTTGGCGGAGAAGTGGCTACCACACGAAATGATCTACCATAAAAAACAGGGCTTCGAAGCACCCATGGGTCATTGGCTACGCGGCCCTCTTCTTGACTACTTTGACAGCGTAGTCAACGTAAATACCGCCAGGGATATTGGTTACTTTTCATTTGATAGGATCAAACAGCTCCGTGACGAGCATGTTAGCGGGCAGAGAAAGAATAGTAAGATACTATTCTCACTATTGATGTTCTTTCTCTGGTATCGACATCGCCATAATCATTCTGGCGGTTGAACATGAGTTCACGTCGCAGCGCGCAGCCAGAACTATTCCTTACATGGATCGAGCACCAACGCACGAGAAATCTCGCAAGTCGCCTTCAACTTTCGTTGATTGAATTAACAACAACGCGCCAGGGGCTACGACGATACGTAGAACTACTTCCGAGAACCTTGCGAACATTGTGGACCAACCATCCACGGGTATTGATTGTGCAGACTCCCTCGCAAGTACTAGCGGTGCTTGCGGTACTATTGCGACCGATCATCGGCTACCGACTGATTTTGGACGCCCACAATGAAGCCGTAGAACCCTATCTCCATCGAACCAGGTTGGTACGCGCCCTGACACACTGGCTCATACGACAAGCAGATCGAGTGATCGTCAGCAATCGCCAGCTTGCTGAGATCGTACAACGCCAACGTGGGCATCCGCTAATTCTGCCGGATGCTCTGCCGACTCCTCCAGAGGTAACAAGGTTCCATCTAAGAGAAGCCCGCACCGTGGCGGTAATCTCCACTTATGCAGGCGACGAACCTATTATGGAGATTATGGAAGCTGCTCGACTCATTGGCCCGAACACACATTTTTTTGTTACTGGAAATGATGCTAAATGTCCGGAATCGGTACGACAACGAATTCCTGACAACGTTGTATTGACCGGCTTTCTTTCCGAAGTAGATTACTGGAGCCTACTAGCTTCCTGCGATGTTATCGTGGACCTCAGCACCATGGATAACTGCTTGGTATGTGGTGCCTACGAAGCCGTTGCACTGGGGAAGCCCCTATTACTATCAAATAACGCTGCGAGTGTTGAGCTTTTCTCTAGCTTCGCCGAATTCACTGACAATACTTCCGCTGATATTGCCGCCAGCATAATTCGACTTCAGTCAGAGTCTAATGATTTCGCGCAAACAGCCGCAATGCGGCGCGATATATTCGAGACCAATTGGCGCCGTCAAGCAGACGAACTTAAAAAGTATATCATGAATAACACTACGACCGAGAAATACAGCGGAATTGCCTAATGTTGGTGCGTATACCATCGCATATTCTCTGCTTAATGGCGTGCGCAGGCCAACCAAATCTTACATAACTATCATTGTAGCTAACTTTTGATGCAAATCGGTTCTTGAATCTTTCATCACCGCGGGTGAAATCCAGTGCAACCAGATCATGGTCCAGAGCGTACTCAATAAGCGCTCCCAACAACACTTCACCCGGAGAATAGCGGGAGAACCGAACATCAAATGTCGGTTTATACCAAAGCAATTTAGAGTTCGAAAGAAAACCAAAATGGTAGGCGATAGGGCAACCGTCAAGCATCAATGTAGTGAATATAATCTTGCGCGAAGGACCAAACGCGACAACCAGCTTCCGATAGAATTCTTGATTTAGGTCGTTATTGAATAAACTCGGATACGAAGAAAGAGACCACCTTGAAACATGCTGTTCAAAGAATTTCGGCAGATGCTTCTGTATCTTGGTCGCATCATACTCATGAGAAACGCTAAGGCGTCCAAGACGTGAAAGTGCCATGCGGTGACGTCGCAGACTCTTTTTACTCAACAAAGCTTTTGTCGCATCTGTGTTCTCACGCACAGCAACCCACGGGCACGGTGTACTAGCCACCCGAACCCAATGCAACGGACGTTCATGACAAGAATCTTCCAGAACGCGTCGTAAATTCGACAATCGCGGCACCTCGTCCAGGTATATACGGGTACGTCGAGCCACAACAGCGGTCACGTGCCTCAACAATGCCGAGATGATATGCCTCCCCCCCGCTCTTGAAATCACGCATGCATAATCCGCGTGCTCCTCACCTAGCAAGTGCAACGATGGCGAACGCTTTTCACTGCTGCATCGTTCATAGAAGGGAGCTAAACCCACTAGCTGGCCCGATTCATATGCTGCAAAAATACGTATTTTCCAGTCTTCCCGACGGAAAGTCTGCCACCAAGAGTCGATCCACTCGAATCGCTGAAATATCGTAGCATCCGGACAAAGGTCGACGAGGCCATTCCACTGTCGGGAACCACCACAAGACAGTAGCGAGCCATACTCCACCATTCTTAGCGTCATGGCAGACCCTAAGAAATTGATATCTGACTCAACGCACTTCCATTGCTTCCGCGCAATCGTTTACGAATGTGTAGCATTCCATCCAATTGCGCTCTAAATTCACTTGGGTTGTCGCCAGCGCCTATTCTAGGCAACATGAACGGATTAGAATCAGCTTCGATCAACCCACCTTCACTGGTCACGGCGCTTCGAAATCCCGATTGCCGTAGTATACCCATGGTCACTTCATTGAAATCCGAATACCTCCCATTTGGATAGCAGAATGCGTCAATGTTGCGTTGTAGTTCACTCTCAATAGTTGCACGACATTGATTGATCTCATCAAACTGCTCGTCGAATGTACATTTCGAAAGAATCGGATGGCTGCGAGTATGTGCTCCGAAATGTACGAGCGTCGGATCCATAGAGCGAAGATCATCCCAGGTCATACTGGCGTACTCACGTACGGGCAAACTCGGTAGCCGAACGCGAAGTTCTCGAGCAATCTCATCAAGAGTCTGGGCTCTATCTCCGACCGTCATTGGCAAACATCTATCAGCAAGCCGCTCCCAGAGAACATTACGCGACTCTTGATCATCAATCTGAGCATCAACCATTACGGACTCAGCCTGGAAACGGTAATTACCAGCTCGAGCGACACTAACCATCCAGTGAATAGCATCCGACCATAGCCATGTCCGCTGATTAACAAAATCGCTGACCAAGTATACTGTCACTGGAACATTATATTTTTTTAGAATCTCATAAGCGCAATCCAGGAAGTCCTTGTGTCCGTCGTCAAATGTAATAGCAACGCATTTGTGAATCGACTCATCGCCTTGTAAACGGCGAACGAGTTCGAATAGTGAAACGACATTATAGTTTTCACTAATATACCGAATCCTTTGTTCGAAAGATGCGATCGGAATTCGACGAAAGGCAGGCAATGGGGAAAGCCTATGAAACATGGCGACGCGCGCCTGATTAGCGGTCAAAAATCGTGCTATTGGTGCCAGAACGGGAATCGCCAAATCAACTGAAATTCTCATCTTGTCAGACGGTCCCATTCCGTTGAGGCGGTGGCCACCCTACAGCGGTAACTCCTATACGTATCATAAGCTTCCAGGCAGGCAAGTACATTTTTCGATACTGCAAAGCCGTGAACACATCCCTGATTCCCTGCCAATACTCCCTCCCCCAAAGACTGCGATGCCGAGCTCGCTCGGTGTAGCTGTGTGCGTACGCCTCGTCGATAACTGAACGCGGCAGCATGGACGGATACTCATCCAAGAACTCCTCCATGATGCGAAAGGCGGCGTCATAGCGCCCACGCCAATTAGTAGACATTTGTCCGGGCCAGACCCTATACATATATATCACTGCGTCAACGAAAGCGAACTCATAGCGAGTCGATATGCGTAGCCAGAGGTGCCAATCGATTCCCATGCGGTAACGCTCGTCGAAGATACCAAACTCCTCGAAGCAAGAACGCCGTACAATCGCAGTACCGAAGGGTATAAAGTTCGCACGAAATAACTTTTCTGTGATTCTTCCTCTGTAACAAATCTCGTCGTCCTCGCCGAACAGCTCACCAGTACTTAGCATCCGCTGACGACGGCCGTATACCACTCCTATGGCCGTTGAACCTTCAAATAGCGGTAGTTGATGTGCAAGTTTCTCAGGAACCCAAAGATCATCTGCATCGCAGAAAGCGATGAATCGCCCTCTTGCCATTGCTATTCCTGCATTCTTCGCCCGAGTTTGTCCGCTATTCTCTTGCCAGCTGTAGCGGACGCGTTGCTCGCCAAGATAGCGGGCCATCAACTCAGACGTTCCATCAGTAGACCCGTCGTCTATGACCAGAATTTCAAGGTCGGCCATGGTCTGCTTGAGCACTGAATCGATGGCATCTCCGAGGTATTGCGCCATGTTGTATGTAGCAATCACTACACTGACAAGAGGATGCGCGGACAACACTATCACCTCTAAACTTGACAGATTGAGAATCGATACTTGCTGTTTCGCTCCTGCGGAATGCGCTCCAGTCGATTCAGTACGATATCTATGTCAGCACCGAATACATTGCGCAATACTCCAACAAGTTCCTGTTCTGCTGAGAAAGTAAAATTGGAGGTTGCCACTATGTTAAGTTCGAAACGCGCCAGTGAGGTCTGTACAATCTGCAACTGATCTAGACCCTGTATCGCAGTAAGTGTTTTCTCAACCAACGAAACGCCCGCAACCAGACCACCATTGCGGTGCTTCAGAAAGTCAGCAACTCTGCCTACGATACGTTCAATTAATGGAAGTTGCCTCCCGCACTCGCATGTTCGATTCGACCAGATCGCCATGTCCTCGATTGCATAGCGAATTAACGGCATACCTTTATTGATCAGATCGGTAACCACGATCTGCCCCTCCTCTCCAGGTACCGCAGGAGCGCCATCTGGGCGTAGGATCTCCACATAAACGTGTTCGGCGTTCACGTGCAATCCACTGTCTTTGCCGCACTGGCAGGCGATCAATCCAACCTCTTCGCACCCATAGCGATTCGTAACCGTACAATCGAATACACGGGTGATAACGTCACGCTCGACGTCGAGAAGCATCATTGAGGTAGCGATGATCGCTTGCATTCTAGGTACCTTTATCCGCTGTTCCTCAAGGAAACGGGCAAACACAAACAGCGAATGCGCGTGACCAAAAAGCCCGCCTGGACGGCGTCTAAGCAGTTCCTTAGCGAACTCCCCCATGGAATGCCCGTCAAGTCTCATGGTGTCGAGAAAAAACAGCCTATCGTGCAGAATATTGCGAATTCTCTCCTTTATTGTGCGCGGGACTGGCGGGGTGCCCCACAGGGCGGCCACCAACATGCCTGGGCGCCACCCAGCCCATCCATCACTGCGCAATGCAGCTGCGTTGCGCCACTCCTGGCAACGACCGTCGAAGCACAGTTCTAGCGCTCGTCCAGTCGAGCCCCCCGTTTTTGTCATAATCAGACTCTGTGGCGCGTACTCATCGGAGCACAGTTCGGCAAAATGATCACGCACAGTTTGCTTGGAGAGCAGCGGAATTTGGGCCATATCTACAGGCGACCCAATGCTTGGCAGCGTCGACCACGACTTACGGTAGTATTCGCAATGTGTAAACGCGTACTTGACCGTTTCGCGCAGGCGTCGTAACTGAAGCTCTCGAATTTCAGCTTTAGTCCACCATTGCGACGCCATCAAGCGGCGGCATTCTTGTAGCCGCGTACTTCCATCTCTCAGATCCCATAGAGGGTAGAACAGATGGCGGCTCAAGATTTCAAGTATTTGGGGCATAGGCCGTGCGGGAAGTGCCCGGATGGCAGGCAATATAGTCGGCGGGGGATGATACTGGACAAAAGCGCAGCCCTAGAGTGACTCGCTTCAACATTATCGAAGGAAAGCGGCCATGACTGAAACACACCTATTGGCACACCTCAGAAACCCGAATTGTTGTATGCTTACAACTAGAACATCGCTGATATTGATATAGTGTTACCAATACGAGCCCATGATCCGCGGCTGGCCGCCTCACCCTCAAAATGTATACTGCCCCCTGCATTAAATAGTAGGCAATCTATTATTATCTGTTGCATGTAAAGCAAGCCTGATGCGCGGAAACTGGATGCGGCCATACAAGCACATTTGCGTTGTTCTGGGGCGTGCGCGGCATCTGAAACCTCGCAGGTTTTCGGCACTAATTTGCGAGTGGTAAACAAGCGGATGGCGCTAGATAAGAGCGAAGAAGATTTGCGACCTGAAGGTGATGCGGCGCGGACGGCAGATCTGTGAAGGCGGCTGTCACCAGTTGCGAGGGCCTTGCGCTCATCATCGGTTTTGCACGACAAGTTTGCTGCCTGCTTGTTGGCCAGCTTCATGTATCGCTTGCTCAAGCAAGAGATACAAAAGTTCACTTATTCGTGTATGGACATCCGACGTATCGCTCCAAGCACGCTAAACACTTTGTCGAGGTCATCATCACAAGATGTGCCTCGTCCGTTTACCGAGCTATTCCCCACTTCGACGAACTGATCAGCTGGGACATCAATACCAATGTGCCGGGAAAATCGGCCAACAAATTACACCAATATAATGCTTGCTGTGCGCCAACGTCAGCGTCGACACAACACTGGTCATAGCAATCTGTTCAGAGAAAAAGTACGTCCTATATATCCTTAAATTACCACACAAAATTCGTCTATCTCAATAAGTCATGACTCATTCCATGAGCAAGATAAATATTCCTCGGATGGTCTGGATCGGCGCACTCATCTTATTTGCACTGCGTGCGGCTATCATCATTTTATGGGGATCCAATCAGCCGCCCGATATTACCGATCATGAGGTCTATTACAAGAATGCGATATTACTGCTTTCCGGTTGGGAACAATGGATTCGTCCTGGATCAGAATTCGGATACAGGGCTCCACTGTTTTTCGTCTACCTTGCTGGTGCACATGCACTAACTGGGAGCGATTCGTTCCAAATTAGTCAGTTAGCTTCGGCGTTAGTAGGTACTGCCGTCTGCATCATGGCATTTGTCGTGGCCCGCTCGCTCGCAGGGGATCGAGCTGGGTATATCGCCTTCTGGCTGCGCGGGTTGCTGCCGAACTATCTGATTTCCGATACTTACGCCATGTCCGAACAGATGTTCGCCCTGGTCCTGCTCTCCGTTCTCGCTGTAGTTGCCGCAGCTGCGGCTCGCCCACAAACTCGACACGCTGTGGTGATCGGCGCATTACTCGGAACGGGGATGCTAGTTCGAGAGGCTGGCCTGGTATATCCGCTGATCTTCCTCACATATCTTGTATTGACCCACGGATCTCTTAAGGAGCGCGGCGGCCGCGCTCTTGCCTGCATCGCGATGCTGCTGGTTGTGCTTTCGCCATGGCTAGCCCGCAATCATTTCGTATGGGGACATGCGATGCCGATTGGCTACACGGCAGGCCCAGGATTACATGCTGGAAATAATCCCGAATTTGAGGGTGCCTGGAAATGGCCTCCTTCACCGCCAAACTCGATTCAGTTCGGTACGCCGGAATTCGAGCATTGGCATCGAGAACAAGCAATAGAGTATATCAAGCAAGATCCGATTGCCTTCCTTCAGCGCGGTTTCGTCAAGGTCGCGTGGTTCTTGTTCCCACGTTTCCATAGATACGACCTAAAGATCGTTTATCCATCATTGGATAAGATCATTCAACCCTTGAGCATCACCATCGGAGCCACCGGGGCAATCATGCTACTGTTGGGCGTCATTTCATTCACAGCTTCGCGAATTGATTCTTATTGGTGGACATGCCTTGGGGTCATCAGTATCGTGGTCGCTGCTATAGTTGCCACGGGAGGTGACCCCCGCTACCGAGATCCCGTAGACCACATACTTCTAATCGCCACAGCTGTATTCGCGGGAACTACATGGCGGTTCAGGGATGGCCTAGTGGGCATCTTGCAGCAGCCACGGCCGAAGCTCGTACTAATGCTCTTGTCGTATGCAGCGATCCTATTCTCCTGGATCTGGGTCGCCGTCGACAAATCCACCTAAATTCCAGAACGTTTGTCGTGCCAGATGGCGCACTGCGCCACCGAAGATGAAAAGCAATCGCGAAAGAACGCCACTACTCTCCGGGCGAAGCACGCGCATCGGCGTTGATCTAATTGACGACTACCCCAGGGTGCCGACACTCCTGGTAGCGGCCTTTCTAATTTTTATCGTATTTCGTTATCTCGAAGGCGGGCAACGGATTGAGCTTCTAGGCCGACTGAGATTTGAGTTTATTGTGGGTTCGGCGCTGTCTCTCATAGGTATCGCCCTATTCGTTCGTGATACCAAGCGCCCTCCTACGGCACCGCTGCGCTGGGCCATTCTACTTGCCGCGTGGATGCTGATCATGGTCCCACTATCGGTCGATGTAGCTTACTCGTGGAATATTTTCGTCGACAGGCTGCTGAAGTTCATGATGATCTCGATCTTCATTGCGGCATTTGTCGTCAACCCAATGATACTACGTTGGTTCTTAGCCGCATACCTTCTGGCATTCGCCAAAATGGTACAAGAGGGTATTCACGGAGTGATTACAGGTTCGCTAATCTGGGAAAATCAGGGCGTTATGCGGCTGCATGGCCCAACATGGTCCTACGCCCACCCCAACTCCTTTTCCGGTACGCAGCTCGGTACCCTTCCTTACCTGTACCAGTTAGCACCACTAGCGCCCAAGTTCTTGCGGTACGCCATGCTGGGGCAAGCATTCGGCGCTCTCATCATTATCCTATACTGCGGATCTAGAACAGCCTATCTAGGATTCTTTGCCTGGTTGACGATTCTTGTTGCACGAGCACGATCGAGCTTCAAGGCTTTAGCAGGATTGATCCTCGCTGCCGCTCTCGCCATACCCTTCATCCCATCGGAATACTTCGCTCGACTGGAAACCATATATACACAACAAGAAATCGAAGGGGCATCAATCGACACTCGAAAGGAAATCCTCACTGATGCCTGGAAGATTTTTGTAGAGCACCCGCTTGGAGTAGGAGTCAGCGCCTTTCCCATCGTCCGAGAAAAGGAGTTCGGACGCAGTCAAGATACCCACAATCTCTATCTCGAAGTTGCCACAAATCTCGGCATCGTAGGGCTTGTATTGTTTTTAGGTTTGGTGATCTCCATGCTGCGTGCACTGCGTAATTTGGCAGAGAGAATAGGTACCCAAATCACGCGAATGGATAATATCCGCCATGGAGATCAAGCCGATGCTTCCAGTCGTACTGAAGCAAGTCGACATAGCTCGGATTTGCGAGCCATGTTGGCGGCAATCCAAGCCACTTCTAGCCTCTTGATAATCAGGTTGGTTCTTGGAGTTTTTGGGCACGACCTATACGAAGTTTATTGGTGGTTCATACTAGGCATCGTCATCGCTCTTGATCGTATGGAACTCATTGCATTCGGGAAAACCTCGAGATTCGAGGGGACGACCAACATTACACTCAGCACTGCACGACCGGCGACAATTGTCGCCGGTCGTGGCCGTGCTGCAGAACCTTCTAGTTAACAGTTACAGAGGTTGGGGAATTCGGAATAGCGACAGCGGCGGCACCACCTTTACCGATCGTAATCGGATATCCAGGACTAGCTGCATTGTTCGCATCAACGACAAACAGATATGCCTTTTCTCCTTCAGTGAATTGCGTTGGCTGAAAACGTATGCTCACCTCGCTGGTGCTCCATGCCGTTGGCTGCTGAATGGCTCGCTTACTTGATCCTTCAAATGTAGGCGCATTGCCAATCACGACTCGAGCGAGCGAGTTGTCCACATATACGTTATCGGTATAGACATTAGCACCAGGGTTGCTACCGCATCCTTCTGCTGCATCAAGCCCCCAATAGTGGCCAACACGGATCTGCGAGACTGCTGGTGGCGAGGAGTTGCTGCTTGAAAGATCCAATTTACCATCTCGATAGTGACGAACCATTCCTGGTTTCTGGATCACTTCATAGTGAATCCATGTCTTAGGAGGCGGAGTTTCGGCAGTCCATACCCAAGACCCCGCCAGATCGACGCCCCCACCGTTGCAATAGTAAACAGAGTTACCGACCTCGGCATCGGAGGAATTATAGAATCGCCATGCTTTCCAGTTACGTGATGGATTTGAGACTGGTACGCCCTTGATCCAGAAATCAAGATATACAGTTTGTGTTGGTGATGGATCAACATAGAGCGAAGAGTTGTAGTTGCCATTGCCAAATTGATGTCGCGCGACCTTACGACCTTCATATGTCGCATAGGTCACCCCGTTCGCATACGCTCCGGTATTCCATTTCCCAGCGGCAGCAGTCTTACCCTGAACCGGCTGGCCGTCTGCCCCGGATTCGAAATCGTCAAAAACCAGTGGCCCTGCCTGCGCTTTTGTTCCAAAACTGGTGCCAGAAATCTTGACAGCCTGCCCTTGTGCAGGCGTGCCACTGACAGACGTCACGACAGGCGCGCCGATCGCAAATGAGAACTGTATCAGCGCGGCGCAAAACACACCGCCAATATAGGGCTTTACTATTCGCATCACATATTCTCCGAAGCTCATCGCCTAAATCTGATAGCAGAGTTCGACACGCACATCAGCGATGGCAGTCGCACTTTTCCAGAATATCTCCGGTGACCAAATGAACGGAACGAATGGATGCGTTATGAGAGTGCGTCATGTCCTTGATGTGCTGACGCTGCCCCTCTTGCAACC
>Ga0172382_10008568_pt1 | contig 14192 bp, 13 predicted proteins | sample Leawel138RmetaG_FD_122245 | JGI IMG/M metagenome (GOLD analysis project Ga0172382, IMG submission 122245) | Leachate microbial communities from a municipal landfill in Southern Ontario, Canada - Leachate well 138R metaG | ecosystem: Engineered > Solid waste > Landfill > Unclassified | place...
AACCTTATTGAATTCAAAGGACAAAACCGCTATAATTACACACCGTGCGCCCGTAGCTCAATTGGATAGAGTGTTGGACTACGAATCCAAAGGTTAGAGGTTCGATCCCTCTCGGGCGCGCTTAACAATCCCTGTTAAATCGAGATATTAAGACACGCCAAGATTATTTCCCGAACTGAACTCCAACGGTATTGTGCTAGAATCGTGATTATTTTCATCTCTGGCCCGCTTCGCCGCTTTCTCGTTTTCATCATGAAGTCTCGATACGTTTTCGCAGGCCCGCCTCAGATCGTCCTCATTGACTATGTTGTACCTGTCAAAAACGGACCTTGTTTTGTGTCCTGATATCTTCATGACAACCTTCTCCGGGTTCCCTGCCCTTACCATGTTCCTCACCGCGGTCCTTCTGAGGTCATGGAATAGTTTTCCGCCCACGCCCGCCGACATGCATGCATTCTCCCATGTCTTGCGGAATTCTCCGATCTTCGCTCCTTTCTTGAAGAACACATAAGGGCATTCAGGATAATGAACATCCCTGATCTTCTTCTGGTTGATGATTGTCTCATAAAGCTCTCCGGTCAAATAGATCACTCTCGGTTCGTCATTTTTCGTCATGCCCGCTTCGAGGGTAATCTTCCTGTCGAACACATTTACCTGCCTCCAAGTGAGGGAAAGCACTTCCTCCTTTCTCATCCCACTGAAATAGGCAATGACCAGCACGGGTTTCAGGCAATCCGGCAAGGCATCCTTTAGTCTCGTATACTCGTCATGTTCGAAGTAACCTGTCCTTACATTGGTCTCCTTCAGCTTCGGCACCTTGGGCGCGTGCCGTATCTTCGGCGGGGTCTGCTCTGACCCAAGTGAAAACATCCTCTTCAATGCAGACAGTTCCCTGTTAACGGTGGAATTTGCCGCCCCCTCCTGCTGCCTCGTCCTCACGTAGCTTATTATGGAGGAAGATGTTATCTCCGTCGCCATCATGCCGCCGAAGGACTCTGTAAGATGCCTGATACTAATCTCAGCCCTCCAAAGTGATTTCCTGAGGTTCAATTTGTAATCGTTGATAAGGTCTTCCGCAAGCTCCTGAAAGGAAACGTCTTCCTTCGCTGGTTGTTCGTGCGATTCCCCTGCGCTGAGCTTTGTCATGACCTCATGGTAAATGGTCATTGCCTCTTTCTTGCTATTTTTTCTTGTCGAACTTCGTACCTGCTCACCATTGTAAGTAAGGCTGATCCACCATGTCTTGCCCCTCTTATACAGTCCCATCTTTGACCTCCTTTCCGAGGTCCTTGACATGGCCTGATTTCCCTGAGGAATTATATCGCTTGCCGTTAGCAGCGTCAACCACGTCACTGATAATACGGTACACATCGGAGATCTTTTTCCTTGCGGGCATTTTTTTGCTGGGTTGGTGAGATGGTGCTGTTACTTTTTTCGTCTCGATCCAAGCGTCTACGTCCTGCTTTTTAAATCGCAACAAGCGACCGATTCTGTAGTGCGGGATTTCACCGGCCGATGCCATTGCGTACAGCGTCTTGATCTTAATCTTAAGGTATTCGGAAACCTCTTTCACCGTCAGATATACCTTGTCTTCGGTTATACAGTTTTTCTCTTCCATTCTTGATGCCTCCTATCCGGGACCGGACAGGTAACATCCTCAATAATCCCTAGGAATAGCCCAGAGGGTTCCTAGTGAGAGTAATTAAATCAAAAGATCCGTGATCCCTTTTATTTTTAATATGGAGGGGCCATTTCTGGCCCCCGTGACTGATTAAGGTTCATAATTTACGACTTTTTTGTCGGTACTTATAGTCGCTGTGATATTTCGCGACGAGATGGCCGGTCGGTACAAGTTCTTTGTTCCGCCTCGCCAAGAACTGATACTCCATACCCTTCAACAAGGATTTCAGCGGACCTTCGCAAATAACACAGGCAGGGGGGTCCGACTCGCTTCGGACCAGTACATCTTCCAGTTCCATGGCCGTGATGCCGCGTAGCTTTTCATCGCTTTTCGCGAAACGCACCCCCGCGTCTTGAAGGAACAAAATGAACGGCATCGGGACTCTGTCGAACTTGACATATCTCCTTCGTTGCCTGTCATTTACCTGGCTGGAGTACCATGATGCACGCGGATGATCCTTGAGAAGACCGAGTCCGCCTTGCCACCTCTTTGAAAGCAAAAAATCCCTGATGATAAGATGGATAAATCCTAAAGATATCATAATCCTCCTGCGGCCAACGGTCCCGCAAAACGCCTCGACGATGCGCTCATGCAGTTCCTCCGGCCGTTCATTGATGTCAAAGAACGGTCTTTCACTGAGCCAATCCTGGCCCGGATATCCGAGACGAGACGTCACCAGCAAAAAATCCTGGCAACAGCGTCAATATTGTAATTGTTTAGGTAATTGAATCGAAAGCTTCGTTGGAGCGTAATTGAAAATCGTAATTTACGGCTTAATTCTTATTTCATGTCATATACGGATATCGTCAGATGCACCTCCTCACGGCAATGTATAACTAATGTAATATCTGCCTCATATACTGTCAAGGCCCGTCAACGAAAAAAATTATAAAATTTCTCGCGCGAGCCGTGATGCGATGTAACCCATGAATAATGAAGAAAAAAGCATATATCGCGACAAAAAAATAAGGAGGGCGCCGTTGAAGGACCTATCAGGACAGAAGGAAATCCCTGATACTTCCGCAGGGGGCACCAGGGATTTCCATACATCAGACCTCACTTCACCATCTCCAGTATAGTTCCGCCCATCTTCTGGAGTTTGTACCCGCTGTCCGCCGGCAATCCCGGATACTGAGACGCTTTCGTGTAGACGTTGATCACGTGGAACATCGTCTGGCCGTACTCCTTGGGCAGGGCCCAGTCGACGGCCTCTTTCTCTTCCTTGGTCAGCTGGAATTGGTTATTAAAGCTATTGATCGTCGCCTCCGGATGCTCGACCCTGCTTTCGATCGACAGACGGAACTGGTCTTTCTTGCTGGCGAGCTCCCTTGAGATGTCAGACATGACCGCAGGAAGTTCATTTAATATCTTTCCCGATACGTGGCGATAGGACGCGCTCACCTGGGTCTTAGAGACCATACCGTTCGTGCAGGTAAGTCTCAGAACGAAGGCTGCTATGGACAGTGCCGCCAACCCCACCTCGGAATTCGCCATGGATATACCGGGTGTCATCTTATCCCCATTGATGGAGAAGGTCTCCCTGCCATCTGGGATATTCACCACCATGAATTGCTCGTTAAGGGAGCTCTGCACTCTGGCGTCAGGGGCATATCCTAATGATTTCAGCTTGTCGAGCACTTCAAGGTTGTCGGTAGGAATGTATCTCGGCGTGAAAATCGCCCTGACCTCTTGGCCACTGAAACGGAAGAACAGCTGTTCGTTACGCTCGTGCTGCAGCCAGTAGTTGAGGTTCTTGCTTTGTATGTCCGCGGGGCATTTCTTCAGGTAGTAGTACGGTATCCCCAGCCGGTTTGCCATGGATATCTGCGCGATCGGTTTTAACGTATGGGATGAATCGTTGATGAGTATCGTTTCCAGTCCATCAAAGTTAAGGTCCTTCACCCTGACGTAATCGTCGTGATTGTTCAGCGACATTTGATGGACCTTCTCGAACACGTCGCCTAAAGTGGTCATGGTGCTCATTGTGGTCTTCTCCTTTCGTGGTCATTCACTTTATGTATCAAGCGGCCTTACTTCCGGTCATTTCCTGCTTTCTGAGAAGAGCGATTGCCATATGGAGCCGGAACATCCTGGAGACTGTTTCGTCGATCTCAGGGCGAGCCTTATCCTTTTCCACAAGTGCCTGAAGTTCCTTTTCCTGCTCCAAGTAGAGGCCGCTCAAAAACTCTACGATCTCCTGCGTCGTGTGGCTCTTTAGGAGCCTCCGGATATTGACGATCTTCTTCTCCCCGTCCGCATCCCTTGTGATGAGGTACGCTTGCGCCTGTCTTTCTCTCTTCGTCATTGCCATGCGTCACTCCTCCTCATGGACGAAATTATCATCATGGGGGTTCTCGCCATCATTCTTATGGAGTTTGATAAACTCGATCTGATTGGCGATGAGCTTATAGGCGGTCCTCTTCTCGCCTTCCTGAGTGGTCCATTTCTCCTGGTCGAGAGAACCTGTCACGCTAACCCGGTCCCCTTTCTGGAGGTACTGTTCCGCAAGGTCGGCAAGTTTGTTGAAGGCGGTCACCTTGATCCAGCCGGTCCTGTCCTTTCCCGACCTGAACGCGAGATTGAAGCTGACGACATGTGTTCCTTCCGGAGAGAAGAAACTGTCCGGATTTTTTCCAAGGTTTCCCGTTAATATGGTGATGTTCATGATTTTCTCCTTGTAAGCGGTAAATTGTCTGATTTATTGCGGATCTTTTAGGGGTTAAGCGGGCAGCTCTGGTTCAACAGGTTCTTTGTTGGTAATATAGTCAGCATTGATCGTATCGTCCTCTTTCCCGTAATCAGGCATTCCCAGGTCGAAAAGCACGACAGATATGGGCAGCGAGATGGTGGGGTAGAGACACTCGACCTCCTGTTTAACAAGTTCCTGCGTGCTCCCGTAGGGGCTCTTCTCGCTTCTGTGCGCGTTTATGATGACGATCCCCATATCAATTTTGCCCTGAGCGTAACCTACCTGAAGCCTCAGGAGCGCGTCTTGGATGCATTCGTAGGATGACAGGTTGCCGTCTATGGCAACTCCCCTTTTGAATCCCTTGTAATAGTACCTGCGCCCCTCGATGACGTTCAGGTTCTCCCTGTGCCTCCAGTCCATCTCCTCAAGCGCCTGACGTGTGAGTCCTCCGCGGTAGACCGACCCGTAGAGGGCATCGTTGAGGTATTCCATGGTGGACTGGACGTCTTTATCCATGTCCTTTGATATGAGGATGGTTTCAGCTCCCCTGAAATGCATGATTTCAAATGGCATCTCGTGCCTCCTTTCCCGTTGTTTTCGCCAGGTCCATCAGGTGGTCCCTTATTCGGTACATGTCGCCTATTGCATTTCCTTCTTCAATCTTCGCAATCAATGCTTCGAACTGGCCACGGGCGAAGAACCCGTCCATATAGAGCCAGGAGCAAAACAGCATCACGTTGAGAAAAGACGCCTCACCTGTTCCCCATCTCCAAACCTTGTACCCGTAGCGCATCTCGCCGAACTTCTCGTTGCAGCCGAGATACCACAGGTTGATATCCCCCTTGATCGGGTTTCCGTCGTCGTCGAAGCAGTTGCCGGAGTCCTCCATGAGGAAATCGTAGATCTCCTGTCCGGTCGCCGCCCTGTTCGTCATCTCTTCGCTGAAGTTGTTCGTGTATATCTTGCACCAGATGCTGACCGGTACTTTCTTCAATGGATTGAATACCGTCATCTGTATCTCCTTTCTATTCTTGAGAGTCGCTCCCCACGATCTCGTCGACAAAGACCGATTTTTTGCAGGGTTGCCCCATATACGTGTGGGAATAACTGATATAAAGGTGCTTCATTGCCCGAGATATTCCCACGAAGACGATGCGCCGCTCCTCCTCAATGTCACCTTTCTTGGTAGGGGTTATCCCTTCAACGAGTCCTATGACAAAGACTGCGGGAAACTCGAGCCCCTTTGCCTTGTGGATGGTCATGAGGGACACACCCTCCTTGTCATTCACCATCTCGTCTTCGAAGGTCTCCGTGTACTCCAGGAACTTCTCTATGCTCGTGTACCGTGCCGCCGCAAGCTGCAACTGATTGAGGTTTAATATCTTGACGTCATCCGGAGACGGTATGTCCTCGTCGCTCACAAACCTGTCGTAGTCGAGACCGGTCCTCAAAAGGGTGATGACCTCCGCCGGTCCCATATTGCCTTCATATTCCACAAGGGGGTCCATGAATGAGATGAATTCCTTGATATTCTTCCGGACGTAGGGAAGGTCTATCCCTATTTCCTTGAGTCCCCTGTACAGGTGGACTCTTCTCTTGTTTGAGAATGTCTCCAGTTCCTTGACGAACTTCCTGCTCACGTACCGATTGGGAACATTCAGGATGTCAAGGAGGGCCTCATCCGATTCGTCCGATTCAGGGTTATGGATAACCTTGAGGTAATTAAGAAGGTGCCTTACCTCAGGACGGTTGTAGAAGTTGAGGCCGTTCTCTATGTGGTAGGGTATCTTCAGCCGCGAGAATGTTTCCTCAATGATACGTGACTGGAAATTAGCCCTGTAGAGGACGGCGATGTCTTTGTATACATAGCTCCTATGCTCAACCAGTTCCATTATCTCGTTGACAAGGTTCAGCGCCTCTCCTTCTTCCGATGACGCCTGAAGGACTATTACCTCATCACCGCTTTCGTTGTTCGTCGTTAATGTCTTGTCTATCTTCCTCACATTGTGCCGGATAAGGTTCTGGCACCCTTTGAGAATCTGCGGAGTAGAGCGGTAATTTAGGTTAAGGATGAAGACCTCCGAGCCCTCGAACATACTGTGGAAATGAAGTATGTTTCCGACAGACGCACCCGTGAAGGCGTAAATTGATTGCCAGTCGTCGCCGCACACCCAGAAACTCGATTTGTTCCCGTTCCCATTGATCAAGGTCTTCAGTATCTCGAGTTGGACAGGGTTCGTGTCCTGGTATTCGTCGACGAGAAGATGAAGATACCGGTCCGCGTATTTGCTTCTGATTTCAGGGTAATCGTTGAGGAGGCGATAGGATTCCACCAAGAGGTCATCGAAGTCCATGAGGTACTTCTTCGCCTTCTCCCTGTCGTATTTCTCGTAGATGTCCGCAACCTTTTGCATCGTCTTGTCTCCCTCATAGAGCGCCCTGAATTCCGCTACATTGATGAGGTTATTTTTAGAAAGGCTGATCTCGCTTAAGACCATCCCAACGGATACGTCCTTGAGCCGCATGTGCTTCATGATGTTCCTTAAGAATACGATCTGGTCCTTACCCGTTAATATCTCGAAGACCTTCCCCTCCGACCGTAAAAGGAAGTGGCAGAAGGAATGGATGGTGGACAATGTGACCCGTGACGCCATATCTCCCAGTACGGGAATGAGTCTCTGCCGCATCTCCTCAGCTGCGTTGCGGGTAAAGGTAAGCCCCAAGATGTTCTCCGGCGCCACCTTGTGTTCTTTTACAAGTATTCCTATCCTCTCCATCATGGTCATTGTCTTGCCACTTCCCGGCACCGCTATGACCGCGGCTATTCCGTTTCGAAACCCTGCCGCTTTTTTCTGTTCTCGATTCAAACTGGACAATCTCTTTCACCTCCTCGTTTAATGGTCACGCCGCATTTTCTAAGAACCACTCGTCGCACGCCTTCTTGAAGGCGCATCCCTTGCACTTCCAGTTGGACGGACTGTCGTTCGGGATAAAGACCCCTTTTGAGATACCTGATGCGACCTCAATGATCTTCCTTGCGGCGCGTATCTCGTCCGTTTCCGATCTTGTGGTGTAATATTGCTCGAACTTTGGCGTCTTGGTCTTGATGAGGCAGTCGAACCGCAGGATGATCTCCCGATCATGATACCCCATTGCCTTTGCCGCCATCTGGTACAGGGTCAGCTGGAAGTTCCTGTCAACCTCATCTCGGGAATATGACCTGCCTGACGTCTTGAAATCGGTGATGATGAGGGTTCCCGATGCGTCCTCCTCTATGAGGTCCATCGCGCCTATTATGGGAACGCTGCATCCATCAAGGAGAAAGCTGAAGGGTTCCTCTATGGCGAGCACCTCGAATTCATTCTGAGGCCTCTTGTGGTAGTAGGCGGTTAAGAGTTCCTTTCCCTCAAGGAGCAGGATGTCAAATGACTTTCCTTCCGCGTACTGGATATCGTCCCTGTCCTTTGCGATTCCGATCCAGTGCTGCTCGAATGATTCATGTATTTCTTTTATAGATAGCGTCAAACCCGCCATCTGGTTCTGATATATCTCCGCCAGGACGAGATGGATGACGCTCCCGAACTCAAGCGCGTCCGGTTTCATCTCAGGTTTCAGTTTGTCTATCCTCCCGAACTTATACAGGAGTCCGCAATCTAGGTAATCTCCTATGGATGATGCGGAAAGGTGTGGCAATGCCCGTAAATCGCTTAGCGACATTTGATAACCTCCTTGTTTTTCGTATTTGGTTGAATTAAGAATGGACAGGATGCGTCAACCCCTTTTCATATCCTGTCCGGATGGGGGGCGTATGATGGGGGGTTGATTATGATGCCTGCTGCAGGATGCGGATAAAGGCGGATGCGTCTGACGCCGTCAGGTTTTCAACGGGAAGGTTGTACGCCTTCATGGCAAGGTTCTCTAGGTCCTCTACGGACATGTTGCGCCTTCTGGAGAGGTTGTATATGGCGTTCTTTTGTGCCTCCGATATCATAGGGGAGGGTTTCTGAATGGACTTCCCATTGCCATTTTTCTTGTCAGGACTGGCAGGGGATTTCGCCTGAACGGGTTGTGTTTCAACTGGAACTGCTTGTCCGGATGTTTCTTCTGAGGTTTCTTCGACCTTCTGTCCATCCCCGTTCTGAGGTTTAGAGGCAATCTTATCTTTCCTGGGGAATTTCCTGATATTGTCAGGTCTCAGGGCAACCTTTTTGCCGTCGTGATCTCCGATGATGTCGTTGAGGTCGCCTAGTTCCTCTAAGGCCGTCATCCCGATGTTGTCCATGTCACGGAACGCCCGCGCCTTTGCCCGTGTGCTTGCCATGCGGATCAGGTGCTTGGCAACCTTGATGTTACAGTTCTGGGGATTAGCGTCGCCGATGTCCGAAAACCTCCTTCCATCGACGGTCTCGACCCGTGCCTTGCATATGGCAGTATTCCCGTTCTCTTGCGTCGGGTTCTGGATCAGCTCCACGTCGACCGCGCAGAGGTTCTTCTGGTGCGCCACGTCGAGAAGTCCTGCGTAGAGCACGAAATCCTTGTCATCGATCCTCTTGATGAACGTGTCCTCCAGTTTCGGTCTCCACCTTTCGAGGAAATGGACATTCTGGGGGTCACCCTCCGTTACCGATGTCATGACCGCCATGACGTGCTTGCACCTGAAGGTCGTGTCGTTCTTGAATCCCCGTGCGAAGTCGCCGCAGTTGCAGTAGTAGTCGGTCTCGCTGTTGTAGCACACCTTGTAGCATATCTTCCCTTCTTCCGACTCCACGTAGAACCAGGGGGAGTCCTCCAGACGGAAGACCTTGAGGTTCTGTGAGCGTTCGCTTCTCTTAATCGCTTCCTTGTTCGTCATTTTTTGCCTCCTTTTGAATTATTTTTGTCCTTTTTGACGGATATGAAGATGTTTGCGATGATCTCTGCTACCTTGACGAGGAGCTTCATGGTGGGTCCTGTTATCATAGGCATACCTCCTGGGATGAAGTGGGGTTGAGAAGAACCGGTTGGTTTGGTTCTGGAATGGAATGGTAATCAGTATCTTTTTCTGACTGGAATCAGGATTGCGGGATCTTATATAAAATTAATATATGTAGAGAGGAGGGCCATCTCGGAATAAAAGCGTCTCACGACTCGCTGCTATCGATCAAGAGGTACCCAACGGAAGGGTATCTGATGTAGTAATGATCGTGATAGATTTTGAACCCCTTGTTAGGGCCACGTATAATTCTTTGGCTGATAACGAGGCAGCATCCAACACAATCACATGGTCAAATTCCAAGCCCTTCACCAAGAGCGTTGTTCCTATCAGTTTGGGATAAGAAATTGGCCGGCCGCCGTGTCTGAAAATGCTCTGATATTTTATGGCGGCTTCTTCGAGAGTTATCTGTGGACATTGTGAATGTACCGTCAACACATGGATTGCTCGATTGAGTAAATCTCTACGAACGGGGATCACTGATGGATTTTTCTTAAGGGCTAAGAAAAACTGTTTGAGATTGTCACTGGAAGGATCTTTTAGATACATATTGGCGGCTGCGGTTACCGTCGAACATTTTGTGTTTTTTGTAATGATCACTGTTTCTCCGCGTCTTGTTCCTGCGGATAATGAAGTTTTTAGCTTTGCCATGCATTGTGCCGCGAAATCAATAGCATGCATAAGTTTGGTACCGGAACCGCGTGCGTTCGTGATTTTTTTTACAAAACTAAAAAGAGCATTCCCTTCGATTTCCTCAATTGAGGAAAATGTACCACAAAGATTGCGGGCGAGGTGATGGCCTTTATTTTTGAATTCGGACGAGCCGCCATGAATGGCAATAACCTTTTCGCCCTTTTTTATGTCGAAATATTTGCAAGTGGAAAATTGCTTAATATTTTTATCTTCTTCATCTATACAGTAAACTTTGACTCCTTCCGGGTATGGCGGAGATAGAATAATCTGCTCTTGCTTTTCGAGCTTATCGCGAATACCACAAAGCCATTCTCCGATTTCAGCTGTTCCGGCATTATGCCAACGCCACGGCTTATTCAATTTGCCGAGATGCACAAAAGAGGGATAAATGTCTTCTTCCCAGCAAACAGGTTCATCGGCAAAATCAAAAACCCCTTGTAATGGATCGCCTAAAACGCAACACGGTAACCAGTTAGCCAAACCTATAACCATGGAGTGTTGTGATTTGGAACAATCCTGGTACTCATCTACAAAGAAATGTCTATATGATGCCCGGATGATTCTTCCAACAAAATCATGATCCAATAGTTTTGTGCAAACATCGTATAATTCAGTCCATTGATTTCCTTCCGGGTGCTCAACGGTCCATCCGGAAGTCTTCGGGTATGAAAGGCAAAGTCGAAGGGCCCAACTCGCAATAGTATCGATCTGGTATCTTAACGTAACAACGCCGACGTCGCGCATTTTCTTTTGAAGAGCGTTAACACCGGCGTATGTGTGGGTTAGGATCAGTGCGCGCCCAGTAGAGTTTAGAGCCGCATAGGCAATGAGATGTGTTTTCCCGAAACCGGCGGGCGCAATGATGTAACCATTCCCCTCGTTTTGGGCCAGGATTCTTGCCAAACTATTCATGGTCGATCCAAGCTCTTAATAACCTGGTCTTCTTAACGATGTCTTTTTCGACCATATATGGCAGTTCAAGACAATTTTTAAAAATATTAAACCAATCTTCGGCCTTATCTTGTCGTTTAAACCATTCACTAGTTTTTGCGGCTTTTCCGATTGCCTCTCGTATAAGGTAATTATCAGTCCATTTTGTCCGGTCCCTTTCGAAACCTGCACCGTATTGGGTGCCGACTTGATCAATAATTTTTTCACCTCCCGTAACTTCTGCTAAATTGACGCAGTTAAGCACAATATCCCAAGGTAAATCCGCCATAACCCTTTGTTCGACAGACATTTCATCATCCCATGATATGACTGTGATTTGTTTTTTGATTAATTCTTGGGCATCGGTTTTGGAAAAATTTGACGAGTCTGAATCAACAATCACGGCCACTTCATATCCGAGTTCTTTCATGTTGCTGGCAAATCCTTTAATTTTGTTTGCGCCGTTTGCATCAATGCAAGAGACTCCTTGGTATGCAAAAGCAGGTTTGTCTTGTCCTAGCCAGTAATTGTCAAGACCTCTACAAAGGCCTATTTCAGTTGCGCCTTCGCATACGATGACTCTATTTGATAGAAATGCTTCTGCTGCCGACCGAATATTTCCTTGGATTGAATCCGCTATGGCCTCTTTATTGGTACTTACAACGTCAGTTTTCCCTTTTACAGATCGCACAACATATAAATCGCTTACTGTCAGTTCTCTCAAAACAACGGGGGAATGTGTGGTGAGGAAATATTGCCCGGTGTTATCTTCCTTAATATGTTTGAGTAGTCTAGTAATACGGGACGGCTCCAGCCCCATTTCAATCTCATCGAATAAAGTTATATGAGATTGTCTTAACACCTGTTTTTGCAAACCGCAAGTTAGCATCCGTCTTGATCCTAGGCCTAATTGACGAACGGGAATATCTCCATCATGAAGCGCCAAACCTCCCAAGTTGATATTAATCGCTCCAATGTCCAAGTGGGCTCTGTATGAATTGTTAACGGATACTCCCAATGCCTTAGCTACAGTCTCTGCCTGACCTGCGGTGTAATCAAAATCTGTCAAATCCGTGGAACGTTTGCTATCAAGAGCATCCTTGGCAGCACGGGCCGCCCCAGCTAGCGATGAAACTATACTCTGTGCGTCTGTCAATTGGGATAATACTGACCCCTTGCTCCATGTTAGATGCCGATCGGCGTATGTCCCGATATAGCCGACCGAAACCTTCGCTCTGTCTCCGGCTTTAAACTCTATTCCTTCCTTGACCCGATCATTTATTATTTTCCATTTTGGTTCGAGACCTCCATCCACTTGAAGTGCAACAGTTAAGGCATCTTCGAAATCGGGTCCCGGCTCATCCGAAATTTGCAGAGTTGTCTTATTCCATCCACGCAAATATTGACCAAATTTTGTTACATCCAGAAATTCGTCCGGAAGATCACCAATAGTAACTTCGATTAAAATGGGCTTGTCTGTTTTAGATTGGTAAAAGTCCGAATCATCAAAAGAGAGATTCCATTGAGGGTGAAAGGCGAATCTGATCGCTTCGAGAATAGTGGATTTCGTTGAATCTCCACGACCAATAAAACAAAATAATGTGCAGTCGGGCAAGGCCCATTGCAATTGTTTTATTCCGCGAAAATGTTCGATTTTAATATAACGAATTTTCATGGTGTTTTCTTTAATTGAATTCTACAGTTGCAGGTTTTAAGAGTCAATGTGTTTCTTCGTAACATTACTTAGTTTGGCAATATTCTTAATTATGAAAATCCACTCACTTCGTTAAGCGTGCGGTTATTCGTTGCTTTCTCTAACAAATCTTTATATCATGTTATTATTATTGATATAAATCATTTTCCAAATAATTTTCAGTAATTTAGGAATTGTCATGGGAATAAAAAAGTCACAGCTTTACAGCTCAATCTGGCAAGGATGCGATGAACTCCGTGGAGGTATGGACGCATCACAGTACAAGGATTATGTGTTGGTCCTCTTGTTTGTCCGTTATGTTTCGGACAAATACGCGGGAAAAAAGAATCAGGATGTAGATGTTCCAGACGGAGGCGGTTTTGCAGACCTTGTAAAACTCAAAGGCAATCCGCATATCGGTGAAGGGATCAACAAGGTCCTGGCAAAATTGGCCGAGGCGAACGGACTTCAGGGCGTCATTGATGCGGTGGATTTTAACGATGAGGACAAGCTTGGGAAAGGCAAAGACATGCAGGACCGCCTTTCCAACTTGATCGCCATTTTTGAAAATCCGGATTTGGATTTCAGCAAGAACCGCGCGGAGGGCGACGACCTTTTAGGCGATGCCTATGAATACCTGATGAAGCATTTTGCTGTGGAGTCCGGCAAAAGCAAAGGGCAGTTCTACACGCCTGCAGAAGTTTCGCGGATTATCGCTAAAGTTATTGATGCAAAGAAAGCCACCGGCAAGATGCAAATAGCATATGACCCCACTTGCGGAAGCGGTTCGCTGCTTTTGAAAGTTGCGGATGAAACGCCAAAGGGAGTTTCCATAAATGGCCAGGAACTTGATAACGTCACTGCTGGCTTAGCCATATTGAATATGTGGCTCCACGGAAAAACGACAGCGGTTATTAAAAAAGGATATAGCACTCTTTCGAATCCTCTTTTTACCGATCATGGCGCGCTAAAGACATATGATTATGTGGTAGCTAATCCACCCTTTTCGTACAAAGCATGGCGGACCGGTTTCTCACCCGAAAACGATCCTTATGGCCGCTTTGACGGTTATGGGATACCGCCAAAGAAAAACGGCGATTATGCCTTTCTACTTCATATTCTGAAATCTCTTAAAAGTACTGGCACCGGCGCGGTCATTCTCCCTCACGGAGTTTTATTCCGAGGAAACGTTGAAGCAGATATTCGGACAAATATTATTAAGCGGGGATACATCAAAGGAATTATTGGCCTACCAGCTAACCTCTTTTATGGCACCGGCATTCCAGCTTGCATAATTGTTCTTGATAAGAAAGATGCAGCTGACCGCAAAGGCATTTTCATGATCGACGCTTCGAAAGGGTTTGTAAAGGATGGCAATAAAAACCGTCTCAGGGAGCAGGATATAAGGAAGGTGGTGGATACCTGGGAAGGGCAACTAGAAATTCCTAAATATTCCCGTTTTGTTCAAAATGAAGAAATCATCAAAAATGATTGTAATTTAAATCTTCCAAGATACATTGATACCCAAGAACCC
>Ga0172382_10008569_pt1 | contig 14192 bp, 15 predicted proteins | sample Leawel138RmetaG_FD_122245 | JGI IMG/M metagenome (GOLD analysis project Ga0172382, IMG submission 122245) | Leachate microbial communities from a municipal landfill in Southern Ontario, Canada - Leachate well 138R metaG | ecosystem: Engineered > Solid waste > Landfill > Unclassified | place...
AGACCGTACAGCAGGCGCGTGCCGTCGGCGGCGTTGATCTCCACCCAGCTGTCATCGGTGAAGTGCAGTTCCAACTGCACCTCCTCCGGCGCGGCCGGCACGCTGGCAGGCGCTGCGGTGACCGGCGGTTCTGCAAGCGCCGCAACCGCGGCATCGGGTAGCGTATCGGCTTCGGTCACGGGCGGTGCGTCGGGCTCCATCCCGGCCTCCGGCGGCAGCACCGGCTCGAATTCGTCGAGAGGGGTGACCACCCCGCCATCTTCTTCTATGGATGTGGTGGGTGTCTGGAGGGGTGTCGGGGGAGGCACCAGATCCAGCGGGTCCGTCGCCACCGACGGTGCCTGGTCACCGCTGTCCGCCGCGTCGCCATCGGGCAGCGGCAGGGTCAATGCCGCCGGCGCCTCGGCCGATGGCGCCTGGTCGCTGAAACGCGCCACCAGGGTCGGCCCGAATTCCCAGGCCAGCAGGCCCAGCGCCCCCAGCAGCAACAGCGTGAACAGCCCCGTCCAGGGGATGCGCGGCGCACGGAGGCTCAGGCGCCGCCGGCGCGGCAGGCCCATACTGCGCGGCGCCGGCTCGGTCGGTGCCTGAGCCTGATAGGCCTCCAGCACCCGATCTTCAGCCACTCCGACCAGGCGTGCATAGTTACGCAGGTAACCACGCACGAAGATGGGCGCGGGCAACCGCCGGTGGTCGTCCTGCTCCAGTGCCTCGACGGTGCGTACGTTCAGATTCAGCTGGACCGCGATCGCACCGGTGGAGAGACCTTGCGCCTCGCGGGCCGTGCGCAACAGCGGCCCTACACCTGCAGGGTCAACCGTCACGGTGCCAGCGGTTTCGGTGCCAGGCGTGTCGGTTACAGGTGCCTGGGTTACGGGCGTATCACTCATCGGCCGCCTTGCCCTGGAGCTGCCTGGCCTGAGGGGACTGCGGGAAGTGATTCTTCAGCAGCAGGCTGTAGCTGGCCTCGGCGTTGCGGTCGCCAAGGGCGCGCTCGGTCTGAATGCCCAGCCACAGGCTCTCGGCGCTCGGCCGCACCACCTCGTGCAGCCGCTGCAGATAGGCGCGCGCGCTCATGTACTGCTTCTGTTCGACCCCCAGGCGCGCCATCTGCAGCAACGCGGCCGGATAGCGCGGATTCAGTTCCAGCGCCCGCCGCCAGTACTGTTCGGCCTTGGCGACATCCTTGGCGCCGTAGGCGCAGATGCCGGCGTTGGTGAGCGCCATGTACGGGGCGTCGTACAGCGGCTCGTTGGCCGCCGCGAGGAAATGCCTTTCGGCCTCCGGCCAGCGGTCATCCCGGCACAGGAAGGCACCGTAGTTGTTCTGTGCACGCGCATCCTTCGGGTTGAGACTGACGGCGCGCCGGAAGTGCTGATCCGCCTTGGCGGTCTCACCCAGACTCTCGTAGAGCACGGCGATGCCGCTGTGCGCCGCCGCCAGGTTCGGCTCCTGTTCGAGCGCCTTCTGGAACTTCTCCATGGCGGCGTTCTTCTCGCCCTCGCGCATATAGTGCAGGCCCAGTTCGACGTTGATCTCGGCCGGGCTCTGACCGGGCGGATAATCCTTCGTGTTCTGCGTGCAGGCGGTAGCCATCAATGCCGCCGCCAGGACGGCTGCCATTCCGAGCTGTCTCATGAAACCACATCCTGTTGCAGGTGTTGTGCGGCCACCCCGATGGCACGCAGGCGCCGTCGCGTGCGGTCCTGGAACTGTCCGGCCAGCTGGCCGCAGGCGGCGTCGATGTCGTCGCCGCGGGTCCTGCGGGTGATGGTCACCAGACCGGCGTCGACGATGATCTGCTGGAAGCGCGCGATGCGCTCCGCCGGGCTGCGGCGGTAGCGTGTGTTCGGGAACGGGTTGAAGGGAATCAGATTGACCTTGGCCGGCACGTCGCGCAGCAGCCTGGCCAGTGCACGCGCCTGTTCGTCGCTGTCGTTGATGCCATCGAGCATGACATATTCGAAGGTCACACGGCGGCGCGAGCCGTCCCCGACATAGCGCCGGCAGGCAGCCAGCAGCTCCCGGATCGGATACTTGCGATTGATCGGCACCAGTTCGTCACGCAGTTCGTCCGTGGGCGCGTGCAGCGACACCGCCAGCGCCACATCGCAGGCCTCGCGCAGCCGGTCGAGCTCGGGGACGACGCCGGAGGTGCTGAGTGTCACCCGGCGCTTGGATAAGCCGAAGGCCAGATCGTCGAGCATCAGCCGCATGGCCGGCACGACGTTGTCGAAATTCAACAGCGGCTCGCCCATGCCCATCATCACGACGTTGCTGATGGCGCGGCCGTTCTCGTTGCAGCTGATCCCGTCGGCGGCGAGCAGCCGGCTGGCAACCAGCACCTGGCCGATGATCTCGGCGGTGGTCAGATCCCGGTTGAAGCCCTGCTGCGCCGTCGAGCAGAAGCTGCAGTTCAGCCCGCAACCGACCTGCGAGGACACGCACAGCGTGGCGCGGTCGCGTTCGGGGATGTAGACGGCCTCGATGCAATTGCCGTCGGCCAGCCGCAGCAGCCATTTCCGCGAACCGTCATCGGATTTCTGGTCCAGCGCGACGTCCGGCAGGCGTACCTCGGCGAGATCCACCAGACGCGCGCGCAGGGCCTTGCTGAGGTCACTCATGGCAGCGAAGTCGTCGACACCACGCTGATAGACCCACTGCAGGATCTGCCGCGCACGGAACGGCTTCTCGCCGAGACCGGAAAAGACGTTTTCCAGCCCCTGGCGATCGAAATTCAGCAGATTGATCTTGGTGGTGTCGGTCATTTCAGCCGTATGCGTCATGCAGCCTTACAATCAATTCACTTTAACCACAAAGGACACGAAGTACACGAAGGAGATCGGATTGAAAATAAAGGTATCTCTGATCAACTCATTGAAGCCATCATCGCGAGCGAAGTGAAGCACTCTCCCAGCTGATGCATCAAGGGCTTGGCGATTGCTTTGTCGCTACGCTCGCAATGACGGATAAATCAGAGATTCCGGAAACCTTTGTGCCCTTGGTACCCTTTGTGGTTACTACACGATCACCGCGTACGCGGGCAGAGTTCGTTACTGACGTCCCTGGCCACCGCATCGGGCTTGATGATGGACGGGGTGCGCTCGACGGCCATGGCACGGGGCTCCGCGAGCTGCCGGGGAAGATAACATAAACCCGCGGCTAAACGCGGGTTTAGTGAATAGAACTCCAGCACCCTAGTGTACCGCTGCCGGCAATCACGGGCAATTGCAGCGGCAGCGGCATCCGGCTAGTCGCGTTCCTCGATCCAGGCCATCTGGATGGCTTCCAGGATCTTCTCGCCACTCCGGTCGGGATTGTCGTCGAAACCCTCCAGGGCCAGGACCCAGTTGCGCAGATTCACGAAATTGACCCGCAGCGGATCCACGTCCGGGTGGGCCTCATCCAGGGCGATGGCGATGTCGAGGGTATCGGTCCATTGCATAAATTCAAGTCCCAGGTTCTAGGTTCTAGGGGCGGGGTCGGGAACAGGGGGGTTCCCTTCGGCCCTAGGACCTCGGCGCTGCTTCACTGACCATATTGATGGTGTATTTGGGGATCTCCACGACCAGGTCGGTGTCGCCGACCACGGTCTGGCAGCTCAGCCGCGAGTCCGGGTCCAGGCCCCACGCCTTGTCGAGCAGATCCTCCTCGGTCTCCTCCGCAACGTTCAGGGACTCGGCACCCTCGCGGATGTGGACGTGGCAGGTGGTGCAGGCGCAGGACTTCTCGCAGGCGTGCTCGATCTCGATGCCGTTCGCGAGCGCGGCGTCGCACACGGTGACGCCGGGCTCGACCTGGATGACCGCCCCGTCCGGGCAGATTTGTTCGTGGGGCAGGAAAATGATCTGGGGCATTGCTCTTACTCAGATTCGTATTGTGAAAATCATTGCTGGCCACGGAACCACACGGAAAGACACGGAATAGTGCGTAATGCAAAAGTCCGGCGATCATCTCAAATGCCATGGTCTGGAATTTTATCCGATGAGTTTTTCCGTGTGGTTCCGTGGCCAACAATGGTTTTGTATGATCGCCCATCCATGCGACCCTGTGGTCATACTCATGATCACTTGAAATCGTCCACCCCATGGCCGGCCATGGCCTGGCGGATATGGGCGTCCATGCGCCGGGCGACGTAGTCGGCGCTGGCCTGCTCGACGGCCTCGATGGCCTGCTTGATGGCGCCGGCATCGTCGCCGCGGCGCAGGCGGTCGAGCGCGGCGGCCGCCGCGTCGATGCGGGCGCGCTCGGTGGCGTCCAGAAACAAGGCACCGTCCGCCGCCAGGGCGGCGTTCAGGGCCTCGATGACACGGTCGGCCTCGACCCGCCGTTCGCGCAGTTTGCGCGCTTCCATGTCGTCGTGCGCATGGGTCATGGAATCGCGCAGCATGGTCTCGATCTCGCTGTCGGCCAGACCGTAGGACGGCTTCACGGCGATGCTCGCCGCCACGCCGCTGGTCTCCTCGCGCGCGGTCACGCTCAGCAACCCGTCGGCATCGACCTGAAAGGCCACGCGGATACGCGCCGCACCCGCCACCAGCGGCGGGATCCCGCGCAGCTCGAAGCGCGCCAGTGAGCGGCAGTCGGATACCAGTTCACGTTCGCCCTGCAGCACGTGCAGCGCCATGGCGGTCTGGCCGTCCTTGAAGGTGGTGAACTCCTGGGCGCGTGCCACCGGGATGGTCGTATTGCGCGGAATGATCCGCTCCACCAGCCCGCCCATGGTCTCGATACCCAGCGACAGCGGGATCACGTCCAGCAGTAGTGTTTCGTTCCCGGGTTTGTTGCCGGCGAGGATATCGGCCTGGGTGGCGGCGCCGATGGCGACCACCTTGTCGGGATCGATGTCGACCCGCGGCGCACGCCCGAAGAACTCGCCGACACGCTCGCGCACGCGCGGCACGCGGGTGGAACCACCGACCATCACCACGGCGGTGATCCCATCGACCTTCACGCCGGCATCCCGCAATGCGCGGCGGCAGGGACCCAACGTCTGGCTGACGAGTGGGTCGATCAGTTCGTTGAGCTGCGCACGGGTGAGTTCACCCTCCCAGTGGCTGCCATCCATCAATTCTATCCGCAGTGGCACAGCCCCGGTCTCGGTCAAGGCCTCCTTGGCGGCACAGGCGTCGCGCAGCAGACGGCGCATCTGCATGTGGTCGGCGTCGTCGCCGATGCCCGCCGCGCGCATGATCCAGCTGGCGACGGCGCGGTCCATGTCGTCACCGCCGAGCGCGGTGTCGCCGACCGTGGCCAGGACCTCGAACACACCCTGGTTCAGGTGCAGGATGGAGACGTCGAAGGTACCGCCGCCGAGATCGTAGACTGCGATCACGCCATCGTTGTCGCGGTCCAGACCGTAGGCGACCGCCGCTGCGGTGGGCTCGTTCAGCAACCGCAGCACGTTCAGCCCGGCGAGCGTGGCGGCATCCTTGGTCGCCTGACGCTGGGCATCGTCGAAATAGGCCGGCACGGTGATGACCGCACCGGCGAGCTCACCGCCCAGCGATTCCTCCGCGCGGATCCGCAGGACCTTGAGGATCTCGGCGGAGACCTCCACGGGGCTGACGTCGCCGCCGGCGGTGCGAATGCGCGGCATACCGGAGACACCGGGCACGAAGGTGTACGGCAACTGCGTGCCCAGGGTCTTGATGTCCTCGACGCCGCGGCCCAGCAGACGCTTCACCGAGGCGATGGTGTTCAGCGGATCCCGGGCCGCGGCCGCCCTGGCCTCGACGCCGACGACACGGCTGCCATCCGGCCGATAGTGCACGATCGATGGCAGCAGATGTCGCCCGTCGTCGTCGGGCAGGGTGTCCGCCAGACCGCTGCGCACAGTCGCGACCAACGAATGGGTGGTGCCGAGATCGATGCCGACCGCCAACCGGTGCTGGTGCGGCGCGCTGGACTGCCCGGGTTCTGAGATCTGCAGTAATGCCATAGGGATCAATTTTAACCACTAAGGACACGAAGGAACGGCATAGTCATCCCAAAACCCGTATTGGCCACGGAAACACACGGAAAAATACGGACGGGATCAACTGCTTCACACAGCAGCCCATCTTACCCGCCAGGCGCTGCACCGGGGCTTCACGACTCTGCGTCACTGCTGGGATCTATAGCGTTTTATACATGTTCAACGCGGAGGCACGGAGGTTTTCAGTATTGAATCCTCTCGGGATTTTCCCTGCGTCGAGTAAACCTGGATCAATCAGAATTTATTTCAGTGCCTTCCGTGTGCTTCCGTGTGTTTCCGTGGCCAATACGGTTTTCAGGTTTGCGGACCCGGTTGTGTCCTTCGTGTCCTTAGTGGTTGCCGCGGGCTCAACCACCGAGCCCTTCTTCCAATTCGGCCTCCAGTTCCTCGGCCTCGTGGGCGAGCTTGCGGAAGAACTGCAGGTGCTGGATGGCGGTCAACGCCGCTGCGGGTATCTCATCGGGCTGCGCGAGCGCGGCACCGAGCTCGATCTCGAGTCTCTCCAGGCGTGTGCCGATGCGCCCCAGGATAACCGCGAGCGCACCGCCAGGATCCGCGGTGTCGCGCACCGCCGCCAGTTCCTCGCGCAGTTCGATCTGCTCCATCAGAAAACCGGGATCCTGATGGGTGGCGCGTTCGTCATCGAAACGATGACCGCGCAGCTCCAGCAGGTAGCGGCCGCGCGCCAGGGCGTCCCTCAGTACTTGGTAGCCTTCGTTGATGCGCGTTGCCTGCTGCATGGCGATGCGCCGCTCCTGATCGCCCGCGCTGGCGAAACGGTCCGGATGCACCAGCCGCTGCAGATCGCGGTAGCGGGCGTCGAGCACCGCACGGTCGAGGCCGAAGCCCGGTGCCAGGCCGAATAGTTCGAAGTAGTTCTGCTTGAGGTCCACGGATCAGGGGGGCGGATTCGGGCCGGGCCGGTGATGACTGCGCGCCCGGGGTGTGCCCGGGATGTACTCAGACGTTGAAGCTCTCGCCGCAGCCGCAGGTGTCCTTCACGTTCGGGTTGCTGAATTTGAAGCCCTCGTTCAGACCTTCCCGGCCATAGTCGAGTTCGGTACCGTCCAGGTAGACCAGGCTCTTGGGGTCGATGACGATCTGCACACCGTGGCTCTCGAACACCTGATCGTCCGCCTCGATGGCATCGATGAATTCCAGTACATAGGCCATGCCGGAGCAGCCTGTGGTCTTCACACCCAGACGCAGACCAATACCCTTGCCACGGTTGGCCAGGAATTTCTGTACCCGCTCGGCGGCACCTGCAGTCAATGTAATCGCCATGCTTGCGTACCCCGTCTTCAGGCCGTCCTGCTCACCTGTCCACCCGTCTGCTTGGTCTGGTAATCCGAAATGGCCGCCTTGATGGCGTCTTCGGCCAGCACTGAGCAATGAATCTTCACCGGTGGCAACGCCAGCTCCTCGGCGATCTGGGTGTTCTTGATCTGGCTCGCCTCGTCCAGGGTCTTACCCCTGACCCATTCGGTCAACAGGCTGCTGGACGCGATCGCACTGCCACAGCCGTAGGTCTTGAACTTGGCGTCCTCGATCACGCCGTGTTCGTTGACCTTGATCTGCAGCTTCATGACATCGCCGCAGGCCGGCGCACCGACCATGCCGGTACCGACACGGGTGTCATTCTTGTCCAGGCTCCCCACGTTGCGGGGGTTCTCGTAATGGTCCAACACCTTGTCACTGTAGGCCATGGCTTAGTCCTCGATTGCTGCCCTAACGTTCATCAGTTACGGTGGTATTCAGACGGCGGCGCTTCGGGTCGCGTGAGACAAGGTGCGAGATGCAAGCTAGAAAATACAGGATTTCACTTGCCTCTTAATCGCTTGTCTCTTGCCTCTGAATCAATGCGCCGCCCACTGCACCGTGTTCAGATCGATGCCTTCCTGATACATCTCCCACAGGGGCGAGAGTTCACGCAGTTTGGCCACCTTCTCCTTCACCAGGGTGATGGTGTAGTCGACCTCCTCGGCGGTCGTGTAGCGGCCCAGCGTGAAACGGATCGAGCTGTGCGCGAGCTCATCGTTGCGCCCCAGGGCGCGCAGGACATAGCTCGGCTCCAGCGAGGCGCTGGTGCAGGCGGAGCCGGAGGATACGGCGATGTCCTTGAGCGCCATGATCAGGCTCTCGCCCTCGACGAAATTGAAGCTGACGTTCAGATTGCCGGCCACGCGCCGCGTCAGATCGCCGTTGATGTAGACCTCTTCCATATCCTTGAGGCCGTCCCACAGGCGCTCGCGCAGGGCGAGGATGCGCCTGTTCTCGTCAACCATCTCGTTCGCGGCAATGTGGAAGGCCTCACCCATGCCGACGATCTGGTGGGTCGCGAGCGTACCGGAGCGCAGGCCACGCTCGTGGCCGCCGCCGTGCGTCTGCGCCTCCAGACGTACGCGCGGCTTGCGGCGCACGTACAGGGCGCCGATACCCTTCGGCCCGTAGGCCTTATGCGCCGAGAAGCTCATCAGGTCCACCGGCAGGCTGGCCAGATCGATCGGCACCTTGCCGGCACTCTGGGCGGCATCGACGTGCAGCAGCACACCCTTGGCGCGGCAGATCTCGCCAAGCGTGTGGATGTCCTGGATGACCCCGATCTCGTTATTGACATGCATCACCGACGCCAGCAGGGTGTCCGCGCGCAGGGCCGCGGCGAATATGTCCGGGTCCAGCAGGCCGTTCGGCTGTGGATCCAGATAGGTCACCTCGAAGCCTTCGCGCTCCAACTGCCGGCAGGTGTCCAGCACCGCCTTGTGCTCGGTCTTGACCGTCACCAGATGCCGGCCTTTCTTCTGATAGAAGTGGGCGGCACCCTTGATGGCCAGGTTGTTCGACTCGGTCGCGCCCGAGGTGAACACGATCTCTTTGGGGTTGGCAGCGACCAGCGACGCCACCTGTGCGCGGGCACGCTCCACGGCGGCCTCCGCGTCCCAACCGAATGGGTGGCTGCGCGAGGCCGGATTGCCGAACAAACCGTCCCGCGTCAGGCAGGCGCACATCGCCTCCGCCACCCGCGCGTCCACAGGTGTCGTCGCACTGTAGTCAAAATAGATCGGCGTCTTTACCGTCATGGTCACATCTCATCTCATCATTTCTGTCCGCACCCGCGGCGCGGTCCGCGACGGACCGCTGCAGTGGCCTCCGGGCAGGGCCACAGGCCACCGCTACCGCGGAAAGGCCTGTCAATATGCAAGGTTATTGTATTACAAGAACGACCGAAGCCCCCATCACCGACGCAGGCTGGTCCGCCGCCTACACCCGCGCAGAGGTGAACGGAACCGGTATTTCCACGACGCCACCCTTGCCTGCGGCGCGGTCCTGGCGATCAGCCACTTCCCGCACCCCACCGCGCGCCATCAGATCCCCCAGGGAGATCCGGCTGAGAAATCCGCGGATCTGATCGCTGAGCTCGGTCCACAGGTCATGCGTCAGGCAACGTTCGTCGTTATGGCAGTTCGACAGGCCGCCGCAACGCGTGGTGTCGACGCTCTCGTCGACCGCCTCGATGATGTCGGCAACGGCGATCTGGTCAGAGGGGTGGCCCAGCGAGTAACCACCACCCGGTCCGCGGGTGCTGGCCACCAGGCCTTCCTTGCGCAGCCGTGTAAACAGCTGCTCCAGGTACGACAGGGATATGCCTTGGCGCTCCGAGATCTCCGCCAACTTGACCGGCCCACCATCGCCATGGAATGCCAGATCCAGCATGGCGGTGACGGCGTAACGCCCTTTGGTCGTGAGTTTCATTCGGTCGGCCTGCTGACTTCGGCAGCCCGGTTCGCGGGCCGCCCACTGGTAAGGACGCCTGCCACGATGCCATACCTTAGTAAATCAGTCAAGAATTGCCATCATCCCTGCCGTTGTTCTCCTCGCCTGTCGGCGGTTCGCGCGGCACGGATGACCCGCCCGTACTCTCGATTTCGCAGGCGCCGAGGTCCGGCAGGTCTACCTCGTCGAGTTCCGCGCCCAGGGTCTTGAGCCCCTTGCACACCTCTTCCAGCCGCTGATCCATGCCATGCATATGATCGAGCATGCAATTGATCGCGATCGCCACCGGGTCAGGCATGTCCTTGGTGGTACCGTAGGCATCAAAGCCCATCTTGCGGGCGATGGCGGCACGGCGGTCATCCTCGGGCTCGCGGCGGGTCACCACCCGTCCGGGCACACCCACCACGGTCGCGCCCGGCTCGATGTCCTTGAGGACCACGGCATTGGAACCGATGCGCGCGCCGGCGCCGATGATCACCGGTCCCAGGACCTTTGCCCCGGCACCGATGACGACGTCGTTGCCCAGCGTGGGGTGGCGCTTCCCCTTCTGCCAGCTGGTACCGCCCAGGGTGACGCCGTGATAGAGGGTGCAGTCATCGCCGATCTCAGCGGTCTCGCCGATCACCACGCCCATACCGTGGTCGATGAAGAAGCGCCGGCCGATCCGGGCGCCGGGGTGAATCTCGATGCCGGTGAACCAGCGCATCAGCATGGACCCGAAGCGTGCCACCCATTTCAGGCCCAAGGTCCACAGTTTGTGGTTCAGGCGGTGCCCGAGCACGGCGTGCAGTCCGGGATAGGTGGTGAGTACCTCAAACGTGTTGCGCGCCGCCGGATCGCGATCGAACACGCAGCGCACGTCTTCCCGAAGGCGGCCGAACCTGGATGTCATAGAGGGCGGATCACCGCTGGCAGCATGGACCACGTATCCCGCGGGAGTGCCGGCAAAACCGACCACGGGGCGCGGCCATTGTACCGGCTTCGTTCGGGGGGCGACAGCGGGGCGCTCGCCGCAGCGAGGAAGCCCCGGGCACAGGACGGTCATCGCGGCGCGATCCGTGCAGCTGCCGGCTCTCCTCAGCCACCGCGCGCGGCCCGCGCCTTGGCCTGAGCCGCGCCCAGGATACCGCGCAAGATGTTCATTTCGTTGGCGTCGGGCTGGGCGCGCTGAAACAGACGTCGCAGCCGCCGCACGAGCTGTCGCGGCCGCTGCGGATCCAGGAACTCGAGGTCGATGACCGTCTGCTCCAGATGGGCAAAAAAGCGTTCCATGTCGGCGGCCGTGCAGGCGGGGGAGTCAGGCGGTGAGCCGCGCCAGGCGTGGCCCAGCCTGGCCATGTGCAGCTCGTAGGTCAGTACCTGCACCGCCTGGGCGAGGTTGAGCGAGGCGTAATCCGGGTTGGATGGGATGTGCACCAGGGCGTGGCAGCGCTCCAGCTCGGCATTGGTGAGCCCCGACTGCTCCCGCCCGAACACCAGCGCGACCGGGGCCCGTGCACGCTCCGCGAGCAACCGTTCGGCGCAGGCGCGGGGATCGAGTTCCGGCCAGGGCAGGCTGCGCAGCCGTGCACTTGCGCCGACCACGAAACCACAATCCGCAACCGCCTCCTCCAGGGTATCGCAGCAGTGCGCGCGCGCCAGCAGATCATCCGCACCCGACGCGCGCGCCGTCGCCTCGGCGCTCGGGAAACGTGCCGGGCGCACCAGCACCAGCTGTTCCAGGCACATGGTCTTCATTGCGCGCGCGGCGGCACCGATGTTGCCGGGATGGCTGGTCTGCACCAGTACGATGCGTACACCGCTCAGCATGATGGTTTCAGCGCGGGCCGGCGGCGGGCAGGCTGGCGATGCAGTACTCGACCACCTCCGGCAGCAGCGCCTGCCAGGCGGCGTTGGCCGCCTGCACGCCGCCGTAGGGCGATTCTTCCGGCGCGGCGCGGCGCACCTCGAAGATGCGGCTGGCGACGACACGCCGACCAGTGAGATCGACCAGTTGCACCCGCAGCCGCAGCGTGAACTCGCTCGGCCGGGTGCGGAAGTCCTGGCTGAAATCCAACAGCTCGGTGTCCAGGCGCAGGCCCGGCGTGGCCGGTGACCCCGCGCGCAGCACGGCCGCGAAGCGACCGCTCTGCTCCAGTGCCTCGGCCAGGTCGGGCAGGAGCAACTGTGGCGGCGTCTCCGCCCAGCGGCTGCGGGCGAAATAGCGGATGTCGAAATCCTGCTGGCGATAGGCCATGCGGGGCGTGTCGAGGTCCGCGCGTGCCTGCGGCACGGCGACCAGCAGCACCGGCCCGGCGCCCGTCGTCGGGCCCACCGCCGGGGCGATCTGCGGCTCCAGGACATAGTGCTCGAAGGCCTGCGGCTCGGGCTTGGGCAGAATGGAACAACCCGCCAGCCAGGCCATTGCCAGCAGTGCCAGCAGTGCAAACGGCAGACCACGTCTGTGCATCGTTCGTATCCTCGCTACTCGCCCGGCCCCGGGGTCGTCAGTTGCGGACCGTACAGCAGTACCCGCGGGTCCTCCTCCAGGCGATCGCTGAGACGCTGGAAGCTGGCCGTGAGCCGGCGGAACTCACTGAGCAGCCGTTCCGTCTCCGGCAGCGTGCGACTGCCCAGCGCCTCCAACCGGTCACCGCCCAGTTGTACCTGCTCGCGTACCTCGCGGGAGGTCGCGGCGATGTCCTCGGCCATCGCCTCCAGCGCGATGACCGCAGTGTCGACACGGGCTACCAGGGCCGGCATCTGGGCGCTGGCATCAGCCGCGTTGCCTGCAAAACGCGAGAACGCCTCGATGCTGCCGGCCAGGGCCTCGCGTTGCCCGGCCAGCGTCTCGCTGAGTTCGGCAATGTGCTTCAGCGTACTGGCGAAATGACCGCGCACCTCGGGATTGAGCAGGGCATGCAGGTCGGCGGCCACGGTGTTGAGATTGCCGATCAGCTCGGACACGGTGGTATCCACACGCGAGAACAACGAGGGCACCGTCTGAATGACGGGATACGGTTCGCCGGCCCTTGCCTTGAGCTCCGGCGCGGCGGCCGTACCACCCGACAGTTCCACCGAGGCGATGCCGGTCACGCCCTGCACGGTCAGTTTGGCGACGGTGTCCTCCTTGATCGGCACATCGGCGGCGATGTCGACGGTGATGCGTACCTGCTCAAGATTATCGGGATCCAGTTCCAGCGCGCGCACCTTGCCGACGTCGACGCCGCGGTACCGCACCTGCGAATCGACGAACAGGCCGGCGACGGATTCGTTAGTGTAGATGCGGTAGGTACGGTATTCGGCCGTCAGGTCGCCGAAGGCCAGCCACAGGCTCAACCCGACCGTCGCCGTACCCAGCAGCAGCGCAAAAATCCCGACGATGACGTAATGCGGCTTCGATTCCATCTGGCTGGTTCTCGTACGGCCTCAGCGCGGCTGCGCGGCGCGCGCGCGCGGCCCCTCGAAATAGACCCGCACCGCGGGATGTTCGACCTGCGCAAGCTCCGCCATCGGCGCCACGGCGACCACGCGGCGGTCCCCCAGGACGGCGGCGCGGTCGGCGACCCGCCACAGCGAATCCAGGTCGTGGGTGATCATCACCACGGTCAAGCCCAGCCATTGTTTCAGCCGCAGCACCAGTTCGTCAAAGCCCGCGGCGCTCGCCGGATCGAGGCCGGAGGTCGGTTCGTCCAGAAACAGCAGCTGCGGGTCCAGCGCCATGGCCCGCGCCAGGCCCGCGCGCTTGATCATGCCGCCGCTCAGCTCGCTGGGATATTTCAGCGCCGCGTCCACGGGCAGGCCGGCCTGCTGGATCTTGAGCAGCGCGATCTCGTCGATCAGGGCCGCATCCAGATCGGTATGTTCGTGCAGCGGCACGCCGACGTTCTGTTGCACGGTCAGGCCGCTGAACAGCGCGCCGTGCTGGAACAGTACGCCGAAGCGTCGCCGCAGCCGTGCCTGTACGCGCGGCCCCGCGGCAACGATCTCCTCACCAAACAGTCGGATGCTGCCCGCGCTCGGGCGGCGCAGCATGATCATCTCGTGCAGCAAGGTGGTCTTGCCACTGCCGCTACCGCCGACGATGGCCAGTACCTCGCCGCGGCGGACATCCAGATCGAGGCCTTCGTGCACGCTGAAGCTGCCGAAGCGCGTGCATACGCCGCGCAGTTGCAGTACCAGCTCTGCGTCTGTCGTCATACCAGGCGCACCCCTACGCAACCCCGGAAACCACATTGGCCACGGAAACACACGGAAATACACGGAAGGCGGGGACACGGTGGGCTTTGCATTCCGTGTATTTCCGTGTGCTTCCGTGGCCATTTGTACGCTGGACGAGATATCCCTTGCCCGCCAGGTGCCAAGCTGGAGCTTCGCGACGATGTTTCATTGTCAGCGTATTCCGTCTGCTTCCGTGGCCAATGGAATCCTTGCTCCTGATAATTCATATCAGCCTCCCTGCATG
>Ga0172382_10008570_pt1 | contig 14191 bp, 10 predicted proteins | sample Leawel138RmetaG_FD_122245 | JGI IMG/M metagenome (GOLD analysis project Ga0172382, IMG submission 122245) | Leachate microbial communities from a municipal landfill in Southern Ontario, Canada - Leachate well 138R metaG | ecosystem: Engineered > Solid waste > Landfill > Unclassified | place...
CTACACATTTGATCGGGATGAACTGGAGGAACTTTTCATACCGGTATCCCCGGATTGAATAGTCTCCCATCACGCTTACCAGTTCCGCGCCGCCGACAGCGCTTTTTGTCTGATCTCCCGAGGAAGGTCCGATGACGCAAGGACGACGAGAGTCTGCCGGTAGATATCGGTGTCCTCTCCGCCGCCGGGAGAAACCATCCGGTCCACTGCAGTCAAAAGAGCGGTTGCCAGGGGGACCCGCTCAGGCCCTGATGTCCCCTGAAAGCGGCGAAGCCCGGGAGAAATTACGGCTGGTTCATCGATACCGGTCACTGAAGCGGCCGTCAACGCCGCCGCTACTACCGAGATATCGGGATCGTAACGAACGACATCTGACAGAATCCGTCGACTGGGAGCGTCGCCAATCCAACCCAGAAGTCGCACGGCGTCACGCCTGATTTCCGGGGAATCCACAACAGCACCGGTCTGCAGCGGTTCCGCAGCAAGTGCGGCCAGTACCGACCGCACAACCGTCACCTTTCCGTACATATCCTGTCGAAAGAAACGCTGTTCCAGTTTTTCAAGGAGAGACCGCCGTGCGGAGACGGACGCACCGCCTAGTACTGCCTCCGCATACACCGCCAGAGCCCCATTACCGTATCGTCCCCCGCCGCCGGCCGTCTCCGGCCTGGTCAGCCGCCCGGGAAGAACCGGCGGGTCCGGTGACCATTCTGCGAAGGATGATACCAAGGGAATCACCGTATAGCGCCACTCGGTGTACTCTACAAATACGCGCCGCTGCCGAGGAAGGAGGCGAATATCCTTTGCCTGGTAGGGAAGCGGTATGATCGAGTGTATTTTTCCTCGGGCATCAGTAAAAACCAGCGTATTTTCGCTGTTCAACCGGATCAGACCACCGTCGCTCCATTCCAGGGTCACTCCTCCTGCGGTGGATATACGGGATCGAACAGATGGCGGTGCATCCTGAATTGGTCCGGTCCACTCTACCTGGAGACTACCTGCCCGGCGATCCGCTCGGGGAGATGCGGCAAGACGGTAGGCCATACCGTCCCGGTCTGACGCCCAGAGGTTTTCTCGGGATACCCATAACCGCTCTACCGATGCCGGCAGTTTAACCAGTCGATCACCGGTACCACCGGAGAAGAAACCGAAGACACTCCCGTCGATCAAGCCGACGTACAGAACGTCCCCGTCAGAAGTATGGCTGCCAATAACCGACGGAAGCTCCCGCGTCCACAGTGGGTATCCCGCGGCACTTCCGTATGCAACAAGACCGGGAGATGACAGGGAGTACACGTTTCCCAGACGATCGGGAACGATCACAAATGCGTCGGCAGGCACCGAAAACAAGGAGGGGTTCGAGACGTCTACAACTCGGAGTGTATCTCCCGCCCAACCGACCAGGCGGCGCTCCCCCTGCGCTCCGTAGAGGTGAATTACTCCATTCATGTCGGAAAAGACGGCCTGGGGAAACCTGATACCGGTTCGAACCTCCGCAAGAACCGTTCCATGCCCGTCTTTACCTGCGCCGAGAATGCGAAGGTGCCGGTCTTCGGTGGCAAGAACCACCCCAAAATCACCATCGTGTTTTCGGTAGATGTACTCAAAAGGGGCCGCCGTCAGCGCCCCGGAAGTGGAACCCGACCACATTTCCTGATCATCCGCCGGAAGGTCCCGTAAAAAAATCACGCCGCTAAGGGCGATGGCGACAAGAAAACATCTGAAATAGCCGGTCGAACGGGACTGTTCACAGCTCATGACAAAACTCAGGTACCTGAGGCCTGGCGGCCTACCGACTATGCGGTCGTAGAATAACCAGCGTCTCAATATGAGACGTCTGGGGAAAGAAATCCAGGAGAGTCATTGACTCAATTCGGTACCGGGGAGCCAGGGCAGCGAGGTCTCGTGCCAAAGCGGCTGAATCACAACTGAGGTAGGCAACGTCCGGCACAGACCTGTCAACAGAACCCGCCCGGACAAGCCACGTTCTGACGGCACTGCTGAGTCCCCCTCGGGGAGGATCAAGGACAAGAGTGGTGACACCGCCGTCTGTTAATCTGTCGGTCCGCATCAAATTCTTTTTTCTGATTGCCCTTTCAGCTGTATCGATCACGACAGATATTGCAGTATCCTCTGAGGTGACGTGACTCAGGTTATCACGAATAAACTCAGCATTTCTTTTATCCGATTCAACACACAGGACTGAACTGAAAGAAGATTTCCCCATTAGAACCATAAAAGCCAACAGTCCCGCCCCGGCGTATATATCTACAAGGCGCCCGGGACGAACAGCCTCTTGCAGCAGTTTGGCCAGGGGAGTGAGGATTTTTCGATTGGATTGGGAAAAGCTGCCGACGGCAAATCGAAACGGATACCCGCTGATGTCCATGGTCCCAGTCCGGTCCCGGTCACTTCGCACAGTATCCGATCCAGTGTCGACCACCGTCATACCGTTCTGAAAATCGTCGCGAGGACCTCGTAACAGGGCGTTTATACCGTCTGTGGCAACCAGACATTCCGCAATCGGCACAATCGCGTTACTGTACCTCTTGAAAAAGCCCGTCTGACCGTTCTTCCGGTGAATTCGGATTCTGCTGCGATACCCGAAAGGTTCCTCACTGACGATATCGATATCTTTCTCGGACCACGAGAGTTTTCCTATGCGCTGCAGGTTCTCCACAAGAATGCGGCGCTTCCACTCCCGCTGGGTCCCATCCTCAACGTGTTGCCAGTCACACCCCCCGCAGACCGGAACGTACCTGCACGGCGGCCGCCGCCGGCCCGGCCCCGGAGAGATGATCGTTACATCTTCAAGGACTGTCCTGCCCCGCCCTCGGCGCACTACCCGGCCCTCAACCGTATCTCCGGGCACAACATCGGAGACGAAAACAACCTGCCCCGCCGGTTGGGTCTGCTCTTCCGCTTTTGCCTGCCCCTCCAGTTGGACGTGCCCCACCGGCTCGCCTGACTTTCCCACTCTGCCCAGACCATCGCCCCCGGTAACGAGCTTCTCGATTGTTACCCTTACCCTGGTGTCACTGTTATCGGTGGTATCGCTGATAGGCCGCTCCTTTTCAATCGAATCCCCATCAAAGTGCTTGCAAAACACCCTTTATTGATAAAAACATCTCGATCACTTTCCTTGATCACTTTCAATTTCGGACCGTAGGGGATATAATTTGAAACCCAAAGATCGATTTCGGGAGAATCGTACATGAAGCCTATGAAGCTCGCAAGCCTGCCGACAATAAAACGCCTTCCCTCATATCTGCATATAGTAGAAGCTGCCGCCCGAGACGGCCGGGAGTTTATATCAGGAACAGTGATAGCCGAAGAGCTGAAACTCGAACCCATACAGGTACGGAAGGATCTGGCAATTACCGGCATTATCGGCAAACCCCGTATCGGCTTTCCCGTTCAGGAGTTGATTCTCGCCATTAACAGCTTCCTTCACTGGGATCGGGAACATCGGGCAATACTCGTCGGCGCGGGCCACCTTGGCTCTGCGTTAATGGGATATGCCGAATTCCCCCGGCACGGCCTCAAGATCGTCGCCGCCTTTGACACCAGTCCGGAAAAAGTCGGGCAGTATGTCAACACAATACCAATTTACCACCTCGATGAACTCGCAAAACGGCGAAAAGAGCTGGATGTGGACATCGGTATTCTGACGGTGCCCTCCTCGCAGGCCCAGGAAATCACCGATCGACTGGTCGAATGCGAGGTTTCGGCAATCTGGAACTTCACCAACGTAAAAATAAGAACTCCGAAAGGCGTGATCGTGCAAAAAGAAGACCTCTCTTCGGGATACGCCGTTCTGTCCGTCAAAATGCGAGTCTTTCAGGATTCCCGGTTTGTGGCACTTCAGGAATCCCAGGACGAAGCCGATAAGGTCGTCTGACAAAACGACTTCAAGGCGTATGCTATGCAAGACCCCGCAAAGACACAGGAACAACAAGAGTATTTTGCGAATCGCTTAAAAAAACGTTTTAAGCACCTGTCGAAATACGCAAAACGGGTAGAAACCAACGCCTTTCGGGTGTATCACCGGGATATTCCGGAGCTTCCTTTTGCCGTTGACTGGTACGACGGGCACCTCCATATTTCGGAGTACGATCGGCCCCACGAACGGACCGACGACGAACACCGTCAATGGCTCGAAACGATGGTAGACACGGCGACCCGTACTCTGACGGTTCCGCCGGATCGCGTTTTTTTCAAGCGGCGGGAACGGCAGCGGGGCGGCGCCCAGTACGAACCGGTAGACCGGCAGAACTACACAATCAACGTGGAAGAACGGGGCCTTCTCTTTAAAGTAAACCTCTCGGACTACATAGACACCGGACTGTTTCTTGATCACCGAGATTTACGGTTTTACGTCGCCAAAGGAGCAACGGGAAAGCGCGTCCTGAATCTCTTTGGCTATACCGGCAGTTTTACCGTTTACGCAGCTGCGGCGGGTGCTTCTTCAACGGTCACGGTAGACCTTTCCAACACCTACCTTGCCTGGGCCAAAGAAAACATGCGACTTAACCTTCTCGATAGTCCGGGACATGAGTTTTACCGGGGAGATGTGACTGAAACGTTGGACCTTCTTAAAAAGGGTAATCGGAAGTTTGACATTATCGTTCTGGATCCGCCCAGCTTTTCAAATTCCAAAAAAATGGAAGGGACCATTGACGTCCAGCGAGACCACGTCAGGCTCATTACCAGGTGCCTTGACCTGCTTACCCCGTCGGGTCACATCATCTTCTCCACCAACAAGCGGCGCTTTCAGTTTCACCGGCAGGACATCCCGTCGGGAGAAATCAAAAAGCTGACTAAACTGACCATGCCTGAGGACTTTCAGGATACCAATATCCACCAGGTATGGAGTATCGCCGGGCGACCCGAACCTACCAGACGAACCCGACGTTGACACCGGCCATGGCACTGATCCCCCTGGTGTCAAAGTAGTACATCACCGGAATATCCAGCTTGAAGGGACCCAGGTTGAGACCGATCCCCGCGTTAAGTCGGGGCCGCAGGAGTTGCGGCCGTTCAGTGTTAATGATACCAAAATCGGCGGACCCGGCCTTCACGGACAGTTCCTCATCGGGAATCCCGGCGGCGATCTTGAAGTCCAGTTGCGACCCTGCTCCAAAGATGACCTCGGAATGGCCGAATGCAAAATCAACACCCACGCCTAAATTAAAATCCACAAGGTACAACAACCGCAGTCCCGTCGACACTTCCAGCGGTACCGTCCACGTCCGGGAATTGATACGGGCCGTTGCCGCGGCCGATACGACAAGAGTGCCAAAGGTATCCCCGTCCGAACCACCGGGAATCGGATTCTCCAGACCAAGTTCTTCAAACGTTGCATCCACGGTGAAATCTTCGTCCTTGGTTTCCACCGTAACATCGGTTTGGTTGGACTGGTAGTTTACCCCCGTCCCGATTGTAAGACCCCGCCAGTGCAAAACACCGGCATAAACACTGCGGGTTCCCAGAACCTGGTAGTTTGCTTCGACCCCGACTGTCGTCGAGGCAAAAGAGATATCATCAAATAGAGTGCCTTCGGGAATCGTGCAGTACCCGAACTTCCCGCTCACCCGAAGGCGATCGACATAACGGCTGAGGTTCATCCCCAGAGAAACGGTAACCGGCTGGATCGCCATACCAAAGTAGATGTCACCCTCTTTTTCCAGGTTATCAAAGGCTTTTTCGATGACCGCCGTATCAACGCCGGGAGCCGAGATTGCCGCACCGGTACCTATCACCAGCGCAAACAACCGGTAGTCCATGAAAGATCGCTGCCTGGCCATGTGGGTCGAGGCGGCTCCGGCGTTGGCAAACCCTCGTGCCAGGTCCCGCTGAGACTTGAATACCGCGAGGTCTTCCGATTCTTCAATATCCGTTTCCAACTTGTCCAGAAAATCCTGCAGCTCAACGGTGGGTACAATTTCCCCCTGGTAGATAATCGTCGGGGCGTTCAGATTGACGTCCAACTTCTGTCCGAATACGGTACCGCCAAGAAAGAACAACAGTACGATAAACATCCCACCTCTTCCGGGCAATTCACTTTGCTTCCATGTCACAAAAACCTCCCGGTAAGAGTCGTCCGTCTGACTTCGCGCTTGCCCACTATTTCAAAATTGAAGGGTATGACGACTGGACTCCAGGCGACCTTCAATTTCTCGACGCTGCTCCGGCGTCCAGCCTGAGTCCCCCCGTTTTCGGTCCAGTGCAATTACCACAGGCCGCTCTTCAAGAAGCAGAATCCGATCGGCCACCGCATAAACGAGATCCATATCGTGGGATGAGAGAACTGTGGTTACCTCACCGGCGGTCATGATCTTCCGCAACACTCCGGACAACTCGGCCCGGTGGGCCTGATCCAGGCCGGATAGCGGTTCATCTACAAGAAGGAGATCCGGTCGTGCGTAGAGTGCTCGGGCCAGATTGACCCGCTGCTGCATTCCTCCGCTGAGCTGGTCGGGATATCGGTGCGCGCATTCCGGTAGTTGAACCAGTCGAAGCATTTCTTCCGGGTTCCGGTATGCACTCTCCGGCCGTCTCCCGACGATGGTGAGGTTCGTTACAACCCGGCGCCACGGGAGCAGCCGGGGCTCCTGAAAGACCATTCCCGGCCGGTAGGAAGCTGTCTCGTTTGTATCTCGTCTTTCCCTATCACCATCCGGCCCTTCCGCCCCCTCTAACGTTACTATTTCAACCTTTCCCGAACCGGGCTGTACGATCCGCCCAAGCAGGGCGAGAACCGTCGTCTTTCCCACTCCCGACGGCCCGATCAGAGCCGTCACAGAACCACCTTCAAGCGTCACGTTCAAATCTCTGAGAAGAGGGCCGCCCCTTCCGGGATGATCGTCCCAGGAAAATGAAACGTTTCGCAGTGCAACAGAAACACCGGAAGATACTGGATGTGGATCGTCCGGAATAGCCGGAGAAATCGACGGTTCCGGTACATCCATATCCTGACAGCCCAACGATTTTTGCTCCGAAACGACCGTTTCACGACGACTGAGGCGAGATTCCCAATAGGCGATCACCCGATCTGTCACGCTCGCCAGGAGGATAAGCACAACAGTCCACGCCAGAACCAGTTCGGTTTCCAGAAAGAGACGGGCCTCACCCATACCGGTACCGATTCCGGATCGAGGGACACTGAGAACCTCGGCCGCAACGGTAACCTTCCAGGCAATTCCGCCGGAAGCGCGTAGACTACCCAGAATAGTCGGCATGGCACCGGGAAGCCAGAGGTGACGGACCCGTCGCAGAGCGCCGCATTGGAACAAACGGGTCATCTCTTCCAGTCTGGTATCCACCGATCGGACGCCGGTGTATCCGCCCTGGTACAGGAGAGGGAAAACCATAAGGACGGCGACAAAAACGGGAACTGTCCCGGAGGAAAACCAGATGACCGACAGGAGTATGACGGAGATAAACGGAACGGCCCGGACGATAGTTACCGTCGGAGCAACCAGAAGGTGCAGTCGTCCGTTCCTGCCGGCGGCCATACCCAGGGGAACGGCACAGACGGCGCTCACAGTCAGCGCTCCCAAGGCGCGCAGTGCGGTAAAACCGGCCTGCCGAAGAAACGAAGGAGTACCGAGGACCAGGAGCGTTTCACGAAAGACAACGCCCGGCGGCGGAAGGATAAGTGGGATACCAAGAATATGCGCGCCGGCCCACCAGAGAAGGAGCGGAAGGAGGTATCCCGCCCAGCGGAACATCAACGCCGGGACTGCTGCATGAACTGCTGCCGGACGTCTCATCCGTTACGCTTCCTTATGTCGCATCCTCATATCGCACCCTCACGTCACTTCAAACCGGTAGTGACGTTTCTTACCGGCTTGCAGAAGCAGCACCAGCCGCGAGTCGCCGCCGGTACTCTCCGCACCGTGTTCTTTCAACCACTTCCGATCGATAACCGCGTCAAGATCCTGGACCTTGACCGTGTTGATACGGGCACCACCCTGGTCGATAAGCCGTCGAGCTTCACTATTGCTGCTGCACAACCCGGCCCGAGAAAAGAGTTCAAGCACCCCGATACCCGCATCCAGATCGGCCCCGGGAAGCACGCCGCCGGGCACCGAACCGGCCGCACCGCCCGCCCCTTTGGAAAATAGAGCCTTCGCCGCAGCGAGAGCTTTGTCCGCCTCTTCTCGGCCGTGGACAAGAGTTGTAATCTCCCGGGCCAGCCGTTCTTTGGCGGCGTTGATACCCGCTGCATCACCGACGGCAACCGGTGCGACAACGTGCTCAATTTCGGTCGGTTCCAGGAAGGTATAGAGATACATAAACTTCCGCACATCTGCGTCGGGCACATTTCTCCAGTACTGGAAAAAATCATACGGAGAGACCATGTCGCCATCCAGGAACACCGCGCCTGATTCCGATTTCCCCATTTTCTTACCGTCCGCCCGGGTTACCAGAGGAAAAGTAAGGCCAAACGCCTCAACCGGCTCTTCCGGGGTACCCTCGATTCGCCGGATAAGATCGGTTCCCGCCACGATATTGCCCCACTGATCATCACCGCCAATCTGAAGGCGGCATCCCCGGGTCTGGTAGAGCTTGAGATAGTCATAACTCTGCAAGAGCTGGTAGTTGAACTCTATGAAAGAGAGCCCCGTTTCCATCCGGAGCTTGTAGGCCTCGAAGGTCAGCATCCGGTTGACCGAAAAATGACGGCCTATTTCCCGCAGAAATTCAATGTAGTTCAGATCGGCAAGCCACTCCGCGTTGTGGACCATTTCAAAGCCGGGGTCGGCGGCTGATCCGCCCTTACCGCCACCGCCGTTACCGCCACCACCGTTACCGCCGCCGCCAAGACCACGAACGGCGAGAAACGAGGCGATCTGTTTCTTCATGGAGGCGGCGTTTCGGTTGATCTCTTCGATTGTGATCATCCTGCGCATTTCGGTCTTCCCCGAAGGGTCGCCGATGCGGGCGGTGCCGTCACCGACTATGACGATTCCCCGGTGCCCAAACTCCACAAGGTGAGCCAGAGCGTAGACGGGAACCAGATGGCCTACGTGCAGACTTGGTCCGGTGGGATCAACTCCGACGTAGAAGGTCAGCCGTTCGGTATCCAGTCGTTCTTTCAGACGCTCTTCATCGGTGCACTGTGCAAAAAAACCGCGTTCTTTCAGCCGTTCCAGAGCGCCCGGGTTGTGAGGCCGCTGGGCCCCTCGTTGTGAACGCCCCGCCTCTTCCGATCGTCCCGCCGTCATCCCGGTTACACTGCGCCCGGTTACACTGCGCCTGGTTGCACTGCTGTCGGTTATATCACTGTGGTTCACATCCCTACCCTCTTGTACTCTCTAATTGCCTGACGCAGTCGCGGAACAAGGTCATCTACTGAAACCCGGATCTGTTCCATCGAATCCCGAAACCGGAGCGTCACCGTGTTGTCCGACATAGTGTCGTAGTCAACGGTAATTCCATAGGGTGTTCCAATCTCGTCCTGCCGCCGGTATCGCCGACCGATCGCGCCGGACTGGTCGTAAAAGGTGGTGAAATCGTCCCGTAGAGATGTTTCAATTTCCCGGGCCTTTTCGGCCAACCCGTCTTTCTTGACAAGCGGGAAAACACCGACCTGAATAGGAGCAACTTTGGGGTGAAACCGCAGTACCGTCCGTACGTCGTTATCACCGATTTTTTCCTCTTCATAGGCGTCACAGAGAACCATCAGGACGTTTCGGGTAAGACCTGCCGAGGTTTCCACGATATAGGGGATAAACCGTTCCTTCGTCTCTTCTTCCAGATAGGTGATTTCCTTACCCGAGAACTCACTGTGCCGAGCGAGGTCATAATCGGTGCGGTTGTGAATACCCTCAAGTTCCTGCCAGCCGAAAGGGAACTCATACTGAATGTCGTAGGCTTGCTTGGCGTAGTGGGCCAGCTCATCGGGGCCGTGCTCTTCGAAACGCAGGCGGTCGGTCTGAATCCCCAATTTGCCGTAGAACTTCATCCGCTCGGCCTTCCAGAACTCAAACCAGCGGTCGTCTTCCCCCGGTTTTACGAAGTACTGCATTTCCATCTGTTCAAACTCTACCGTTCGGAAAATAAAGTTCTTGGTGACGATCTCGTTTCGGAACGCCTTTCCTACCTGGGCGATACCAAATGGTATTTTTACCCGAGAGGTCTGAACAACGTTCTTGAAGTTCACGTAGATCCCCTGAGCCGTTTCGGGACGCAGATAGACTTTGCTGCCCGAATCGGTTGCGGCACCAAGATGGGTTTCGAACATCAGATTGAACTGACGCGGTTCAGACAGAGGGTTCCCCTTGGGACTCGTCTTCGTCTCTCGCTCCTCTTCGGTAAGGTGGTCCCAGCGGTACCGTTCATTGGTCACCGTGTCTTCCACCATCAAGTCCGAGAAGTTATCCACGTGGCCCGACGCTTTCCACACGGTGGGATGCATCAGGATAGCCGCATCCAGCCCGACGATATTGTCATGAAGCTGGGTCATCTCTTTCCACCAGAAACGCTGTATGTTGCTTTTCAGTTCGACTCCGAGGGGCCCGTAGTCCCAGGCCGATGCCAGCCCACCGTAGATCTCGGAAGAAGGGAAGATAAAACCCCGCCGTTTTGAAAGACTGACGATCTTTTCCATGGTTTTCGGATCAACGCTCATATACCTGTTCTCCTGTTAGTGATTTCTCTTTTGAACTGCGCTCCGGTGTTACACCGCAGCTTCCAGGGTCCGGCGGGCTCCGCCGATTCTCCGCAGCGTCTCATCAAGGCCGAGTACCCTGATTGACCCCACCAGAGGAGGTGACACCCTGCTTCCGGTGATTGCGACTCGCAGGGGCATCATAAGATTTCCCAATTTCGTCCCGGCTTCGTCGGCAGCTTCCCTGAACGCCGTGTCCAGTACTTCTTCCGTTTCCAGATCACCATCGTCGGGTATGCCGTGACGCTTCAACACCTCGGTCGCCGCATCAAGCCACTGCAATGCATCGGTGGATGTCGCTTTTTTCGGAATCAGATCATCCAAATCCCAGGTGTTCACCTCTTCATAGACAAAGCGTAACAACGGCACCACGTCGGAAAGTACTTTCATGCGTTCCCGAATCAGCGGCAGCAGCGATCGCAGCCGACCTATCTCGGTTTCACCATAACCGCTTCCGCCGCTGCCCTGAATCCACCCTTCCTGCTGCATATAGGGTATCAGAAGGGCCAGCAATCGTTCGTCCGGGCAGTTGCGGATGTACTGTCCGTTGTACCAGTCCAGCTTTTTGTAATCAAAGACCGCCGGGGCCTTGTTGATCTTTTCTATCGCAAAGAGCTCCTCCAGCTCGTTCCGGGAAAAGAACTCCCGGGTATCGTCGAAGGCCCAGCCAAGCATGGTGACATAGTTGACCAACGCTTCCGGAAGGTACCCCTGTTTGCGAAATTCGATAACGCTCGTCGCACCGTGGCGTTTGGAGAGTTTGCCGCCGTCCTTACCCATAACCATGGGCAGATGGGCAAACTGCGGGGGCTCCCACCCAAAGGCGTGGTACAACAGTATGTGTATAGGCGTAGAGGGAATCCACTCCTGAGCCCGCATGACGTGACTTATTTCCATAAGGTGGTCGTCAATAACGTTGGCGAGGTGGTACGTGGGAAAACCGTCGGATTTAAGCAATACCGGGTCCGCCGGAATGTCCTTGTTCTTGCGCTTTATCCTGCCAAGCACCAGATCATCGAACTCCGTTGTTCCTTCCTGAGGAACCAGCAGACGGACAACCGGCGTAACGCCGGCCGCTTTTTGTTTTTCTATCTCTTCAGTCGACATGGAACGACCTTCAAAGTTGTAGCCGCCCCACCCTTTGTTGCGCGTCTCTTTGTCGCCATCGTCTTTACCGGCGCCGTTATCGGCCTCGCCTTCTGCAACAGAACTGTAGTCCCAGTAGGCTTTTCCGGCCTCCACGAGCCGTTTGGCGTACTCCCGGTAGGTGTCGACTCGCTGGGACTGTACGTACGGCCCCTTTGGGCCACCGGCAGCGGGACTTTCGTCGGCCGTTATTCCCAACCACTCAAAGGTGTCGTAGATATCCTGAAGGGCATCCGGGTGAAACCGCGTCTGATCGGTATCCTCAACCCGCAGAATAAATGAGCCCCCCCGGGATCGAGCGAAGAAGTAGTTGAAAAGGGCGGTCCGTATACCGCCGATGTGCTGCATTCCCGTCGGCGACGGGGCGTATCGTACTCGTATTTCTTGTCCCATAGATTGTAGAAGGATTATACAGAGCCCACGGTGATGACTTCAAGTTGGTTGCCCGGCATCCCCTCCGGACACAGAACGCGGGACGCGGAAATGTCAACTCTGACGGTAATTTGTCAAAAAATCACCGATATCGTGAACGGCCTTGCGCAGCTCCTTACAGTTCGGTAGAAAAACAATTCGAAAGTGGTCCGGTTCGACCCAGTTGAACCCGGTACCCTGCACAAGAAGAATACGTTTTTCCACCAGAAGGTCATAGACAAATTTCCGATCATCGGTGATGTTGAACCGTTTCACGTCTATTTTCGGAAAGAGGTACAGTGCGCCCTTCGGCTTGACGGCACTCAGACCGGGAATGTCGTTGATCAACTCCCACGCCGTATCCCGCTGTTCTCTCAACCGCCCCCCGGGAAGAACTAGGTCCTGTATGCTCTGATATCCCCCAAGAGCGGCCTGTATGGCGAACTGGGCGGGAGCGTTACTGCAGAGGCGCATATTGGAAAGCATATCCAGACCTTCCCGATACCCTTTCATCATGGACAGACGTCCACTGAGAACCATCCAACCCGCCCGGAACCCGGCGGCACGATACGCCTTAGAAAGACCGTTAAATGTGATACAGGGAATCTCCCGGCAGTAGGTGGCGATAGAAACGTGCTCGTTGTCGTCGTACAGAATCTTGTCGTAAATTTCGTCTGCAAAGACGATAAGACCATGCTCCGCCGCCAGACTGTGCATTTCTTCGATGATTTCCCGGGGATATACCGCACCGGTGGGGTTGTTGGGGTTGATTACGACAAGACCTTTGGTCCGGTCGGTCACCTTGCTCCGGATGTCCGCCACATCGGGGTTCCAGTCCGATTCTTCGTCACAGATGTAGTGCACCGGTTTACCACCGGCCAGATATACAGCCGCCGTCCAGAGGGGATAGTCCGGAGACGGTACAAGAACTTCGTCACCACTGTCTAAAAGCCCCTGCATGCTTATCATGATGAGCTCACTTACACCGTTTCCGATGTAGATGTCCTCAGTCTGCACATCCAACAGGCCCCGGGCCTGGTAGTGCTGCATCACCGCCTTACGGGCGGCAAAAATACCCTTACTGTCAACGTATCCCTGGGCTTCCCGGAGATTTACAATGACGTCGTGGAACAACTCGTCCGGGGCGTCGAAGCCGAAGGACGCCGGATTTCCGATGTTGAGCTTGGTTATCTTGAACCCTTCGTCTTCAAGGCGCTGGGCCTCATCAAGAACGGGCCCGCGGATGTCATAACACACGTCGGCAAGTTTCACCGACTTGGAGTACACTCTGTCCTTCATCTGTCGTTCTCCTTGTAGAGCCATTCAGTCACATCCAGTAACAGCTTACTGAGAATAAGTACATACAACTCGCTCCGCTGTTTTTCAACCGTCTTTTCCCATTCCTTCCGGCTGATCCGTCCCGTAATCGAACTGCGGTATTGGTGAATACGAGTGGAAAGTTTATCGTCCTGGTCGGCGTACGCCTCAAGGAGGTACCCGCTTAACGCCTGAACAACCACATCTTTCCCATTTTCACAGAGGCTCTCCAGTGTTTCTTGAGCTTCTTCGGAACGCTGCTGCAGCATCAGGCCAAAGGCGTAACTCCAGCGAACCCAGTCGCCGGCAGTCCCCTTCACTGAATGTACAAATGGACCGTAGTATTCGACGATTTTGGTACCATCATTTGAAAGAAAATGGGGGATTCCCAGGACAAGGGCGTACCGGGGGAGCAATTGTGGTTTGTGGTCCCGAATTTCCTGCTCGAGAAGACCAATTCGCTCACTCAAAGAACGGATAATGTAGGCATTCACCAGAATACGTATGTTTCCTGCAGTAAAACGGTGCTTTTCCAGTACCCGCTTTTCCAGTACTGAGATCACGGCATCCCAGTCTTCCCGTTCGAGAGCGGTGAACAACCGGTAGTTGAGCCCGAAAAAAAGATTGAGAACGGCGAAA
>Ga0172382_10008574_pt1 | contig 14186 bp, 10 predicted proteins | sample Leawel138RmetaG_FD_122245 | JGI IMG/M metagenome (GOLD analysis project Ga0172382, IMG submission 122245) | Leachate microbial communities from a municipal landfill in Southern Ontario, Canada - Leachate well 138R metaG | ecosystem: Engineered > Solid waste > Landfill > Unclassified | place...
CCACCTCGGCCGGGCCGTGCATTTTCGGCTTGACGATATAGATGGAGCCCGTGCGCGAGTTGCCTTTACGTTTAAGGTCGTGCATGGCCGCCAGTGAGGTGACCACGGCGTCGACAATACCTTCGGGGGTTTCATCGCCGTGCTCGTCGAGCACCGCGGGGTTGGTCATCAGGTGGCCGACGTTACGAATAAGCATGAGCGAGCGCGACGGCAGGGTTTGCTTTTGGCCGTTCAGGTCGGTGTAGGGCCGATCGGGGTTAAGCGAACGAGTAAAGCTTTTTCCATCCTTGCTGATCTCTTCGGAAAGCGTGCCTTGCATCAGGCCCAGCCAGTTGCGGTACGCCAGCACCTTGTCCTGGGCATCGACCGTGGCGACCGAGTCTTCGCAGTCCATGATGGTGGTTAATGCCGCTTCAAGGACAATATCTTTGATGCCGGCGTTGTCCTGGTTGCCGATGGGGTGGTTCTTGTCGATCTGGATCTCGAAGTGCAGACCGTGATGGCGAAACACCAGCGCCTCGGGCGCTTCGGGCCGGCCACGGTAGCCCAGCAGCAGGCTTGGGTCGGTCAGGCCGGTCGAGTCGCCGCCCGAGAGCTGTACCTGCAGCTTTCCGTCTTTGACCTGATAGCTGTTTGCCTCGCTGTGCGAACCTTGTGCCAACGGGATGGTTTGATCGAGAAAGCGGCGAGCGTATTCAATGACTTTGGCGCCTCGCGCCGGGTTGTACCCGCCCGCGCGTGTGGCGCCGTCCGCTTCGGAGATGGCGTCGGTACCATACAGCGCGTCGTACAAGCTGCCCCAACGGGCGTTGGCTGCGTTCAACGCATATCGTGCGTTGGTAATGGGCACGACAAGCTGTGGCCCCGCCTGCTGGGTAAACTCGACGTCGAGGTGTTCGGCGCGAACCGTGACGCTGGCCGGCGCGTCTTGCAAATACCCGATTTTGCGCAGAAACGCCTGATAGCCTGCCGCATCTTTGACGGGCCCCGGATTCTTGCGGTGCCAATCGTCGATTTCGGTTTGGAGGCGATCGCGTTCGGCCAGCAAGGCGCGGTTTCTGGGCGCGAGCTCGTGCATGAGCTCGTCAAAGCCCGACCAGAACGCGGTGGAATCAAGACCGGTGCCGGGCAGGGCCTCGTTCTGGATGAAGTCGTAGAGTTCGGTGGCTACCTGTAGTCGCTCGCAACGCGTTCGGTGGGTCATGTGTGGCTCCGGAAAAGAGGGGGTTCATGTGACGGCAACAGTGTTCCGTTACGATGTTTAGCGGTAGTATGAACTGCCGGCTTGGCGGGCTCAACTGCCACCCGGTTAAAGGACTTTATACTTTTTTTGATGTAATTATTCCTCTTTACTGCACTTAACTGCCAAGATCATTCGAAGGAGCAGGCGTCATGAAACGTGTACAACGTGTCGGCGCAGCATCGGCATTACTGTTGCTGGAGGGGTGGACGGCTGCCAAAGGCCGAGACGCCCTGCAAAAAACCTATGTGTTCAAGAACTTCAACGAGGCCTTCGGGTTCATGACCTGCGTGGCGTTGCAGGCCGAGAAACTCGACCATCACCCTGAATGGTCGAACGTCTACAATCGGGTAGAGGTCACCCTGACGACTCACGATGTCAATGGCGTGACTGAACGCGACGTCGCCCTGGCTTCGTTTATGGATCAACTCGCCTGAGTGGCAGGCATGTCGGAGCAAGCATGTCCGAATCCGTCGGATTTTTAGGCCCTACGTTAACCCCCCTCTTCAAGCCGTTCAGGGGCTTTCGCGACGCCGACCAGGCGGTTGAGTGCCTGGTCGAAATATACGAGCGAAACACCGCGTTTATCAGACAGGCGTTCGACGACTACGCGCACGGGCGGGTGGTTCCGGGCCAGCGTGTCAGGGCGTGCTACCCGGCGGTGCGCATCAAGGTAAGCACCTACCAAGAGGTCGACAGTCGCTTGTCATACGGGCACGTGGTTGAGCCCGGCACCTACATCACAACCGTTACCCAACCGCGTCTGTTTGCCAGTTATTTAAAAGAGCAGATCGGCCTGCTGCTCGAGAACCATGGTGTGCCCGTGGAAATCGGCGAGTCTGATACGCCCATACCCCTGCATTTTGCCTTCAACGAAGGCGAGTACGTGGATGCGGATCATACGACTGATCTGGGCAATGTCTTGCGCGATCATTTCGATGTGCCCAACCTTAAAATAACCGACGACGCCATTGTTAACGGCACCTGGCAGGGGCGTCACGGCGAACCCGAGCCGCTGGCGCCGTTTACCGCGCCGCGCGTCGATTATTCCTTGCATCGCCTGCAGCACTACACTGCGACCGCGCCCCGGTATTTTCAAAATTTCGTCCTGTTCACCAATTACCAGTTTTACATCGATGAATTTTGTCAGTGGGCGCGCGATCAGCTTGCCCGGGGCGAAGGCGGGTATACCGCGCTGGTGGAGCCGGGCAATGTCATCACCGAAAAAGGCGCGGCAGGCAAACCGGGCGGGCCGGCGTTAAGTCGCATGCCGCAAATGCCTTCGTATCACCTGATGCGCGAGAATCACACCGGCATCACCTTGATCAATATAGGCGTTGGGCCTTCCAACGCCAAAACCATCACCGACCACGTGGCCGTGCTGCGTCCCTCGGCCTGGCTGATGCTGGGCCATTGCGCAGGCCTGCGCACCACGCAAAGGTTGGGTGATTATGTTCTGGCCCATGGCTATGTGCGTCAGGATCACGTGCTCGACGAAGACTTGCCGGTGTGGGTGCCCGTGCCACCTCTGGCCGAGATACAAGTGGCGCTTGAACAGGCCGTGGCCGAGGTCTCGGGGCTTTCGGGCTGGGAGCTCAAGCGTATCATGCGTACCGGTACGGTCGCCAGCATCGACAACCGCAACTGGGAGCTTCGCGACCATGACGGGCCGGTCAAAAGCCTGTCGCAATCGCGCGCGATCGCACTTGATATGGAGTCGGCCACTATCGCAGCTAACGGTTTTCGCTTCCGGGTGCCGTATGGAACCTTGCTGTGCGTCTCTGACAAGCCCCTGCATGGCGAGCTGAAACTGCCCGGCATGGCCAGCGATTTTTATCGCCGCCAGGTGTCGCAGCATTTACACATTGGTATTCGAGCGCTTGAAAGCCTGCGTGAAATGCCATCGGCCCGGCTGCATTCACGCAAGTTGCGCAGCTTTCTGGAAACGGCCTTTCAGTAGCGCCGCCGGCACCGGGTGCCGGCGCGCTTAGAGCTCGAGCAGCCGGCTTACTTTTTCTTCCAGCTTGCACACCCGTTTTTTGAGTTTCTTGTGCTTTTTGCGCAGCTTTGCCAGTTGCCGGCTTGTTGTGTCGGTATCGGCGGGGGCTTGGGCGTCAGGCTCGGGCAGCGCCAGCATGGTTCCCCGGCAATTATCGCTGCCGCAAAGGCAGCCATATTGAGCCTGCAGTTTTTTGGTGATTTTACCGTCCATGACCAGGCCGTAGTCGTAGAACAGCTCTTCGCCCTGGGCGATGTCGCGAAGCGCCATGACATAGACCCGGGTACCGGCGGCGTTTTCTTCGGTTTCGCAGTTGGGGTCGCACGAGTGATTGATCCAGCGCGCGTCGTTGCCCCCCTTGCCGCCGTCTATCACCTTACCGCTGCTTAACGAAAAATAAAACGTATGAAAGGGGTCGTCGGGGTTGACCGGATGCCGCTCGTCGGCTTGTTCAGGCGTGATCCGCGCACCGATATACTCGATGATGCGGGTGCCGGCGGGTATGTCACGCGCGGCAAACACACCGTTGCCGTGCAGCGGTGAGCGTTGCACGATATGCCAGGGCTGATTCTTTGTGCTCATGCTTAGGGTCAGAACGGGGGGTCGGAATCAAGGTCGTCGGGCGGTGCTTGTACTGGCTCGGCAGCCGCTTTTTTGGCTGCCGATTTACTTGCCGCCTTCTTTGCAGCGCTTTTCTTGGCCGCGGTTTTGGTCGCTTTTTTGGCGGCCTTGGCGGCCGTTTTGCTTACGGTCTTTTTGGCAGCGGCTTTAGAAGTTGCTTTCTTGGCCGTTTTCTTGCCGGCTTTCTCGGGCCGGGGTTCGAACTCGAAACTGACCTTTCCGTCGGCGCCCTTGACCAAAAAGGCTTTGAACTTGCGGTTGGTACGGCTGGAGATAAAGCCATCGAGCAGATCGGTCTTGCCATCGGTCAGCAGCTTGCTGACCTGCTCGGGCGAGATCTCTTGGCGCAGAATGATCTTGCCTGTGCGGAAATCACAGGATTTTTCAGGCCCGACCGATTTTTCGCAGACGTAGTTCATGCCGTGCTCAAAGACGCGGCTGCCGCATTTGGGGCAATTGCCCAACGACGTCTGTGCCGAGAAGTCGACTGGTTCGGCATTGTCGTCGTCGTTTTGGCCAAAGTCGAACTCGAGCTTATATTCGTCGGTAATCCGAAGCAGCGCCGAAAACGGCCGCCCCATTTTGCTGATGAAGCCGGTAAGCGGCCCCAGTGTGCGCTCTTGAAGCAGCGATTCGACTTCGGGGATCTCGAATGTGCGCCCGCCGGGGTGCTTGCCAATGGAAAAATCACACTGCGTGCAGGCGTAGCGGCGGTAGTTTTCCTTGACCACGCCCCCGCATTTGGGGCAAGGGGTTTGTAGTGTGGCGTAGTCGCCCGGAACGGTGTCGCGCTCGTATTCTTTAGCGCGCTTTACGATGACCTGTGTCATTTGCGCAATGTCGCGCATGAAGGTCTCGCGGTCGAGCTCGCGTTGCTCGATCTGCTTGAGCTGATGCTCCCATTCGCCGGTCAGTTCGGGCGAGGTCAGTTCATTGACGCCCAGGCCCGAAAGCAAAGTCATGAGCTGACGCGCCTTGGCGCTGGGTATCAGCTCGCGTCCTTCGCGACGCAGGTAACCTTCGTTGAGCAGACCCTCGATAATGGCTGCGCGTGTGGCCGGTGTGCCCAGGCCACGCTCGGACATGGCTTCGCGCAAGGCTTCGTCGTCGACGAGCTTGCCGGCGCCTTCCATGGCCGACAGCAGTGTGGCTTCGGTGTATCGCGCCGGCGGCTTGGTGGTCAGGCCTTTGGCCTCGATGTCTTCGGTATGCACGGTTTCGCCGTCGGCCACGGCGACGAGCGTGGTGTCGTCGCCTTGTGACTCGCGGCCGTAGATGGCCAGCCAGCCGGGCGAGACCAGCACCTTGCCTTCGGTTTTGAAGTGATGGCCCGAAACCTCGGTAATGCGGGTGGTGACGCGAAACTCGGCCGCCGGAAAGAACACCGCCAGAAAGCGCCGGGCAATAAGCTCGTAGATTTTTCCTTCGGCATCGCTGAGTTCGCGCGGTACCTGCAAGGTGGGAATAATGGCGAAGTGATCGGACACCTTCTTGTCATCGAAGATGCGCTTGTTGGGCTTGATGCGGTCCGCCTTGAGCAGTTGCCCGGCGAACGGCCGAACACTGGCGGCCGCCGCCGAGCCCGCTTCAGCCAACGCCTGTACCGTGTTTTGTACGGTAGAAATGTAGTCTTCGGGCAGATAGCGTGAATCGGTACGCGGGTAGGTCAGTGCCTTGTGTCGTTCGTACAGTGTCTGGGCCAATGCCAGGGTGGTCTTGGCCGAGAACCCGAAGCGCGAGTTGGCTTCGCGTTGTAGCGATGTCAGGTCGAATAGCGCCGGCGACATCTGCGTTGAGGGCTTTGATTCTTCGGTAACCGTGCCGGGTTTGTCCCGGCATGCGGCCACAATGCTTTGGGCAGCCGCTTGCGACCACAAGCGCGAATCTCGCTGCTCGGCGTCTTCGGTTTTCTTGAACTTTGGGTCGAACCAACGGCCGGTGTAAAACCCGGCTGCGGCAACGAAGTTGCCGTGTACTTCCCAGTAGTCGCGCGGGACGAAACTGCGGATGCGCTCTTCGCGCTCGGCCACGATGGCCAGGGTGGGCGTTTGCACGCGGCCTACCGGCGTTTTAAAGAAGCCGCCGTCTTTACTGTTAAAGGCTGTCATGGCGCGTGTGCCATTGATGCCCACCAGCCAGTCGGCTTCGGCGCGAGAGCGCGCGGCCGCTTCAAGCGGCTTAAGGTCGTCGTCGTCGCGCAGCGAGGCGAAGGCTTCGCGTATGGCCGTTTGCGTCATGGAACGCAGCCACAGGCGCTGAATGGGCTTTTTTACGCCTGAATACTGAACGATGTAGCGAAAGATAAGCTCGCCCTCGCGGCCCGCGTCGCAAGCGTTGATGACGCTGTCAACATCTTTGCGCTTAAGCAGTTTGACCAGCAGCTTCAGGCGCTCGGCTGATTTTTTGTCGGTAGGCCCCAGCTCGAACTGCGGTGGAATAACGGGCAGGTGGTTGAAGCTCCATTTGCCGCGCACCGGGTCGTTGGGTGCGACCAGCGTAAGCAGGTGCCCCACGCTGGAAGCAAGCACGTACTGATCGCTTTCAAAATAGTCGCCCTCGCGCGTAAACCCCCCAAGGGCGCGGGAAATATCTAGGGCGACCGAGGGTTTCTCGGCAATGATCAACGATTTAGTCATGGTGTTCCAGGCCGCAGCTTAAGCGCGGATGATACGGGGGGATAAAGGCCTAGCGCAAGCTTGCCAATATAAAACAGTGGCTCAATATATCAAATGTTGAAGCGCGCGGCCCAACGCGGTATGGCTTCGGACCAGAATTGCTTGACGGTACGGGCGGCCGGCAATGGGTCAAAGCCCAGGTGCCGCCACGATTTCTTCAGGCTGGACACCGCATCGGCGCTGTCCAGTGGTGGTGCATGATTTTGTTTTGACAGCTTGTGACCGGTTTCATCCACCACCAGAGGCACATGCATGACACGCGGTGTGCGTACGCCAAGAATGCCGGCCAGCACTTGCTGGCGTGCGGTCGAGTCCAGCAGATCGGCACCGCGAACAATGTCGGTCACCGCCTGGTCGGCGTCGTCGATCACCACCACAAACTGGTAGGCCCACAGGCCGTCGGCGCGCCTGATGATGAAATCGCCCACTTCGGCCGTCACATCTTGCCGCTGGGGGCCAAACCAGCGGTCGTGGAAGTGGGTGATGCCCTCGGGCACCAGCAGGCGCCAAGCCCGCAGCGGCCGGCCGTGGCCGATTCCGGCGCGACAGGTGCCCTTGTATGGGCCCTGACCAAGCTCGCGACGCGTACATGCGCAGCCGTAAACCAGGTTTCGCGCCTGCAGCTGCTTGAAAACGGCCTGGTAGCGGGCCAGGCGCCGGGATTGCCAGACGGGTGGAGCATCCCAGTGCATGTCCAGCGCTTGCAACTGTTGCATGATGACACGGTCGGCGCCGGCTTGCGTGCGGGGTGCGTCGATGTCTTCGATTCGCAACAGCCATTGCCCGCCATGTGCTCGTGCATCCAGGTAGCCGGCCATTGCAGTCGCCAGCGAGCCTTCGTGCAAGGGGCCGCTGGGGCTGGGCGCGAAGCGCCCGATATAGCCCGCCAGTGTTTCGGCCTGTGCCATTGCCGGCTAGCCAGACAGGCTTAATGGAACAGGCGCTTGCGGTCGTCGGTGAGCAGCTCTTCGAGGACCAGGTGGTCGACCTCGGCTTCCTGGCTCCAGAGCACCATGAGGGCGATGATCTTGATTTTTTCCAGGGGTACGGGTGATTCGTCGGCGGCAAGCGCACGATCGATGAGGATCTCGCGCAGTGCAGCGGGCAGGGCGCCCGAGGCTTCGAGGAAGCTGATGAATCCGATGGCTTCGGTACCCAGCGACTGGTATTCGATGTCGGTGTAGATGCGCGCACTGCCGCCCTGGGGGGCGTGCGCCAGTTGCACGCATTGTTCGGTGGTTTGGGCCAGGCCGTACAGCCAGCCCAACGCTTCGTCGATGTCTTCGTGCTCGAAGCCGACCGCGGCCAACTTATGGGCCAGGGTGTCTGCATCGGGGCACGATTGAGGGGTGTAATAGTTTTCGAAAAGGTAGACGAGAATATCGAACATAAGCGTTTCGTAGTGCCCTTTACAGTATCCGTGAACGGATGGATTAGCCGGTAAAGTCTATATTGACTGTACGCTGAATTTTTGGGGCAGGCAACTTGTGTTTGTCTGAATTACAACGGGCCTGCCGCAACGCGGCAGGCCCGTTCGATACCCTATTTTACCGGTATTTGACGCCCAGGGTTTTGGCCCGGGTGAGCGGGCCGGTGCTGCTGGGGTCAGACCATTTCAATGGCCATGGCCACTGCTTCGCCGCCGCCGATACATAGCGAGGCCACCCCTTTTTTACCGCCGGTTTTGCGCAGCCCGCCCACCAGGGTGGCCAGCAGACGCGCGCCCGAGGCACCAATGGGGTGGCCCAGAGCCGTGGCCCCGCCATGGATGTTGACCTTGGCATGATCGAGCTTGAGGTCATGCATGGCCGCCATGGTTACCACGGCGAAGGCCTCGTTGATTTCGTACAGGTCGACGTCGCCGGTTTTCCAGCCGGCCTTGGCCAGCAGTTTTTGCATGGCGCCTACCGGTGCGGTGGTGAACCACTCGGGCTCTTGCGAATGTTGGGCCTGGGCGACGATGCGTGCCAGGGGGGTGACACCCAATCGCTTGGCGGTGGATTCGCGCATCAGCACCATGGCGGCTGCACCGTCTGAAATGGACGATGAATTGGCTGCGGTAACCGTGCCGTCTTTCTTGAAGGCGGGCTTCAGGGTAGGGATCTTTTCGGGCATCGCCTTGGTGGGACTTTCGTCGGTATCGATGACCGTGTCGCCCTTGCGGCCCGCCACGGTTACGGGGGCGATTTCCCATTTGAAGCTGCCGTCTTCGGTGGCGGCGCGAGCACGGCGCAGCGACTCAAGCGAGAAGGCGTCTTGTTGCTCGCGGGTAAAGCTGTACTTGCCGGCGCAGCTTTCGGCGAACACGCCCATGGCGGTACCGCGCTGATAGGCGTCTTCCAGGCCGTCCAGCGCCATGTGGTCGTACACGGTGGAATGGCCGTAGCGGTATCCCTGGCGGCCGCGCAGCAGCAGATATGGGGCGTTACTCATGCTTTCCTGGCCGCCTGCAACAATGACTTCGGCGCTCTCAGCCTTGAGCAGGTCGTGGGCGAACATGGCGGCTTTCATGCCCGAGCCGCACACTTTGTGAATGGTGGTGCAGCCCACGCCTTGCGGCAAACCGGCGCCCAGTGCCGCCTGACGCGCGGGCGCCTGGCCTTGGCCGGCCTGCAGCACGTTGCCCATAATGACTTCGTCAATGGCATCGGCGGCAACGCCGGCGCGCTCGACAGCCGCCTTGATGGCAATTGAGCCCAGCTCGTGAGCGGCAAGGCTGGACAGGCTGCCCATCATTCCGCCCATAGGGGTGCGTGCGATGGAAACAAGTACGATGGGATCCGACATGATTTTGCTCCTGATGGATTAATGGTTATGGCTGTTTGGCTGGCTGCGTGCCTGGGCTGCCCAGGCGGCGTGTTTCGTCGTAAGGGAAGATGTCTTCGATGCGCCCTTGCATGACCCTTTCGCGGCAGGCCTGCCACCACTCGGCGTCGAGCAGGCAGGCATGGTGTCGCAGAAATGCGTCTCGCACCCGGGGGGCGCCCAATAGAAATCGCGAAAACTCTTCTGGGAAGACGTCGTTGGGTCCGACCGGATACCAGGGCTCGGCGGCCAGCTCGGCCTCTTCGTAAGGGGCCGGCGGAATACGGCGGAAATTCATTTCGTTCATGCGTTGGATTTCGTCGTAATCATAGAATACAACACGTCCAAGCCGGGTGACTCCAAAGTTCTTGAACAGCATGTCGCCTGGAAAGATATTGGCTGCGGCGAGTTCGCGTATGGCGTCGCCGTACTGGCGCACGGCGTGCTCCAGGGCGGCGTCCGAGGCCTGCATCAAATAGATGTTCAGTGGGGTCATGCGGCGTTCTATATACACATGCCGCAAAATAATGGTGTCGGCGGTTTCTTCGATCAGGCTGGGTACTTCGTTGCGCAGCTCGGCAAGCAACGGTTCAGAAAAACGCCGGCGGGGCAGCGCTACCTGCGAGTACTCCCAGGTATCGGCCATGCGGCCCACACGGTCGTGTTTCTTGACCACCAGGTACTTGCGCTTGACGGTGGCTGCGTTCATGTCGGGCTTGGCGATACGGTCGCGAATCAGCTTGAATACGTAGGGGTACGAGGGCAAGGTAAAAACCGCCATGACCAGCCCCTTGATACCCGGCGCCAGATCGAACGCGTCGTGCGAGTGCGACAGGTGGTGCAGGAAGTCGCGGTAAAAAAGGGTTTTGCCCTGTTTCTGCAAACCGATGGTGGTGTAAATTTCGGCCTTGGGCTTGCGGGGAAGCAGCGAAGTCAAAAAATTTACATAGGCGGAAGGCGCTTCCATGTCGATCAGAAAGTACGCGCGTGTGAAACTGAACAGGGTGCTCAGGTCGTCGGACGTATAAAGCAGGGCATCCAATACCACGTGCCCCGAGGGCTGTCGCAGCAGCGCAATGGCGAAAGGGTAGGTCGCCCCCTGGTTCACCAGGCGGCCCACGGCATAGGCGCCCTTGTTGCGAAAGAACAGCGAGTTCAGCACGTGTATCTGGCAATCGGGGGCGATGCGTCGACCGCCTTCGCGGTCCAGGGCGGCTCGCAACTGGCCTACAGCCTTGCGGGCCAGCGCCCGCACGTCGCGCGGCAGGTCGGTAAAGGGTGCTGCCAGACCAAAGTCGGCCATCATGCGTATCAACGATGCTTCCAGCCCTTCGGTCGCAGGGTAGTACACGCGGTACGAGGGCAGCCGGCTATCGATGTACTCGGTGGCCACAGCGGGCCGCACGAACATGAAGTCGTTGTTGAAGTATTCGCGGTGCAATATGCGGCACGAGACCGAGTTGAAGAAGGTCTCGGCGCATTCGGGTTGCCGGTGCCCGGCCAGCAGGCCTATGTAGGCGGTCTTGGCGGCCTGCCAGAACTTAAGCTGCGGCTCGGTAAGTTCGGTTTCGGCGCCGGATCCTTCGGGGCTGGCTTCACTGCCCTTCAGGGCGGCATTAAGGGTGACCGAGCATTCGCGTACCCGGGTGTCGTAGTATTCGATGCGCTCGCGCGACAATTGCTGCATGGCTCGCCAGTCGCCTGATTCGAACAGCGATTTTGCCCGCTGGGCGCCGTAACGAAACAAGGCATAGTGGCGATCAAACCCCGACAGTATCATCTGCGCCACGGTCTCGGGCGACAAATGCTGCCGCGTGGCCGGTTCAATATGCTGGTGGTCTGCGGTGCGTATCATGCCCGGCCTTGGTATGTTGCATGGAATAGTTGAAGCTTCAAGATAAAGACCGTTTATAGTACGGTAGCGGCCGCCGTTACGTAAACATCAACAACCTGCGGCCCGGAGTACGGAGATATTGGATGAACCCTAATGAACAGAAGTTGACCTACCCCTGGGGCGATACGCTGCCCGAACCCGGCCAAGCGGTGGCCATCGGAGACGGCGTGCGCTGGATCCGCATGCCGCTGCCTTTCATGCTTGATCATATCAACCTTTGGCTGCTGCGCGATGAGATCGACGGTCGTTCGGGCTGGACGGTGGTCGACTGCGGCGTGGCCCGCGATGAGGTCAAGGTTCTGTGGGAACAGATTTTTGAGAACGCGCTCGAGGGCCTGCCTGTTCTGCGTGTGCTGGTGACTCATATGCACCCGGATCATCTGGGTCTGGCCGACTGGATCTGCAAGAAGTGGGACGCTCCGTTGTGGATCAGCATGACTGAATACATGACGGGCCGGCTGTGGTCGCGTCCGCCGGTGGGCAATGTGGCGGCGGGTGGCATCAGCGGCCAGGCGGCGGTAGACCACTTTGTTCGTCACGGTCTGGTCGATGCTGATGCGAAGCAAAAGATTCTTGAGCGCGGCAAGTACTACCCCAGCCATGTTCCTGATGTGCCGGCGCGCTTTCGACGCTTGATGGACGGCGACCGTGTCTCGATCGGGGGCCGTGACTGGCGGGTTATTGTGGGTTACGGGCATTCGCCGGAACACGTGTCTTTGTATAGCGATACGCTGCAGATGCTGATCTCGGGCGATATGGTGCTGCCGCGCATTTCTACAAACGTCAGTGTGTTTGATTTCGAGCCCGAGTCGAATCCTTTGCCGCTGTATTTGAAGTCGCTGCGCGGCTACGACGGGCTACCGGTCGAAACGGTGGTGCTGCCTTCGCATGGGCGTCCCTTCCGGGGGCTGCACGAGCGCATTGCCCAGCAGCATGCGCATCATGCTGAGCGTCTTGAAGAAGTGCTTACGGCATGTGGAGCTTCGGACTGCTCGGCGGCTGACATCGTGCCGCTGATGTTCAAACGGGCGCTTGATGCGCACCAGCTGGCGTTTGCCATGGGCGAGGCGTTGGCGCACTTGCATGCGTTGTACTACGAGGGGCGCTTGAGTCGCTTGGTTGGCGACGACGGGGTGATACGTTTCAGGGCTGTGGATCGCTAGTTTTTTGTGGTGTTTTTGTGGGTTCTTAAGTGGCGTGGGGCGGGGTGGGGTATTTGGGCGCCGGCCGCTGCGGCCGGCTGCGCCGGCTTCCCTCGCCGTCTATCATTTTTGGGGCGCACGCAGAACTCGCGGCGGCGAACCAGTGGTTCGCCAAGCGTGCCGCTCAAACATGCTGCGTGCTTGCATCCCCAAAAACGACAGCCGACTCGGCTTGCAAACGTCGCCCAAATACCCCACCCCGCCCCACGCCTCGTGATTTTGATGATTGGGGCGTTATAAGGGTTTCGAGAATTGGGTCGTTAGCGTTGTTGCGTGTGATGCCTCTAATGCCAAGGTCACTGATATCACTGGTGCACTGACGTGACGATGCCATGAGATCACCACATCCCAGACGACGTCACGCCACCAAGTCCCCAGGTCATCAACGCCGGCTCGTCCCTAGCACGAAGAAGCGGCTCTTATTCCACCTGCAGTTCCTGTGATGTGGGGCAGGTCTTTTTCGGGCGTTGGCGCGAGAGCCGGGCGCCCGGAGAAGGAAGGGCGAAGGCCCGGACGATCCGGGCAGGCGGGCCGAAGGCCGAGTGCCTCCGCCCGAAAAAGACCTGCCCCACAGCGCAGGAACGTCTTAAGAACCAACAGCGCAGCGACTCACAGCGCAGGAACGTCTTAAGAACCAACAGCGCAACGACTCACAGCCCAGACCAACATCAAGAACCACCATCGCAACGACTCATAACTGACACCATCACCGCTGCGAAAACACAAGTCGCAGTGCCAGGCCGACAAACACAACACCAGCAAGCCAGTTCAGCCATTTTTGCACTCGGGGCGAGCGACGCAAAACCTCGCCGAACGCCCCGGAGAAGAACGCGATGGCGCCAAACACAAGCAGCGTGGCCAGCATGAACAAAGCGCCCAGGCTAATTGTTTGCAGCGCCACCGAGCCTCGGCCCGGTGAGGTGAATTGCGGCAGAAAAGCCAGGAAGAACAACGAGACCTTTGGGTTCGTCAGGTTCATGATGATGCCCCTGCGGTACAAAGTAGCGTAAGGCAACCGAGGCGTGGTGCCGGCTTCACTTTGCGCGCCAACCGCCGGCGCACGAAACGCCCCCCATGCCAGATACAGCAAGTACACGGCGCCCGCCAGCTTCAACATCGTAAACGCGGTTTCTGAGGTGGCAAATATTGCCGCCAGCCCCACGGCCACCGCAACGGTGTGGCCGATCAGCCCTGTGCACAAACCAAGCACCACTACCATGCCCGCCGTCTTGCCCCATAACGCCGACTGTATCAGCACGAACAGATTGTCGGGGCCGGGCGCCAGGGCCAGCAAGACGGCGATGCCGAAGAAGGAAAGGGCGATTTGGAAGGTAAGCATAAGGAGACTGGGGTGGGCTGGCGGCAAAGTGCGGTGAACGTGTGGGCGGCAAGCAGCGGTTACGAGCCGGATTATGTGTTAGTTTTAGGCGTTCAGCGCAATCACTTCGACCCAATCATGGCCACGTCGCACATAGACACCAAATTGATGCATTCGGGCATCGCCGAGTTTAATCCCAAAACGCAGTCCGCCCCCGTCGCGCTTCCGCCCATGCGGACCAGCACGGTGCGGTTCGCCAGCATGCAGGCGCTTGATCGTGCCATTGCAGATAAGTCGAGCGGCGAGCGTGCGGCCACCTATGGGCGTCCGGGCATGGACACCCACGCAGCGCTTGAACAGGTGTTCTGTGAGCTCGAGGGGGCGCAGCGGGCGTTTCTGGCGCCGTCGGGGCTGTCGGCCATTACGCTGGCC
>Ga0172382_10008576_pt1 | contig 14183 bp, 11 predicted proteins | sample Leawel138RmetaG_FD_122245 | JGI IMG/M metagenome (GOLD analysis project Ga0172382, IMG submission 122245) | Leachate microbial communities from a municipal landfill in Southern Ontario, Canada - Leachate well 138R metaG | ecosystem: Engineered > Solid waste > Landfill > Unclassified | place...
AGATGCTGGAAAATTCGCATTAGGGAAGGTCTATCAGAAGGTCTGACTACGGAAGACCTGGTTAGGGACCTGGTGGATGCAGCTAAAAACTACGCCGGCGAGTGCCAAAAGCAGGGCACCCAGGAGCGTTACATCAAACTTGCTGCCACTTTTTTGGGGTCGGACAAACCGTACACGGATTGGATTAATACACCACAAGCCCGTCAAGAAAACCAGCCGGATATCCGGCAAGACAAGAAGAAAAAAGAATTAATCCAGTCGCTGTATAGGAGCTAAAAAGAGCAAGGAGTGATAGCATGCAGAGCATTGAGTGCATCGTCAAAGTAGATATTGCCACCGGCCAGGTACTGGAAAACAACGTGCGCGCCTTTTGGGACACCCAAGCCCGGGGTAAAGATATACCCAATCCCGCATGGCGCAGCAACCCGGCCATGCAAAACAATATAAACATGCAGGTCAGCGAGGAGCTTCTGGCGGTGCGGATAAAAAAATTTAACTCTGCCCGCCGGCGCCGGACTAAAAACGCTTGGACCGATACCGAAGTGCACCGGCTGGCTGTTCTTATCGGCATCCATAAACAAAAACCCTACCAGGCTGCGTCCTGGGTGGATAGAACACCACGGGCTTGCCAGCGGATGTTAAGGCAAATGAAAATAGCAGGAGTGATCTAAATGGTATCCCTCACCATCCCAGGCCGGCTGTACCTAAAACCCCTACGATGGGCGGTTAGCTACAGGTAAAAGTTTATTTGGACGAATCAAAGGGCGAGCTGGACTATTACATCAAAAGCACCTAGGAGGCCTGAATAATACCGCTTGGCAGGATGACCGGCAGGTCACCAATCTAATAGCTGATCTAATCGTCAGGCCCGGTGTAAAGATGCAGCGGAAAGTGATGATTCAGAGGTTGTGGTGCTTATTAATAATACTACTATACTGCCATAGAGTTGCATAACTTCACCCACTGCACGGGGCGTGGATTGAAACACAAAATCTTTATCATCGTATTCACTAGCCCCCCCCTCGTGGGTTGGATTGAAACTATTATTGAACTCTAGCCACCCGTTAGTTAGGTAATAGACATACCTATAGGTTTTAACCAGTACACAGGAAATCGTTACAAGGAGTGAGAATAAATGCGTAAAGCAGACTTCCAAGCGCGGATTAAAAAAATCGAAATTGCGAATAAAGTGCTGTCCGATGGATGGGCCCAGACCATCCGGGTGCAGTTGGACGACATCGAACTGACCAACGAAAACTTATTGGAACTGCGCCAGTTCAGGCCCAACGAGCAAGTTAACGTGGTAATCGAACCGGTACAAATGAACCTATTCGACATGCAGGTCCGCCGAAACAGCGGCGAAGGAATACCAAAACATTTTAAAAAGCAGGAACTGACCCTGGACCAAACGGGAGACAGTGAAGAATTTCTCACTTTTGTAGAAGAAGAACAGGCCCCGCCCGGGAAAGTGGTGCGGGAATTCAAGGTTTAAGGAAAGGGGACACACCTCAGCTTTAGGGTCATTACTTTGGGGTCGAGGAATGTCCCCAACTTATGAAAGGGGACACATCTCAGCTTTGGGGTCAAATCTTTTAGGTCGAGGAATGTCCCCAATTTAAGGGGGAATGGCAGATATGAAAATTGAACTGGAGATGGAGGAAAGGCACTGCCTAATGAACGCCCTGAACGTAGCCCGGTACTTTTATGAAAAACTCAATCAAATCGACCGGGCCGCCGAAGCGCAACAGGTCCACGATTTACTGACCAGCGCTGACGAAATCCATGCCCATGTATCATTTGAGGGCTGGACCCAATCTTATATCAAAGAGTATAAAGAACTTCTGCAAAAACGGGAAGCCCGGCTAAATGGCGATGGTAACGTAGTTGAACTGTACCAATTTGCGCCTGATGACGAAGACGATCCCGACCAGGTTAGTGCAGATCAGGAGATCGGTAGAATAGCCCGGGAATGGGCCAGGGAAACAAAACCCAATGATTAAAACCCCCTCGCGGGGTATTTTTTTGTCCGCTTCGGTTTCTGGAGTAGCCATTCTGATAGCGCTCATTTCACCGCTTAATAACCAGGTGGTCTCGCTGAGTTGCATTGGCGTACCCGTCCCCGGTGTGACACCTGCAGGAGCCGCATAACGGTTCGGGGGCGGTGCCTAGCGTGTGTCACTTATCCAATACCTGGCTAGATCGTAGTCTCTGACAATTCGACGCGCACTGGTTTCCGTACTGGTACCCAGCTTTCTTTGCTTGCGGTCTTTAATGAATGTTGGTATTTATCAATAAGTTTAATAAGCTTCCGAAACCTAGCGGAAGGGCGCGCGCAATAGCGCGCGTGGGGCCGCAGCCGCGGCCCATTCCCAAGTAGGTTATTTTAATCATATACAACCACAGCTCATTTACCACATTCCTTTGGTAGAATTGTCAAAATGGTAATAAATTTTAGATATATTTGTATTTGTAGTTATTAATATCTACTGGGGATGTTGAAAGTTGCAAAAAATATTATTTTACCATCTAAGGGATTATAAAGAGGAATTTCTAAATATATGTCGTAAATTTATAATTGGCAACGTATGCATGGTCACCATTTAAGCGTTGTCATTTTTGCTCTTAACATTAGGCGACTTGAATATATACTAGATTTGTGGGGTTTAATCATGAAAATTTTGATAATTACTAGCTCTTATGATTTTACTGTGGACTATTTTATAGAAAAGTTTAGAGTTAATGCTGACTTTTTCAGATTTAATACAGATTTATTTGGTGATTTCCTAATAGAAGTTAATGAACTTAGGGGGTGGAGTATAAAATTTGATCGTTGGAAACTAGAACAAAATCAGATAGACTCAGTTTACTATAGAAAACCATCTTTTCCTGACATGAGTCTATATGAACCAAAGTTTTATAAAATGATTCAAAAAGATTTAATGACAATGATTCAAGGCATTGTAGAAACGTTTAATGGAAGATGTCTATCAAAACCTTCCATATTGGGCCTTGCTGAAAATAAAGTATATCAATTATCAGTTGCCAAAGAAATAGGATTTAAAATACCTAGAACGTTGATTTCAAACACATCCAACGCTGCATATGCTTTTTGTTCTAAGGCCAAAAGTATTATTAAACCTTTATCTAGCGGTAAAATTTATACAGAGGGAAGAGTTGGGATTATACAGACAAATATGGTGAACAATGATTATGATTTTGATGGATTAGAAATTTCTCCTTCATATTTTCAAGAATATATTAGGAAAGACTATGAGGTTAGAGTTACAATTATAGACAATAATGTATTTGCGGTAAAAATTGAATCCAGTAATAAAGTTGATTGGCGTAAATCGGGTAGTAAAAATTTATATTCGAAAATAGAATTACCGCAAGAGATTGAAACTAAGTGTTTTCATATGCTGAGTAAACTTAATCTTAAGTTTGGGGCCTTTGACTTTATTGTAAATGAAAATGAGTACTATTTTTTAGAAATAAATCCAAATGGACAGTGGTATTGGCTTGAAGATGCGCTGGATTTAAATATAAGCGAATGTATATTTAATTACTTAGTGGGGTCTAAATAGTGAATATTGTCTATTATTTAGCTTATTGGCTATCAAGGTTTCCTATTTTTAGTATAACATTAGATGGACGTTTCCATGAGATATCAGATAGTAGCAATTTGGATTTTCGGGCTCTTCGTTATTCACTTCTTAGTCTCGGGCTTGGGACAATAAAAGTATATTTACTAACATATAAAAAGGAAGATGGCCTTAAGTTATATAAATTTTTATATTTATGCGATATTGTTAAGTTGCCTTTAGAAGGTGAAGTTACAGAAAAAGTAAATAACTATCATGATCACCTTGAAACGATAGGACCTAGAGAAATTGAAAATGAAATAGATTTTTTGAAGTACAAAATAGAAGGGGAAAATAGTAGAAAGAATATAGCCTATGGTAAAATCAATAACTACACTGCTATATTATTGGTGATAATACCAATAATATTTGCAAGCGGATTAGATTATCTAAGCAAACAAAATAACATAATTTTAGTGCTCTTAGTTGTTGCTATATTCTATAATATGCTTAACTTAACGATTTTCATCTTTGATTTTTATAAAGTTAAATTATTTTTAAGAAGTACTTTTGGAGGTCTCAAGAATAGTGGAAATTGTCACCTACAAAAGCTTGCAGAGTCATATTATGAAGATTGGTATTCAATAAAATCAGAGTCAGTATTATTTGTTACTTATGTAAGGAATATTGAAAAATATATGAAAAGTTTGATGTTTTTTATTATTTTATTTATTATTATATTTATTTCTTTAAATAACTTTAACAGTGGCAAAGAATACTACCCCAAGCTTAATGATAAAAGTTCAAGCTATTCTTTTGATGTAAAACTCGATTCAGGAAAAATATTATCATTGTCTGAGTTACATGATTTAAATGAAATGCATAATAGGTTACTTGGTGAAAATATTAAACAAATAATTATACTTAAAGAAAATCATAATAGCAAGGTTGCGAATGAAAGGTATAGACTTATACTCAATTACATAAAAATGAATAATATAAATAAGGTTGATATAATAGAAATTAATCAGGATCCAAAAAACCGTAGGCTGCAAGAAGATTTATTTATAAAGATATTAATAATAGGGGGATGAATATGAAAAAGAAAAAACCATACTTAACAAACTATATGCAAGAACATGATTTACAAATAAATGTAGGAATTTATTATGATAACCTTAGCCAGATTTCTTATACTGATTGTAACATGGATCAAAAGATAATCGGTAGAAAACATTTTGAAGGTACAGTAAATACTAGAAGCGTTGAAAATAGTGACCCTGATGAATTATATGTAATTGGGGGTTCAGGACTCAAAGAGGATGTTGAAGATAGTGATCCTGATGAAATGTGGTTAATTGGGGTAACAAAACAGACATTTACAATAGAAGATGGAGATCCCGACGAATATTGTGCATTAGGTGACACGAGATTTACGAAAACAATAGAGGAAAGCGATCCCGATGAGATGTATGAATTAGGAGGTACAAGGAAGACTGCTACTGTTGAAGACAGTGACCCTGATGAATTAGCCTTTAACTAATTGAGCAAAAAGTAATTAACGCTGGAAGTCCGTATTTAATTACTTTTATATTGTTAAATTTACGATATATTTGACTAATAATGACATTAGGAAAGTAAGATTTACTTTATTCATATTTACAGGTGCCCGACCCCATCGGGGAGTGGACATGCTGCCGGCACCGCCTTTATAAAAAAAGATGAGGGCGGAATGGGGGCAGACCAATTTGACCCTTGCTGACATAACTAGCAAATAGGAAAACACTGATGTGATGTTTGACCGGGTGGATACTTGACAACATCCTGCCTGCAACCAGTGCCAGTGTGGTATAGATTATCCATCTTGGGCTTATATATTTGTGGCGCAATCAGTGCATAAAACGGTTAATTCTCCATCTTCAATTATTTCCATGATTAATTTTCTGGTCCAACACGCAGTTCCGCAGGATGGGCAGGTAGTAGTTTCCCAATCCTCACCGCCTTTGGGAACACTAGTTTTGGGAAGGTAAACAATATTATCCTCCAGCCCCCGCATTCGCTATTAACGATGGCAATAATTTGGTCAAAACGTGTCGCGTTTCCCCCACTATTTATCCATTGCTGAAAACTGGCCGTTGGAATTAAGTATTGTTTTGACTGCAGCTTGATATAATAAATTTTATTTTCTTTTATCAAACTATATATTTTATACTTACTCAACCTGGCCATTTTTGCGGCTTCGGCCACACTTAGACGGGAGTTATTTATGTTTGCCTTTGTGTTCTTTATAACCGTTTTTTCACTTATTCTTTGATTCTTATGCTCCTCATTCTTTCAGGTAAAGCCCTTTTTTTGTTTAATCTTTTGTTTTTGATATTCCAGAGCAGCATTTTCCTTTTTTCTTCGGTAACCATCTATGCCACCCTCATTGATCCATTCAATAAAACTGTTCCGAGGAATAATAATTTTGCTGCCCACCTTAACATGGGGAAAATATTTTCCATTGTAAATCCTGGTCATTTCATATATTTTACCAGGACTTACCCGAAGAAAGTCAGCTGCTTCTTTTGCCGTTAGGTTTTGTGGTAAATCAAAATGAAGATTATCATTTGGCGTAGTTACAGGCTTATCCTTATCTTGGGATACCGCACCAGCAATAGTTTTTGCTAAAATGGGCGCTGCAAGGTGAATTGCAAATTCAATATACGCAACTTTCTCCTCATAGTCTAAATCCTCGGCATCAATAATGGTACCATCGGTAAACTTTAGCTTGGCGATTGTTTTGGGTTTCATTCTAAATCTGTCACCCCCATGAAAATTATAGTAAATTCCATTATAAATACAAACATAATAAATTACTAAACTGACGCTCATTACCGAACAGTCCCGAAGACTCTTTTGCGGTACCGGTGGTTTGGTCAGCCCGGTGAACCCAGGGCGCAGCGGCGGCTCCCGTTCCCGGGGCGGCAACGACGCCCCACCCGGCGGCAGCAAACCTATGCGCGTACGTCGACCTTACATGGGGTGGGTGTGCGGGACGATACAACTATCGCGCGGAAGGGGCCGCGGGCGTAGCCGGCGGCCTATTAGTTGAGGTTAGGTGATGCGTGTTTTTTACGCATGACCTAACAGTTCCTTTTAAGGACCCTAAAGAATGACATACACGGACCCCAGAGCCCAGAGCTGGCCAGTGTGCCGCTGCATAGCGAAGCGCAACGAAACGAAGCTGAGCGTAGTGAAGCGTAGCAGTGGTACTCTGGCCGACATGCACAAGACCCGGAAGCCCGGGCACGCACGGTGCAATAAAAGCCACACATGACCAGGACCGACCCGAAAGCTAACCCTATAGCTGGGCCTGGTGATGTGTTGTTTCCTTTTGACCCAAGAGCTATGACCCTGGTGCCGCCGCCCCCGGGCCACCCGGGTAAGACGCACATCGGAGCGGAACACCGGGGCGACCAAAAAAGGGGCGCTTTAGCGCCCCAATACTTGCAGCTGTCTGTGCGCGCTGCGCGCCGCCGCGGCCATCCCCAACTCCGACATAGCTGCAAAAGCTACATGCTTGCACAGCACCCCGCGCTTGACCGCATCATCACAACCGCACCTTGCAACGCCACCCCGGCCCCGCCGCTCGATTACCACCATGAAATCCTTGCTACCATACCGCACAAACCCCTCAACCTGCCCTACCTGCCGTACCATGCACTCCCACTGCCAACCTGCCTGCAAACCAGCCAACGCTCTGCCAAACCTGCCATCATCAACCCTACCCAACAGCCTTCTCAACATGCTACCAACCTCCCGTTTTTTTTAGCACACCGCGCGCCGGTGCCGGGGTCAAGGGCCGGAGTAAAAAAAATTTCACCCATAAGTTATGACCTAAAATGAAATTATTTTTGCGGAGGGCGAAGCGTACGCTTGACGCCGGCATGCACAGGGGCTGGGCCACCTGGCAGTCAGATTCTGGTGGTAGCACCCGCTACCGGTCGGCGGCGCGGCAAGGCCGCGGCGACGATATCGATATACCTGCTTGGTAGCTGTAAGACTTACCCAGCCCCGGGGCAAGGCGGCAGTATAATGGGATGAGCGGGAGGGAGGCGGAGGAAGCAACCGCTTACGCCAGACAGCGGCGAAGCCCTTAAGGGGGTCCAGGGGGGCATAGCCCACATGGCAGGGGGAGCCCGAGGGGGGCGGCGCCCCCCTGCGGAAGATAAGCTATCGGGCGGGTGGAAAAACCACAGGTATTGCAACCGGATGGGCGCGTTGCCGGCCCCATAGCTGGCCAGTGTGCCGGCAAAGCCAGACCAGTGAGCTTGGCCCCAAAGCGGCTTTGCCGGCACTCTGGCCGACATGCACAGGACCCGTGAGAACGACATGCACTGTATGATAAGGCAACAGGCGTTGCGAAAGCAAGGCCTGTTGCTTCCTTTGACCCTAAAGCCTACCCGGTGCTAACCGCCCCCGGATCGGAACACAACCCCGCCATAAATTTTCTCGTTATAAGAGGAAATTTTACACCCTTTAGCAAAAATAGTTAATATATGCTATGGGGGTGTGATTAGTTGAGAAAAATTTTTATTATAATTTTTATAGCTATACTCCTAACGTTAAGTTCAGGGTGTTCAGAGAAGAACGAAACTGTAAGCGAAGGCAGAATTAATTTAGACGAAAACTATTCTATTAAATACGAAGTTGAGAAGAAAAATGCAACAAGTGAAAGCGCTGTTGAGGAACCATATACTTTTAAAGCCCGTTTAGCAGAACGTGTTAAAGCCGGGGAACATTTTGAATGTATTTTTTCAATCAAGAATAACTCGGACATACCGATCATTGCCGCATTTATTGAACTTATAGATGCTTCGATGATTAAAGAAGTTATATATGAAGAGAGTTGGAAATATGAAGATGGTGGTTTTTTAGGTTACCCGAGAATAGTAATAAATAATATTTTCATATCAACGGGTGAAGAGTTAAATTCTAATTTTAAACTACTTATAGAAGAACCGGGTACATATCAATTTAAAATTGCACCGAACGTTAAATCCGGCGACTGGTTTGAAATTGGTGAATATATTGTTTCAGTAGCGGTTGAGGATACGCCCCAAGCCCAATATGAAAGAAGTAAAAAGCAGCAAATTGCCACAATTGACGGCAGAATAAAAGAGATTGAAAATAACATTTCAGAATTATCCAGTGAGATTAATTTTGAAAAATCTAATATAAAATTTGAAGAAGGCAATATAAAATACGCTAAAAGCAATATTCAATATGCGTTGAAATCCTTGCAAGGTTACCCGGAAGATGCGGCAGTATATTATGCTGATATAGACGTTTACAATAATGAAATAATACAATTTCAAAACAATATACAAAATATAGAAAACCAAATAGAATCTTATGTACTAGAAATTGATAAACTAACGAAGGAAAAACAGACGTTAATAGAAAGGAAACAGCTTTGCAATAATTTAAGTTGTAAGCATATCCCATAAGCTTTTATTGCCAAGGTGTTGTTCTTGCTCCTTATCTTTGAGAACGGGATTATTCTGTATACATTGTTCCCAGGCCTGGTAAGGCTTTACTTCAATTATTCCAGTATCGCCGTTCAGGGGTAAAACCATGCGCAGACCCGGACAAATACCAGCCAGGTCCCCGGCTATGGAAATGCCAGCCTTATCTGTATCCACCCAACCTATAAAACAACAGTGCGGATTACTCTTTTGGATTAATTTAAGTAGTTGGCGATGGGCTTTGCGGATCCGCCCGTCTATGCCCACAACCAACACACCCGGCTGCCGGGTCACCCAACCGGTTTGATACATTTTCAGCAAAAGGGCGCGATTCTCCGTACAAATCACCGGGTGACCGGGGAAATCCACCCTAGTCAGCTCTTTGACCTGGATATTTGTTAAGGCATACAACCCCGGCCGGGCAAACCCATCCCGGATGTCATGGCTATAAATAAGATCCAGCCGGCCGCCCAGGTAGATACTGTACAAGCTTCCCTTGGAAACCAACCCCAGTTCTTCCACGGGTAGTCCGGTCACTATTTCAGCCAGAGTACATAGATCGTCTTTTAAATGGTCAAAGCGTTTGGAGCCGCCTATTTCCAAATATGCAGCTCCACCAAGTTCTTTCCACTCAAACCCTTCGGGGTTGTCAGGCACAGCCTGGCCTAACGCAAGCAAAAACTCCAGCGCCAAGGTATAATTATTGGTTTGTTTTTGCGCCGGGTAGTTCCATAATGTCGTACCAGCAGCGATCTGGGGCCGGTCGCCGCGGTGGTCTAAAAACAACTGCAAGGCCTGCAGTTGTTTGTTTGCAAAGTCAAGTAAGGAGCTAAACGCCAGCCGCCGACTCAAGGGTAGATGAGTTGTTTCTTTTTCTTTTAACCGGGCGAGTTTTTGTTGCTGCTCCATTAACCAGTTTAGAGCTTGCCGGTGGTTCTGCCGGTGGTCAGCCATCAATTGTTCTTCGAGCAAGCAACCCGGGCCTATCTCAATGTCTATAACGGAAATTCCGTCCCGGGCCAGGCGCACCCAGCGTGCCAACACTCCGGCCAAGACCAACCGGCTGATTAAACCCTCCGGTGTGGTTCCCTGACGGGCCGCCGCCACGCCCAGTTTTTCCACCAGCTTGGCCTGGGTTAAGCTGCGGTGCTGCCGGTAAAGGTTGTGTAATAGCGGTACCGGATCATTCATAAGATTTGACGGGTTCGGTTCAGCCGCCATTTCCACGTACCCGGCGATGCGCAGTGTGCGGGCTGTTTCATGCAAAACCTGCCATTCCAGCAAACCGGTTTTTTCTTTCGGTTGTCTGGCCGGCTGCCACCGGGCTAACATTTTTACCCAGCCCGGGAAACGGAACGGGTTTGTTTCGCCATTTATACTGAGCACTTAAATTCCTCCAAATGTATAGCTCCGTGGAACCTATACTTCCTGCTTTAGGCGCAAATCCACGTACTCACCCCGGGTCACGTCATAAACCTCACTGATACTTTGTCCCTGCTGCACTCCGGGGTTGGCCACAACACAGTGAAATTTGCCGAAACGATCCAGGTACCGGTCACCATGTACTTTGGGTGATATAACCAACAGTTTACGCTGCAACATTTCTTTGTATAAATCAAATATTTCGTGTTTACGTTCTTCATCCAGCGCGCTATCGAATTCGTCCAGCACGTAAAAGGGCGGGCGGTTTTGGATATCGCATAACAACGCCAGGGCAAATACCAGGGATACCGCGGCCCGCTCTCCGCCGGAAATACCCTCGCCCACTATCTTGCCTGACTCGGGGTTCACCTTTTCCGGGCGGTGGCCCACTTTGGTAGACACATGCAGTTCCCAGCGATAACCGGTATTGCGGTCATCTTCTTCCGGCGGCAGGGAACGAATTTCCCCCACCATGCCCAACCGCTCCATAAAGGTGCTGAAAAGACGGTTGGTCCGCTGCCAGCGCAGGTAAACAGCTTTGTCATAGCGATCACGCTGCTCCTCTTCCCTTTTTTTCAACTGCTCAAATCTCAAGTGACATTCTTCCAACTCTTTACTGGCTGCTTCAAACTCATATGAGTATTCCTCGTATTTTTCCCGGGCTTCCTCGTCCACATGCCGGGCTTCGGCGTCCTGCAAGTCCCCTTCGCCTTCTTTGACCTTGCGTGTGAGGTTGTCCCGGTTGAATTCCCGTTCGGCAAACTCTGGTTCCAACCATTGCCCGTGCCGAGTGATCTGTTTAACGATATTGGCATATCGGTCCTGTAAATCCGTTAATTTACCCTGGTAATCCTCGGCTTCCAGGTTTAGGGTTTCGGCCCGTTCCCAGACCTTATTTTTTTCCGTTTTCTCCCGCTCCAGATCACCGTTAACCGCATTTAACCGGTCTTTTAAATCATTCAGTTCCACCCGGGCCTCCCGTATTTCCCGTCCCAGGGCTTCCGTGCGTTCGTAAAGAGCATCGTATTGGCGTTGTTCAGCCTCTTTTTGCGCATTCTTTTCATCAATCAACCGCTTTAATTCCCTGATTTGGCTTATTGAATCGGCTTCCCGCTCGTATTCAGCATATACGGCCAACTCCCCGTCCACCTGCTTCAATGATTGGGCTTTGGAGTCGAGCTCTTTTTCCTGCTGCCGCATAAGCGTATTGATGGACTGGATTTCTTGTTCCACTAATGCAAGTTTTTCAGTAACCCGCTTAAGATCCTGGTTTACTACCGCCAAAACCTTTTCTGTTTCCGGTAGTTCCCGATCCACATCCAAGCGGCGGGCATAGCGTTGCCTCTCCTCCTGCAGTTCAGTGCGCAGTCGGATCAGACGGGCCTGCGCCTCTTGCAGCTGTTCCTGGGCTTGTTCCAGAGCCGCCCGGGCCTGCCGGCGTGCCATTTCCAGCGCGCTTACGCCGATGGCTTCCCCCGGCGCCACCGGTCCCCGGGCTCCGAAGGTATCCCATAGAATCCCCTGGTACAGAACCAGCTTGCCCCGCAGCTGTAGCTTTTCACCAGACAGCACCACCTGGGCCAGCCAGTGCCGCACGCCTGCAATAAATTCGGCCGAATACTTGTCCCGCACCTCCGGCACTGCTTGTAAATACTTATCCAGTCGATGGTTTTTTTCGGGACGCCCGAAAAAGCCACCTTTATAAAACTCACGCACCGGCACTACATAAAAAGAACGCTTCTGGGCCACCGCACTCAGGCGTTGCCCAACAAAAACGGTATGTTTTAAGGGGCCTAGCATTTGCTCAGCTTTTTCCCGGTCGGCCCCGGCCCGGATCTCAAATAATTCCCCGAAAGCCACTGCCTCAATACCCGCCCGGCGGTAAGTTTCCAGCACCTGCTCCTGTTCGGGCAAAAGAAGAGTTTGCTGCATTTCCAGACGCTTCAGCTCTTGTTCCCCGGCCTGTATACTACCTAGCAGGGTGCCCTCCCGGCGCACCAGTTCATTATGGTGTGCTTCTTTCTCCGCTACCAGCTGTTTTAAGGAGGCGGCATCGGCCAGTTCCTCATCGACCACGCGTAGTTGGTACAGTTTCTCCTCATCGGTCTGCCGTTGATTGTCCAGGGCACCTATGTCCTGGTTAAGATGAGACTGCTGGCCGGTCAAGGCTACCAAGCGTTCCATGTGCTCATCTATGGCTTGCTTCAGGGTGGTAATGGCGTTTTCCAACTGCCCTTTTTCCCTCAGCAGTTCAGCCCGGGAACGGTGGATGTGTTTCATCTTTTCTTCAATGGCCGCCACTTTTTTCTGTAGCCCTTCCCGCTGCTCGCGCCATTGTTTCAACTGCCCCGTCAACTGTTGCAGGGAGTAATTCAGCTCTTTGGACTGCTCCTGTAGGTCAGACTGCTCACTTTCTTTGCTGTCCAATTCATCCTGCTTTACTTTGACCAGACGCTCTAATTTGTCCTGATTTGCAGCCAATACAGCATATTCCTTTTCAATTAGCTGCAGCTTTTGCCGGGCCTGCTCTTCTTCCTGCCCGGCAAGGGCGCAAAGGGCTTTCAGCCCGGCCGTTAGCAACAACAGCCCCTGGCGGCGCTTAATATCCCGCTGTTCCAGAGCATTCTTGAATTTTTCCAACTCATGCAACCGGCGCTTGCGGTTTAAAGCAATATTCTTAGCCTCTTCAAATTCATCCTCGGCCCGTTTCATTTCCACCCGGGCCGCCAGCCACTCCCGCTGGATATCATCTAACTTAAACATTTCCGCCACCCGTTGAAAACGGGCAGCATCTGAAATATTGGCAAAATCGGCAATGGAACCTTGGTACCAGAACATAAAATAGCCGTCTACATCAATGTCAAATACATCACGGTAATAATCATGGGCCTCGCGCCTGGTGGGGAATTTGCGCAGCAATTGCAACTTGTCCGGTACCTCGCCGCCAAAAAGGGCATAGGTAATGTTTTTTCGCTCCGAGGCGGCGGGAGACCTTACGTCCGCCACCAGTTCCACGTATTCTGGAGCATCTTTTTGGCCTTCCCCCGGGGAATTGTGAAACAAAATCCCCACCCTGGCGTGCCAGGAATCCGCTTCTCGCCGCTTAATTTTGGAGCGTAGCCCGTCCACGGAAACTTTGGCACTAACCAGGGCAAATGACATGGCATAAACCAGGGTGGACTTGCCGGAGCCGTTTTTGCCGCCGATCAGCACATCGTTGTCCGGGTGGCCCAGATTTATAAGCCTGGGCGCGAAATCGCGGATGCCGTGCAATCTAATACTTAAGGGGTACATTTATGGACACCTCAAAACAACGTTATTTCCTCTTTTTCATCGTCTTTGGCTTCCTGCCGGTTAAAGCCGAAAAACCCGGCCACCTGTTCCATTGACACTTGGCCTCCCTGGCTCTCCCCGATGATTTTCACCAGGTAACGTTCCGGAAAGACATGGCGTGCCACGGCGGTTAGCCGGTACAGCCTTTTCTTCTCGTCTCCTTCACCTTCAGTTTCTTCCTGGCGCAAAAAACCTGTTTTCACCAGATGGTCAAGGGCCATCAAAAGCCTTCTTTCGGCATACAGGGATGAGCGCTGGAAATGCATGTGCAGCTCGTCAAAGGTAATATTACCCGTTCGCGAGGTCATACCCAGGTAAAAACAAAACAAGAGCAGAG
>Ga0172382_10008578_pt1 | contig 14182 bp, 14 predicted proteins | sample Leawel138RmetaG_FD_122245 | JGI IMG/M metagenome (GOLD analysis project Ga0172382, IMG submission 122245) | Leachate microbial communities from a municipal landfill in Southern Ontario, Canada - Leachate well 138R metaG | ecosystem: Engineered > Solid waste > Landfill > Unclassified | place...
CAGAAGATGACACCGACTTCTTCAAGCTGCTTGCGGAAGGTGGTCGCCACTGACACCGAGTCAAACACGGCATCGACCGCGACACCAGCCAGGCGGGCGCGTTCATGCAAGGGCACCCCCAGCTTTTCGTAGGTGCGCAGCAATTCGGGGTCGACCTCATCAAGGCTTTTGGGGCCATCGGCCTTGCTCTTGGGTGCCGAGTAATAACGGAGATCCTGGAAGTCAACGGGTGGGAAATGCACGTGCGCCCATTCGGGCGGTGTCATTTCCAGCCACTTCCGGTAGGCGGCCAGCCGCCATTCCAACAGGAATTCGGGCTCATTCTTGATGGCCGAGAGCCGGCGAATCGTGTCTTCGGACAAACCCTTGGGGAAGGTGACCGACTCGATTTCTGTCACGAAACCCGCTGTGTATTCCCGATCCAGGAAGGAGTCAAGTTGATCGGTTGTCGTACTGCTCATTCAGAGTAACTCCATGTCGATGGGCATGCCGCCGTGACTTTGGCCGGCGCCTGCTGTGCAGAGGGACGGCTGGGTTTGAATTCGATGGTTGCCAGGGGGTTGAGCATATCCGCAATGGACACCTGCTCGAGTGTCTTGCGCACCACAGCATTGATGCGCTGCCAGTTGTTGCGGATACTACAGGCGGCTTCGACACTGCAGGCCCCCGGCGTGGCCGTGCATTCGGTAAGGCCAAATGGCTGGTCGTCAAGAGCGTCTATAATGTCGGCGATGCTGATTTCTTCAGCCGCCCTGCCCAGCATGTAACCGCCACGGGCGCCGCGAGTGCTTTTCACTATTTCTGGCTGTGTCAGTGACTTCAGCACCTTGCTGACGACAGGCTGGCCCAAGCCCAGCGTGGCAGCAAGGTCTGCCGCACTGAAGACACGGTCAGGGTCTGACGCCATATGGGTCAGCACCAACGTGCCGTAATCGATGATTTTGCTCACGCGCAGCATTGCTGCCTGTGCTCCTGGGCCTAGTCAATATGAAGTCATATAGTACCATTTTGGTCCTATATACGCAAAGCTTTTCTACGGGAATTCCCGGATGGCAAATTTCGGTGATGGCTCCCGTGCATTCCGCTCATGCATAGCCGTTAATGAAAGGCGATAGTCGGATACAGCGGCCGCAGAATGCCTCCCTGAAAAACGGCTGCACCCAGATACGATTTAGCGCTTAGGCCCGGGCCGAAACTCCAGGAAGAACCCCTACAATAGTGGATTTTGCCCGCAAGCCGGGTGCCGACCGGAGCAACAATGGAAGCCGCCCCGTTTGATCATGCCGCCGTCCTGCTCGCCTGCGCACGGGGCGAGCAGGCAGCGTTTCACCAACTCTACGATCACGAAGCCCCCCACATGCTGGCGCTGTGCCGTCGCCTTGTCCCGGGGGAAGCCGAAGACCTGCTGCACGATACCTTCGCACTTATCTGGCGGAATGCGGATCAATACGATCCGCGTATGGGCCCTGCCCGCGCCTGGATATATAGCGTATTGCGCCATCTTTCCCATGGCCGGCGCATCCGCCGTAATGAAGTCCCTCCCTCCGAGGCCCCGCCCATACCCATGGCCTCCTCGGTTCGCGGGGACATTGGCAGGCTTGCCTCCGGCGGCGCTCCACTGGCTTTTGAGACTGTGGCTCACGCGTATCTGTATGGCGCAGACTATGGCCGTCTGTCGGTGTGGCTGCGGCGCAGCGAATCCGAATTGAGGCGGGTCACCCGCAGCGGCCTGAAGGGGCTGGCAGCATGACGCGGACAGGACTCAGTTCAGCGCCTGATAAAACATCGGTACAACTCGCCGAATATGTCTGCGGCCTGCTCAAATCGGAAGAGCACGCGCAGGTACATGTTCTGCTGAGCCGCGACGATCAAGCCCTTGCGGTGGCACTCGCCTGGGAAGAACGTCTGCTCGCCCTGGTAGACGCCCTGCCCCGCGCACAGCCCGACCCCGCACTGCGCGAACGCCTGCAGCGCACTCTGGGGATAGGCCCGGCGCCCGCCTTGCAACCCCCACCTCAGCCTCAATTGCTGCAGCGCCGGTCCGTGGAGCCAACGGCCCGGCCCCGGCCCGCTACGCCGATTACAGAAACTCCCAATCGTGTTGCACCGACACGCCCTACGGAAGGCAACAGCGCCAGCAGCCGCAAAGCCGAAATCGCAGATGCTGAAAGATCGGCGCCACCCGCATCCCGGACACCTGCCGCCCCCCCGGCGACTGACATACCTTCAACCGCGACAAGCGGCGCTGCCCCACCCAAGCCAGTACCCAGCACCACCCCGCACACAGCAAGCACATCAGCCACCGAACCCGGTGCGGACAAACAGGCTTTCGTCGAACGCGAACCACCCCAACCGCAGGTAACACCGGTATCGTCCCCGGCCACCCAAGCACAACGCCCCAGCCATGCTGACGATTTCCCCGCCAGGCAACCGCATCAAGCGCTGCTGCGCAAATTGTGGTTCTGGCGGCTGGCTGCCCTGTGTGCGGCCGCGGCCGCCGTGCTGGCGTTCATGATGCCGGGTGAGCCTCCGCCGCCACCCGTGCAGATCGTCAAGCTTGCACCGACCCGGGCCGCCATCCTGCAGGCACCCGGCACCAGCAGCACTCCTGCCTGGACAGCCACCCTGGATCCGCAAGGCAATCTGATAATGCAGCCATTGGTGCCGACTGAAGTCCCCACCGGCCACCAAGTACTGCTGTGGACCCGCAGCGCCACCCTGCCCGACCCGCGTTTACTGGGCCGTATAGACCCTAACCGCGCCGTGCAGGTGCCCAGCGCGCAACTGGGTGCACTGGTCGATGATCAATTGCTGGAGATCACGCTGGAAACGGATGCGGATGCGGCACAAGGCCAGCCCAATGGGCCGATTCTGTTCATTGGACAGATGACGATGTTCGGGTCCGAGGCTGCGGCCGTACCCGGCACGGGCGGTAGTGGTAGCGCACCGGTGACCGAAGGCACCATCGGCGCCCAGCCTTGATAAAGGCCGTGCCGGCCCTGCAGCCGTCAAGCGGTCCTTGCAGGGCCGGCATGGCCTTACTGCCCGGCCCAATGTAAGTGGGTGATCAGGGCGTCAGGCCGAAGTCTTCAGAAGATAAAGGGCCTGCGTTCGAGTCCTTGAGCGCGGCGGAAAGCCTGTCGCGGACAGCCGTAAGATCCGACCGCAGCGCCTGGAGTTCGGCCGCACTGAGCCTCACAGCGGCTTCCGGGTCGAAAGCGGCCCGGTCAGTAGCATCGCCCAGGCGATTGCGGGCGCCGCTGATGGTGAAACCTTCTTCGTACAGAAGATGCCGGATACGGCGGATCAAAAGCACTTCATGATGCTGGTAATAACGCCGGTTGCCGCGCCGTTTGAGTGGCTTCAGCTGGGTGAATTCCTGTTCCCAATAGCGCAGCACATGCGGCTTGACGCCACAAAGCTCGCTGACTTCGCCTATCGTGAAGTAGCGTTTTGCAGGAATGGAAGGCAGGTTGACTGGGGTTTCGCTCGTGCTCATTTGCGGTTCTGGGACCATTCTTATCGTGTATGTCGGCCTCAGGCCTCGGTAGCCGGAGTGCCGGCCTGCTCAACGATTCTTTTCAGCTTCTGGCTGGCATGAAACGTTACCACGCGACGCGCGGCAATGGGGATGATCTCGCCCGTCTTGGGGTTGCGCCCCGGGCGTGGCGGCTTGTCACGAACCTGGAAGTTACCGAAACCGGATAGCTTCACTTCCGTGCCGCTTGCCAGTGCTTCGCGGATTTCTTCGAAGAAGGTGTCGACAATATCTTTGGCTTCACGTTTGTTCAGCCCGACTTTTTCGAATAGCAGTTCGGCAAGTTCAGCCTTGGTCAGGGTACGCTCTACAACTATCATGGAAAACAATCCTTCTCCGGTCAGGCACGTTGCCGGGCGCCGTGGTGTTTCATGAGGGTCTGCAGCAACGCGGCCATGCAGGCATCGACGGTGGCGTCGTCCAGCGTGGCGCCGGGGTTTTGCAGCCAGAATCGGAAGGCGAGGCTCTTTTCGTTGTTGGCAACAGAGTTATCGCGCCAGACGTCGAACAGCCGGATATCCCGCACGACGTTTAGGTTAGCATCAGACGCGATTGTACGGGTAAGCGTTTTCAACAAATCCTGATAGCTTGCTGCACTATCCACCCATATGGCCAGATCGCGAATCACAACAGGCTGACGCGAGCGTTCTGCCAGCACGGGCATAGCACCACGCGAAATGGCATCGACGTCGACTTCGAAAACAACGGGTGCCTGGCCCAGTTCGGCCTGCTGTACCCAACGCGGGTGCAATTCACCCAGCCAGCCGACAGGTTTGCCATCGAGTTCTAGCCGTGCGCCCCGACCGGGATGCAGGGCCGGATGGGCATCCGGGATGCATTGCAATGCACTGGCCTGGGTACCCACCAAAGTGTAAAGGTCATTTTTTACGTCATAGAAATCGACAGGCCGTGCCGCGACACCCCACTGCTCGTCCACCGCTGGCCCCCAGGCCGCGCCGGCCAGCCTGTTGGGCTGTTCGATACCCGCGACGGCCAGATCGCCATCACGGACTTCGGCATTACGCAAGAACACCCTGCCCAATTCAAACACCCGCACACGACTCTGGCGATGCCGCATATTGTGGGCGATGTTTTCCACCAGGCCACCTATGAGACTGGTACGCATGACGGCCAGCTGACTGGCGATGGGGTTGAGCAGACGAATGGGGTTGTCTTCGCCAGCATAGTCGCGTTCCCAGGCTTCCTCGACAAATGAGAAGTTGATCACTTCCTGGTAGTCGAGCGCGGCCATACGGGCACGCAGTTCATGGGGCCCGCGCAAGGTTTCCGGGGTGATGCGAATCTGCGCCCGCGCCCGGGGTGGTACGTCGGGAATACGCTCGAAACCATAAATACGGGCCACTTCCTCGATAAGATCTTCTTCAATCTCAAGATCGAAACGATAGCTGGGCGGCGTAACCTCGAAGATATCATCTTCCACAGTGAACGACAGGCTCAGGCTGCTGAAAATACCTTCGACTTCGGAACGCTCAAGCGGCAGACCAAGCACCTTGCGGCAGCGATCGAGGCGCATGCGCACCGGCGCCCGCTCGGGAACGGCAATGCGCTGATCGTCCATGGGGCCGACCTGACCACCGCAGATATCAATGATGAGACGGGTCATGTATTCGAGGTCTTCGATCAGGTTCTTGAAGTCGACACCGCGCTCGAAGCGATGGCTGGCTTCGGAACCGAACTTGTAGCGCCGCGCGCGGCCCATGATGGCTTCCGGCCACCAGAAAGCGCCTTCCAGATAGATGTCGGTGGTATCCAGGGTGACGGCCGTTGCTTCGCCACCCATGATGCCTGCCATGCTCTCGACAACATCCCCGGCAGTGATCACGCCAACGTCGGGTTGCAGATCAACCACCTGGCCGCTCAGCAGCTCTAGTTTTTCGCCTTCCCGGGCCCAGCGTACCGTCAGGCCGCCCTGGATGCGTTCAATATCAAAGACATGGGTGGGCCGGCCCAGCTCGAGCATGACATAGTTGGAGATGTCCACCAGCGCAGAAATGGAGCGCTGGCCGGCCCGTTCGAGACGGGTCTTCATCCATTCGGGCGTGGCGGCGCGTGCATTCACGGCGCGTATCACCCGCCCGGCGAAGCGGCCGCAGAGATCAGGGGCTTCTACCTTGACCGGCAGGCGATCGTCGATGGAAGGTGGTACCGGTTCGAATGCCGCCTTGTGCAGGGGTGCCCCCGTAAGGGCTGCCACTTCGCGCGCCACACCCCGTATGGACAGGCAATCCGCGCGATTGGGCGTCAGCTTGAGCGTGAAAATGGTGTCGTCCAGCGACAGATAGGCGCGCAAATCCTCACCCACAGGCGCTTCGGCTTCGAGCTCGAGCAGACCGGCATGGTCTTGCGACAGGCCAAGCTCGCGGGCTGAACACAGCATGCCGGCGGATTCCACACCCCGCATCTTGACTGGCCCGATCTTCATGCCGCCCGGCAGTTCTGCGCCTATGCGCGCGAGGGGCACCTTCAGCCCCGTGGCCGCATTGGGCGCGCCACACACGATCTGCAGAAGATCGCCGCTGCCGTCGTCAACCTTGCAGACGCGCAGGCGGTCGGCATTCGGGTGCGGGCCGACTTCAACGATATGGGCAACCACGATGCCGGCGAAGGCCGGCGCAACACCGTTGGTTTCTTCGACTTCCAGCCCGGCCATGGTCAGGCGGTGCGATAAGGCCTCGGTGTCGAGATCGGGGTTGACGTAGGAACGAAGCCAGGATTCAGGAAATAGCATGAGGTTCTCGGGTGATTCGGACGATCGGGGCAATCAAGGCAGGCCAGGCCTGCCGGGATGTCGTTCAGCGGTTGAACTGACGCAGAAAGCGCAGATCGCCTTCAAAGAACTGGCGCAGGTCGTTGACGCCGTAACGCAGCATGGCCAGGCGCTCAAGGCCCGAACCAAAGGCAAAACCGATGTAGCGTTCGGGATCCAGCCCGAAATTACGCACCACCTGCGGATGAACCTGGCCTGAGCCAGAGATCTCAAGCCAGCGCCCCTGGTTGGGGCCTGAGGTGAACATCATGTCGATTTCGGCTGAGGGTTCCGTGAAAGGGAAGAATGAAGGCCGGAAGCGCACGCTCAGGTCATCGGTTTCAAAGAAGGCCCTGAGGAAATCGGTATACACACCCTTGAGGTCGGCGAAGGAAATGTCTTCAGCGATCCACAGGCCTTCGACCTGATGGAACATGGGCGAATGGGTGGCGTCGCTGTCGACGCGGTAAGTGCGCCCCGGCGCAATGACCTTGATGGGCGGCTGATGCATGCGTGCGTAGCGCACCTGCATGGGGCTGGTATGCGTGCGCAGCAGCAGCGGCAGCCCGTCTTCGCCGGTCATGTCGACGTAGAAAGTGTCCTGCATTGAACGGGCCGGGTGGTTTTCCGGGTTGTTCAATGCCGTGAAGTTGGTCCAGTCGTTTTCGATTTCAGGACCGTCGGCCACATCAAAACCGATGGAACGGAAAATGGCTTCAACCCGCTGCCAGGCCTGAATTACCGGGTGTATGCCGCCAAACCCGCGGCCTCGCCCGGGCAGGGTCACATCAATGGTTTCGGCAGCCAGGCGTCGATCGAGTTCGGCTTGTTGCAATTGCGCCCGACGCGCATTGAGCAGGCCTTCGACCTGCTGCTTGATGCGATTGATGCGCGCGCCTTCTTCGCGCTTGCGTTCGGGGTCGAGCGCGCCCAGGCTCTTCAGCATGGACGTCAGAGCGCCCTGTTTGCCCAGAAACCTTGCCTTTGCATTTTCGAGCGCGGCCGCATCCTGGGCTTGCGCGAACTGTTCTTCTGCCTGAACGATCAAATCGTCGACCTGGGTTGTCATTTTGTGCCCTTCCAAATGCAAACGGAGCCCCATGGAGCCCCGTTCGCAACTAAACAGTATCGCGGCCGATCAGGAAGCCAAAGCCGCCTTGGCCTGTTCGACCACTGCAGCAAAGCCTGCCTTGTCATGGACCGCCATGTCCGCAAGCACCTTGCGGTCAAGTTCGATCTCGGCCTTTTTGGTGCCGGCGATGAAGGCGCTGTAGGTAACGCCCAATTCGCGGCAGGCCGCATTGATACGAGTGATCCAGAGCGCGCGGAATGTGCGCTTCTTGTTGCGGCGGTCGCGGTAGGCATACTGCCCGGCCTTCATGACCGCCTGTTTAGCAATCCGGAATACATTACCGCGGCGACCGCGATAACCTTTGGCTGCCTTGAGAACCTTCTTGTGACGAGCGCGGGCAGTAACGCCGCGTTTTACGCGTGGCATATTTTATCTCCGTGAATCAGGCGAAAGGAATCATTGCCTTGACAGAAGCGATGTCGGCATCGTGCACCGCCGTGGAACCGCGCAACTGGCGCTTGTTCTTTGTCGTCTTCTTGGTAAGGATATGGCGCTTGAAAGCCTGACCCCGCTTGATGGAGCCACTACCGCGAACCTTAAAGCGCTTGGAGGCGCCTTTCTTGGTTTTCATCTTGGGCATGATGCTTGAACTCTATTAGCTGCACACGCAGGTGGCAGTCAAACCAGACTGACCGCACTTTTCAGACCTGACATCTGCTTGTTGGATTCCCACCCGGCTAGAATCGAAGGCAATAAAGCATGGCCCTGCCGGATGAAAGCCATTGATTATATGATGGTTAAGCCTTGTTTGTCCAACGCTTGGGCGCCAATAAACCGCAAGGCAGGGGCTGCGGCTTCAGCGCACATTCCAGGCGGGACGGAACTGCAGGGCTTCGGCCACATGCGGCAGACGCACTGTATCCGAGCCATCCATGTCAGCCACGGTTCTGGCCGCACGCAGCACACGATGCACGGCCCTCGCCGACCAGGCCCAACGTTCACTAGCGTCGCGCAGCAAACGGCTGCCATCATTATCAGGCACCGCATATTCGCGCAAGGCGCTGGGGCTCAACAAGGCATTCGCGCAACCCTGGCGGGCAAGCTGTCGTTCACGGCAAGCGATGACCCGCGCCCGAACCAGGGCAGAACTTTCCCCAGCGGCCGCATCCAGCCACGAACCCTCGGGCGGTGCCAGATCGATATGAAGGTCGATGCGGTCCATCAAGGGGCCCGAGAGCCGCCTTCGATAAGCGTCGACCCGTGCGGGTGGGCACACACAGGGCTTGCGTGGGTGTCCGGCCCAACCGCAGGGGCAAGGATTCATGGCTGCAACAAGCTGGAAACGAGCCGGAAAAGTGCAGCTCAGTCTTGCCCGCGCAATGCTGACGACACCCGTTTCCAAGGGTTCTCGCAAGGATTCCAGCACAGGCCGGTGGAACTCTGGGACTTCATCCAGGAAAAGCACACCCTGATGAGCAAGGCTGATCTCGCCAGGACGAGGCCAGGTACCGCCGCCAATGATAGCCGCAGTGGAAGCCGTATGATGCGGCGCCCTGAATGGCGGTAACAGGGAAGGCAGCACATCATTCCCCGCCAGACCATGCAGCGCTGCCACCTCAAGGCTTTCCACGATGGAAAGCGGCGGCAGCAGACCGGGCAATCGTTGAGCCAGCATGCTCTTGCCAACCCCAGGTGGGCCGCACATCAACAAGCTATGCCCCCCGCAGGCGGCGATTTCCAGGGCCCGCCGGCCGCCCTCCTGGCCGCTTACCTCTGACAAACAAGGGCCCGGCGGAGTGGTAAGCGATGACGATGCGTGCTGCAATCGCGGCATAGGCTGGCGCCCTGCCAGGTCATCGACGACTTCCGGCAGCGATGTGGCGCCCTGCACCACCAGGCCAGGTACCTGCGCCGCCATGGCTGCGCTTTCGGCTGGCAGAACCAAATGAGAACCGGGCGCCTCGCGCGCCACAGCCATGGCAATGGCCAGAGCCCCCTTTACTGCGCCGAGCGCCCCGGTCAGGGAAAGCTCACCTACGAAGACGCGATCAGGGATCTCAAGCACTGCATCCGATTTGCGGGCAGCCTGGACCTGCCCGGTGGCAAGCAGCACCCCCAACGCGATGGCAAGGTCAAAACGGCCGGAATCCTTGGGAAGGTCGGCGGGAGCGAGATTGACAGTGATACGGCCGGCAGGAAACTCATACCCGCAGAATTGCAGTGCTGAACGCACACGTTCACGGCTTTCGCGGACGCCGGCATCTGGCAGCCCCACGATGACAAACGTGGGCAGCCCTGGGCCGACATGGGTTTCCACCCGGACGGGCTGCGCATTGAAACCATATAGAGCCCGGCTGGCAAGAATGGCCAGTGACATGGATTGGCACTCCCAAAGCTAGGGAATGACAGTATGCGCGCAGGGCTGGGTAAACCGGTGGCGGCCGCACCGGTTCGTGACTTGTGGATACTATCAGGGGACCTTCTGATCAAGCCCCGCGCCGCTCGACTTGAGCCGAGGGCCCCTTGGTATTTACAGCCCGGCCCCGGGGGTGTCCGGCCCCGGCGGCGTTTGTGCTGCTGCCGCAGCACCCTGCCCTGTTGCGGGCTCGCGGCCTTCCAGCTGGTCAAGGCGCGACTCGAGCGCCGTCACCCGCTGCAGCGCCTTTTCAAGCAATTGCGCCTGGACCTCGAACTCTTCACGGGTCACAAGATCCAGCCGGGAAAACGCCTGAGTCATGAACGCCTTCATGTTGCGCTCAATGTCGGCCGCAGGGCTGCGCGCAATCAGTTCTGAAATGTTTTTCTGGAAATCTTCGACCCAGTCGCTCCGGTTGATCATGACCTTCTCCTGTGCTGATAGTCATAGTGTAAGAAAAACGGGCGCATCGCGCCCGCTCTTCTTTTCTTCAATACAGCTGCGAGTGAACTCAGTCGCCCGTACGCGGCTCAGTTTGAGCCTGACTTGCATGCATTCCGTCCCTGTTGACGGATTCCTGGATAGCCTCGTCGGCGCGTGCTGCGCCATCCCGGATGGCCTGGCCGACCTGTGCCATGCGTTCGCCTGTGGCATCGCGCAGGTCACCCGCCTTTTCACCCACGGTATGGGCGGCGTTGCGCGCGGATTCCTGAAATGCCTGGCCGGAAGCGGCAAGCTTTTCAGTCAGGCCCGGTACGGCCGAAGACGAAGAGGGATCCGGCACGCTGCCGGGCACGGTATCAGGGCCCATGCCTGAAGACGGCGCGGCGGGGTGGGCCGGCGCCGGCATTGTCGTACCCGCATCAGGGGCCATGGGTGCGGGCGGCGTTACGGGGTCGGGCGCCGGGGCTGGCGCGGGTGTCACCTGCTCCGCCGGGACGTCGGGCGTCCTGTCTGCCTCGTCCGAGCAGGCGGCCAGCAGGCCGAGTGATACCGCCACTGAGGCGACTGCAAAGGGGGTGCGTCGAATATCCATAACTTCCTCTCTACTTGAGTCGCGAACGCGCGCTGGGTGCTTCGCCGCGATGGGTCGGTATGGGCGGTCCTGTTACAAACCTGTCCCTATTTCGATTCTATAGACGCCTCGGGCGAGTACCCGCGAGCTATGTAAGCTGACATTTCCATGAACGTGTGGCGATCATGCCGAGATTTCCTGCAATGCAGCATCTGCCGGGGCGGCCCTGCCAATGCGGCAGTTAGCGTGCCAGCCAACAGATCGATACAACCCCACTAAGGATGAGATCGTGAGCTTACATTTTGTGGCGTTTAAGCAACGCACTAGAGAAGGGCACCAATTGCGGGCGAACGGGCGGCACATCTGCACCAATTCAGTGCGACGCCGACCGTAGCCCCCCTGAGATTCCCGATTTTTCGGGCAAAAAATTGGCATGAACCTTGCGTTTGAGTGTGTGAACGCAAACCTCAGGGGAAATCACATGAAGCTCATCACGGCCATTATCAAACCTTTCAAGCTGGATGAAGTTCGCGAGGCGCTTTCGGACATCGGCATTCAGGGCATGACCGTCATGGAAGTAAAAGGCTTCGGACGCCAGAAAGGCCACACTGAGCTGTATCGAGGCGCGGAATACACCGTCGATTTTCTGCCCAAGCTAAGGCTGGAGCTGGCAGTATCCGACACCTTGCTGGAACAAGCGATAGAAGCCTTGTGCTCTGCCGCCCACACCGGGAAGATCGGCGACGGCAAGATTTTCGTCATCCCGCTGGAACAAGCCGTTCGCATACGCACCGGCGAGCAAGGCGACAACGCTCTCTGATGACATTTCCCGGGCACGCTGACGCACCACACCCCGGGAGCCAACGCATTAAAGAAAGGAGCCTCCGGCTCCACCCCATCGTGGCGGGATTCCCCGGGCCACCGGACTGATTCTTGCCTCTCACTTTTGGAGCATGACAATGGACAAAGCAGATCTGGCGTGGGTGAGCCTGGCAACCCTGCTCGTTTTAATGATGGCGGTACCTGGCCTGGCACTGTTCTATGGCGGGCTGGTAAGAGCCAAGAATGTCCTGTCCGTACTGGTTCAGGTATTGAGCACCTTCAGTCTGGCCATCGTATTGTGGTTTCTTTATGGCTACTCACTGGCTTTCACGGAAGGCAACGCTTTCTTTGGTGGGCTGGGCCGTCTTGGGTTCAGCGGGATGTACGATCCTTCGACAGACACCCATACCTTGTTGGGCAGCATCCCGGAGCTTAGTTTTGCCGCCTTTCAAGCCACTTTTGCGGGTATCACCTGCGCCCTGATTGTCGGCGGATTCGCGGAACGCATGCGATTCCAGGCCGTGCTGGTGTTTACCGTCATCTGGATGACCCTGGCCTACATCCCCATCGCCCATATGGTGTGGGCACCGGGTGGCTGGCTGTTCGAGCGCGGCGCCCTGGATTTCGCGGGCGGTACCGTGGTTCATGTCAATGCAGGGGTGGCCGGCTTGGTGGGTGCCTATATGGTGGGCAAGCGCCTGGGCTACGGCCGAGAATCCATGCAGCCGCATAACCTGCCTATGGCCATGACAGGTGCAGCCCTGCTTTGGGTGGGCTGGTTTGGCTTCAACGCCGGCTCTGCCCTGGGCGTATCGGGTGCATCCACCCTGGCTTTCATCAATACCTTGCTTGCAACCGCAGCAGCGGTCATGGCCTGGTTGCTGCTGGAATGGCGCTTCAAAGGCCACCCGTCGCTTCTGGGGGCGATTTCAGGGGCTGTTGCCGGCCTGGTGGGGATTACGCCGGCAGCCGGCCTGGTCGGGCCCTGCGGTGCATTCATCATTGGTGCAGTGACGGGCGCAATGTGTCTGTGGGGAGTCAATGGTTTGAAGCGCATGCTCAGGGCCGACGACAGCCTGGATGTGTTCGGCATCCATGGGGTGGGCGGCATTATCGGCGCCCTGCTGACAGGGGTGTTCAATGCCCAGGCCTTTGGCGGCCCGGGCCTGGCCTCGCTGGCTGAGCTGCCCTATCAAATGTGGATTCAGCTTGAGGGCATTCTGATCACCGTGCTCTGGTCAGCCGCCGTTGCCTGGCTTGCATACACCGTCGCGGGACGGCTGGGCGGCCTGAGGGTATCGGCGGAAACCGAACGCGAAGGCCTGAACGTTCGCGATCATGGTGAAACCGCCTACCACTACTGATCAGGCGGACAGTTCTTCAAGATCGATGCGTGCGGCCCGGTTCAGGGCCGCCGCCACTTTCATGCGCAAAGCATTGGAATGGGCATGGCGAATCTCGTTCTTGACATCGGGCAGCTGCTGCGGATGCATGGAGAATTCCTTCAGGCCCAGGCCCAGCAGCATGCGTGTGACCCGGGCATCCCCCGCCATTTCGCCACAGACCGCCACCGGCTTGCCCACCCGATCTCCGGCATTGATCGTGTGGGCAATCAAGCGCAGAACGGCCGGATGCATGGGGTCGTACAAGGCCGACACATCGGCATCGCCCCGGTCTATGGCCAGGGTGTATTGAATAAGGTCGTTGGTGCCGATGGAAAGGAAATCCAGCGCATCGACAAAAGGCTCGATGGCGATGGCCATGGCAGGAATCTCAACCATGGCGCCCACCGAGAAATTGCGCGAATACGCCACATCCCTGGCGGCCAGCTCGCGGCAAGCGGCTTCGATCGCCTGATGAACGGCCCGCACTTCATGCATATGGGAAATCATGGGGATGAGAATACGCACATGGCCATAAACGGACGCCCGCAGCAAGGCACGCAACTGTGCAGAGAACAATTCGGGTTTGGCCAGGCAATAACGAATGGCGCGCAGGCCCAATGCGGGATTGGTCGCAACCGTTACCTCGCCATCCAGCGTTTTATCCGCGCCGATATCCAGCGTGCGTATGGTGACGGGGCGACCCGCCATCGTCTTTACCACTGAAGCGTAAGCCCGATATTGCTCTTCTTCGGACGGCAGGTCCGAGCGGCCCATGAAAAGGAATTCGCTGCGGAACAGACCTATGCCCTGAGCGCCGGCTGCCAGCGCCATTTCGGCCTCTTCCGGCAGCTCGATGTTGGCTTCAAGCTTGACCTCAAAGCCATCCAGTGTGATTGCAGGCGCATCGCGCAGGCCGGCCAGTTCCTCGCGTTCGCGCAGGTAGGCTGCCTGCCGCTCCCGGTATTCAGCCAGAACCTGCTGCGATGGATTGACCAGCACAATGCCGGAGAACCCGTCAGCCACGAGCATGTCGCCGTCGCGCACCAGGCTACGGACATGGCCAAGACCCACCACCGCCGGCACATTCAAACTGCGCGCGACAATGGCCGTATGCGATGTGGGGCCGCCCAGATCAGTGAGAAAGGCGGCAAAGCGGGCCCCTTTCAA
>Ga0172382_10008581_pt1 | contig 14181 bp, 12 predicted proteins | sample Leawel138RmetaG_FD_122245 | JGI IMG/M metagenome (GOLD analysis project Ga0172382, IMG submission 122245) | Leachate microbial communities from a municipal landfill in Southern Ontario, Canada - Leachate well 138R metaG | ecosystem: Engineered > Solid waste > Landfill > Unclassified | place...
CTGACACGAATAAGAGCAGTCGTTGAAGAAAACTAGAAGCTGTAACTAAATCTGTGTAACTAGCGAGTTATAAAACTTAGTAGTTACACAGAATTATTTACAGAGCAGAGTTAACCCAAACGTACTGAATGTCCAGCATCAACAGTATAAACTGCCCCACTCATATAACTTGACGCATCACTCGCCAATAGTAACAACTGACCATCTAGCTCTTCCAATCGACCGGTTCGCTTGAGTGGCAAACCTTCTAAGTCTTTGGCGCCTGCAGGTGTTTCATAATAATCAGCCACCATGTCTGTCATAAAGTATCCCGGAGCAATAGCGTTCACTCGAATACCATAACTAGCTAATTCATGCGCCATGATTTTTGTTAGCTGATTAACCGCAGCCTTAGAAGCTCCGTAATGAGTAAGCCCAGCAAAAGAAGCCGTGCCTATAATCGACGAGATGTTAATAATGCTGCCTGATTTACCAGCAGCAACCATACGCTGCGCAGTTTCTTGGCCAAGGTTAAAAACACCCTTGATGTTAACCTCCATAACATTATCCCAAACAGCTTCCTCCATCTCTAAAAATGGCTGACCTCCTGTCGCCCCGGCATTACACACAACGACATCTGCAACACCAAATAGAGCTTCAGATTTATCGAGTGCGTTTTTTACCGACTGCCGGTCAGTAACATCCATAGCTACAGCTAATGCCTTACCACCATTATCATTAATTGACTGGGCTAGCTTTTCAAGTCTCTCTACTCGCCTGGCGGTACAAATAACCGCAGCTCCAGCAGCAGCAAAAACCTTAGCGAAATGCTCACCAAGACCACTAGATGCTCCACTAACTAAAGCAACTTTACCTTTTAGGGATAATATATTGTGACTCACTCAATCCGACCTCTTTGTCTCTAACATGTATATTGCAGACGGCTATTCCAAAATACTTGCTTAGCAGTTGCTACCTAGTACTGAATTCGCTTAGTAAAGCCGCCATCAATCACAATATTCGCACCTGTTGTATAACCGGAGATTGGGCTAAGTAACAAAGCTATTTGCGCGCAGACTTCCTCTGACGTTCCCATGCGACCACATGGTATGGCAGCAACAGTATTTTCATAAATCTCAGGCATTGCTTGCTTGATATTGTCCCAAGCACCGCCATCAATATAAATGGGGCCTGGGCTTACGCTGTTAACACGAATGCCTAGCGGCGCCAATTCTCCAGCGAGGTTGCCAAAATAGTTCAACCCTGCTGCTTTCATTGCACCAAAAGGAACGGCACCAGCAAAAGCCTCCAGAGCAGCAGTCGAAGACATATTCACAATTGAAGCTGATGTAGATTTTTCCAAGTAAGGTTTTAATGCATTAACTGCATGCCACCCAGCCAACACATCTGATTCAAAATTACTGCGCCAACCTGACTCTTCAGTATCGGCACCACCAGCACTGGCATTAGCAACAAAACCATCTATGCCACCTAAAGCATCATTACAAGCCTTAACCCATTGCTGCACTGCAGCGGCATCGGTGATATCCACAGCCTCACCATAGGCTTTAACGCCAAGAGATTTGATAGTAGCTACCGCAGCATCAACTTCAGCCGCATTGCGAGCACACATACCAATATGACAGCCCTCAGCAGCCAATGTCTTAGCTAACGCCAAGCCAATCCCCTTTGAAGACCCTGTAATCAAAACAACTTTATCTTTTAATTGAAGATCCATAACAATTGCTCCTAAATATATTAAGTATTTATAAAAAATTATTCAGAGTACTGTGCCAAGTGATAGTCACTTGAACCAAATAAAACACCAATTGCAGCAAGCCGTTTAAAATAGTGACCAACACTTAATTCATCGGTCATACCAATGCCACCGTGTAATTGAATGGCATTGTTTGCAACAAAACTTGCTGACTTACCTATTTTTGCCTTTAATGCCGACACACATTTATCAGTATCAGCAGCGCTGTTATCCATTTTCCAAGCTGTAGCCATCAACAAGGAACGACACAACTCAACCTCTATAAACATATCCGCCATACGATGGCGTAAGACCTGAAAACTAGAAATAGCCTGACCAAATTGTTTGCGCTGAGTAGTATATTCAACCGTTGCATTTAACAGTGCTTCCATTGCACCTACAGCTTCGGCTGACACGCCCAAAGTGGCGCGTTGAATTGCTTTATTGAGTAACGGCAGAGCTTTATTGACCGGCCCCACCAGAGTCTCAGCACCTACAAAAACCTGATCAAGGGTAAGCTCGCACGCCCCTCTACCATCGTAAGTTTTATACTTACGCATACTGATGCCTGCAGCATCGGCTGGCACAGCAAATAGACTAATTCCATCATCTTCATCCGTGCTTGCGCTAGTGCGCGCAGTAACCAAAATCACATCGGCAGCAGCACCGTTTAGCACCACTGTTTTTTTACCACTAAGGCTGTAACCACTATCACTGGGAACTGCCAGTGTTTCAACATGAGCGGCAGAAGTTACATTGGAAGGCTCTAAATAAGCCAAAGCCCCCTGAATATCTCCAGATATTAAGGCTGCTAAATATTGTTTTTTTATCTCTTCACTAGCCGATGCTTCGATCAAGCTACCTACTAAAACAACCGTTTCTAAATAGGGCTCTAATACCAAATACTTTCCAAAAAGTTCGCAGAGAAGCATTGTTTCTAATGCGCCACCACCAAAACCCCCGTCCTCTTCTTTAAATGTCATCGCCAACCAGCCCAGATCGGCAAAACTCTGCCACTGCTCTTTATTAAAGCTATCTGTGCTTTTAACGGTTACTTGGCGACCATCAAAGCTGTAGTTTTCACGAAGGTATTTATCTGCGCTATCACGCAGCATGTTTTGCTCTTCGCTAAATTCAATATACATACGGCTCTCTACTCTTATTCATCATTAAGCTATAAACCCAATACACGCTTAGCTATTATTTCCCTTTGGATTTCTGCGGAACCACCATAAATAGTCGCTGCCCGATTATTAATATACTCGGCCATAGTGGTTAAACCATGCGTTGGCGCTATAGGCTCACCAGTATATTCTGGCGAAAGTGCATCAAGCTGTTGTGGCATTGCCTGCACTCCCATAACTTCGAGACTTAGTGCATTGAGGCGCTGACCAATTTCGGTGCCAACAATTTTAGTGAGTGATGACAAGGCTCCGGGGTTACCCCCCGCATCCAAAGCACCTTTGATCCGTAGTTCGGTAAACTCTAAAGCCAGTGCATCAACTGCAACGCTGGCAAACTTAGTTTTAAACACTGGATCTTTAATCCATGCTTGATCATTAACACCATTTTCAATGCTTGCCTGGTTAAGAATTTTTGCCATCTGTTTTTTATGATCAATGGTAAAATTATGTCCCCCTCTCTCAAACTCGAGTAGGTATTTTGCCACTTCCCAGCCTTGATTCTCTTCCCCAACAAGGTTAGAAGCTGGGACCCGAACATTGTCAAAAAAGACCTCGCACTGCTCAACACAGCCATCAAGACCAACAATCGGCTCAACAACCAAACCAGGGGAGTTCATATCAATAAGAATAAAACTGATTCCTGCCTGCGGACGACCTTCTTTAGAGGTTCTAACCAAGCAAAAAATCTTATTAGAATGTTGCGCATAACTGGTCCATATTTTCGAACCATTGATCACATAATCATCAGCGTCACGAACTGCGGAAGTGGACAAAGCAGCCAAATCAGAACCGGCACCCGGCTCAGAATAACCCTGACACCAAACATCCTCTCCCGACAAAATACGAGGTAGGTAATAATTTTTTTGTTGTTCTGTGCCGTAACGAATCAACATTGGGCCCAACATTTGTATACCCATAGGTAACAATGAAGGAGCATTTGCGAGCTTGCACTCTTCTTGAAAAATATATCGCTGCCCAAGTGTCCACCCAGTACCGCCGTACTCTTGCGGCCAATCTGCGGCTACCCACCCCTGCTTATGCAGCTTACGATGCCACCGCATAGTCGCTTCAAAATCGCTGAAGACACTAGTAGTAAGCTCACCTGCTCGCTTTAAGTCTGGAGTCAGTGCCTCTTGGATAAATATACGCACCTGTTCGCGAAACTTCGTTTCACTCATATCATCACTCTTTTTCTTTATCCTAAATAAATAACTCTATATTACAAGCAGCCTTGTTTGTTTTTATTCTAGGCGGTCAGGCTGCACAATGCAATGAATTCATACAACAATCAGGAAATACTGTTTTTATTTTTTGCCCATGCAAGGGCCTCATAACTAGCTACCCAATTAATCGCATTTTCGAGTAATTTTCGATACTGTGAATTACCATAAGCAGCAGGACCATCACCCATCTGCAAGTACACCACGGGGCTATTTTTATAATGCTTCACCCACCCAATCAAATTAGACCCATCCTCATGGAACCAGTCCTTATTGCTATACATGGCACCGTTCGCGGCATGGCTGGCTGAGTAGAAATTATCCCGGTTAAAAGCGTAATCACTAACGAGAATCGGCATCACATCATCAGCAAAGATCTCGCATAAATACAGCTCATCGGTCACGTCAAAGCAAGAAGACACCCCCTTAGTAACAGGATGGTCATTAACAACCGTTGCCCGATAAGCAACATCATGCCGATAGCCCGAATCCAAACAGGCTTTACCACGCAACTCCCTGGGTAAATACAAAAACTTACCACCGACGATTTCTGCGTATTCAGGCCACGTAGGCCACGATGATATCGAGTGATGCAAAAACACAAAGCCATGCCCCTGCTCAAGCAGGCCTAAAAAATCAGCTTTGAACTGTTCACCAGGGTCGACGAAGGTAGGCGGTGAAGCATTGAAATCTATACCCGGCATATCGTACAAAACATGAGCGTCATAAGCTGTAGATGCTGCAGCAGAGAAGAACAATTGACTGGCCGGCTGCTCAACAGCCGTATAGGAAAGGCTATCCATACTGTTAAACATCGCAAAAAACTCATCACGCTGATAAGGATGCCCTTTCACAGAAATCAGGATGTTTTTAGCGGCATGGCCATAATCAATTATTGTCACTAACAACCTCCAAAATTAATTCTTTAGCTCATTCCTTAAAACATCTTTGCGAATTTTTCCGGATGATGTCATTGGCATTTCATGCTTTATCTTAATGAGCTCTGGCCATTTCTGCTTAGCCAGACCACTGCTATTCAGCAAGGCTAATAAATCTTCAAGTTGTAAGTTGACATTATTGCGAGTAACTAAAAAAGCACAGACACTTTCACCCAATCGCTCATGAGGCATGGCTACGGCTGCAACTTCTAAAATATCTTCGTGAAGATACAGAACATCTTCTATCTCACGGGCAGATATGTTTTCTCCACCTCTAATTATGATGTCTTTTTTTCTATCAGTAATAACGATAGCGCCTTGCGGGGTAATGTGGCCGATATCGCCGGTATGAAAATAACCATTATTATCGATAGCATCCGCAGTCTGCTTCTGTTCGCCGTAGCCCAGCATCAAAGCAGCACTTTTAACTAATATTTCACCATCACAGCCTGCTTCCACCTCTTTACCAGCATCATCGATAATGCTGACATCCCAATTTAAAATACGACCATCGGTAGTAGCAGCAAATTCTTCATCTTCGCCCTCGATAAAACCCACCGTAACCAATGGGGCTTCAGTACAGCCATATACCCGGAAAGCGCGACAGTTATCTAACACGCGATGAGTGTCATAAATCAATCCAGGAGGCACAGAGGCCCCACCACAGGCAAAAAAGCGCAGGCTAGGCAAACCAATTTTTTCACTCTCTGCTTTAGCAACAAGCTCTTGCAAAAACGGCGTGGCACTCACACATGCGGTAGCACCCACCCTCTCTATATAAGCCACCGCTTGGCTAACATCCCAGCGTTCCATTAATGCTGACTTAGTATCCGTCAAAAAAGGCAATTCAATACCGTTTGCAAATCCCGTAACATGCGTGACAGGTGATGGCATTAACATCAGATCATCTGCATTGAGCTTCCAGCCTTCTGCACCGTTATCAATAGCTCTAGATAATGAGTTATGACTGTGTTTCACTGCCTTCGGCTGACCCGTTGTACCCGATGTGTACATGATTAGTTTGACAGAATCTGGATCAACGGTGGCTTTTTTAGGTTGCTTTAACGATGAGCTTTGAGTGAGGTTCTCGTAGCGCTCTAACTGAGTATTACTGCTATCACCCCTGACAGTAACGATGTGCTCTAAGTTCGGTAATTGCGACTTTAAACGCTCTAACATCTGCGCAAAATCGAACTTTCTATATTCTGACGGAATAAAAACAAGCCGTGTTTTTGCATCCGATAAAATGAAACCCAGCTCTTTATCTCTGTATATGGGTATTATTGGATTTACAATAAGGCCCAACCAACAAGCAGCAATATCAATAGCAACAGTCTCACGCCAATTAGGCAGCTGAAAACTAATGACATCACCTTGCTGCAAGCCCATTTCTGTTAACGAAGATGCTAGCGCCATCGCCTCAGCAAAAATGTCACCATAGGTTATCGGCGCTTCATCCTCCAAATAAATGGCAATGTCATCGGGCTTATCTGTCGCTTTAGCTAAAGCGTAGTCAGCCAAGGTTTTATTTCTAAGCGCAGGATAATTGTTGGAGAAAAATTTATTCATAATCTACTACTGATTTGTTATTGCCATAAAAACAGCTCTTATCCAATTATAAGAGCAGCTTCAACCGTCCTGACAAACTACATCATAAATTACAAACATTCAACATTGTTTTATTTTTATAGTGCTGGTGCAGCCTACTAAACGCGACATAACAGTCACAACTTCACTAGCTGCTTACCAAAATTATTACCGGTAAAAAGCCCCGACAAGGCCTCTGGACAGCGCTCAATCCCTTCCAATACATGCTCTTTAATTTGCATCGCACCGTGATCCACCATCGACTTTAAATATGTCATTGCTTCGGGATATCGATTTACATAATCCAAGACGATAAAACCCTCCATCCGAGAACGACGAATAACCAATTGCATATAATTCTTGGGGCCATTAGGCTCAACGTTTAATTGATAGCCACTTGATATTCCTCCACACAAAACAACTCTGGCACCACTAGCCAGATTCATTAATGCGTCATCTAATATCGTACCTCCAACATTATCAAAAAAGACATTGATTCTATTTTTACAAAGCTCCGCCAAGCGATCACTCACAGATTCATTTTTATAATCTATAGCCGCATCAAAATTCAGCTCATTTACCAGCCACTCACACTTATCTTTGCCTCCAGCAATACCAATAACGGTCGCCCCAAGATGCTTTGCTATTTGACCAGCAATAGAACCCGTAGAACCCGCAGCGCCGGACACCAGAACGACATCGCCCGCTTTTGGCTGGCCAATTTCCATCATGCCAAAATAAGCTGTCATCCCTGTTAAACCATATATATGTAATGGATAGGTCCAAGGAGTATCTGGATCTATTTTAGTGATCGGCAATAACTCCTTGCCACTACTGACCGCATACTCCTGCCAACCAAAGCCACCCTGTAATCTATCACCAACTGCATAAGACGGATGCCTAGAGGCCACCACCTCACCAACGGCTATAGCCCGCATCACTTCACCAATAGCAACTGGCGGAGTATAACTAGGCACATCATTAAGCCAGCCACGCTGAGCGGGCTCAAATGACAGGTATTTATTTTTAACTAAAAACTCTCCGTCCTGTATGTCTGCAACTTTTTCTGTAATTAATCTGAACGTTTTATCGGTAACACCGAATTCCGGCCTAGACTCCAATACCCATTTTTTATTTAAATAGTCCTGCATGTCTGCCCCTCAAATTATAAATACGCTACAAAAAAAGCCGGTAGGGAAAAATCCTTACCAGCCTAAAAAAACAAGCTCAGCGAGCTTTAAAAGCACACCATCATCACTTGTGGAGACCTACGGTCAAAAAATTTGCTAACAAAGCTTTTTAAAAGCGCCCTAGTAACTGCAACGTAACAGTACGAGGTAACCCACCAAAGCCTATTTGGTCAGCGTAAGAGCCCGCTGATCCAGTGCTTGGACCATCAACGACACCATTTATAACCAATTCATTCGTTAAGTTTTTACCCAGCAGTGACACTTCCCAGCGATCATCTGCGCTCATCAACCTAATACTGGCATCAACAGTAATATAGTCATCGCGCACAGCATGAGGGTTAGCAAAGCCTGAAGGATTTGTTTCATCGATATATTGAGCATTAGTTGAAATACCAAACCCCATACCATTCGATAAGGAAGTCTCATAATCTATGCTCACTGACGCCGTTATCTCTGGAGCCATAGAGGTTGATTCACCACTAATATCCTGGCCTGCCGCTGATGTTCCAGGTACGATCGTATTACAACCTTGCGCCGCAGTTTGTCCACTCCAACAGGGTGCTATAAAATCCTTATATTCAGCATTATTGTAGTTGAGGGCACCTCTTAAGATTAAACCCTCTACCATATCTGGTGCGTATTCGGACTCGATTTCAATACCCTGGGTCTCGGCAGAACCTGCATTCAAAGTAGTAAATGCGAATACAGCTGAGTTAAAGAAATCAACCTGTAAATCTTTATACTCGTAACTATAAATAGTCGCATTTAAATGCATTTTGTTATTAAAAAGTGTCGATTTAACACCCGCTTCAAACCCTTTAGATGTTTCGGGCTCAAACAGGAAATCATCCTCGGGACTAGTTCCGGCAAAGGTAGAATATAATCCACTGATTGAAAAGCCACCTGACTTATAACCAGTCTTATACGATGCAAACAGCATCACATCGGGACTCACGTTCCAGTTAATAGTAGCCTCAGGAGCCCACTCCTCAAATTCTTGGTCACCAACAACCTCCTCGCCTTCAACCCAGAGCGTAGCAAGAAAAGGATGTACTATAGGCTGAATAAACTTTGATTTTTTAGTCTCTTTTGTATATCGAGCACCAAAAGTTAACTCCACATCATCGGTTATCGCGATCATACCCTGGAAAAAAGGAGAAATAGTTTCACCATCTGTAGACCCTTCCTTGGACGTAGCGACATACCGATCCGCTTTCGCAACCGAGGTATTTTCTACATTGGCAAATGTTATATATTGCTCAAAATCTCGGTCGGTTTTCTGGTAGAGAATACCAACCATAAAGTTAAACGCAGAATCAAAATCGCTGAGCAATCTTAGCTCTTCAGAAAAAGCACTCCATGATGACTCTTCCGCCGCCCAAGTACCTGTCGTACTACTCTGAAAATCACAAGCGCAGTTCCAGGCACTTTCATTGTACTGGTAGTTAGTAACAGAGTTCAGCGAAAAATTATCCGACATCAAATATTCAATCGACATAGTCACTTGATGCGAATCATATTCGTTGAATAATTTCCCATCTCCAGCGAGGGGCAACTTACCATCAAAATCAGGAAGGTCATTTTGATAAAGAACAAAATCCTTCTCAACCTTAATGCCAGAATTTAAACCACTATTACCTGTCGGGGTATTATAGACTGAGTAATTCCAAGATGGGTTTTCGTTTTCACTACTAGTCGCAGAGGCTTTAAGCTTTATCATCAAATCGTCCGTCGGATCAATCACAACAGTCAATCTACCTAGCAACTCATCCTCACCCGGCAAGTCACTTTCTCCTCCAGGCACAGTATAAGTCCTTGATGTAAAGTCAGTATCTGTCGTGGTATAAGTTGTATCAGATGCACGATTATCGTAATACCCCCCCTCCATCACAGATCCTCTTAATGCCAAGCGAGCACTTACGACATCATTTATTGCTCCAGAAACAATCAATTCTGCAATCGTTTGCTCAGCCTCAAACTCATAGGCCAACTTACCAATAACTTCAAATTCATCAGTAGGATCTGCAGTAGCCAGGGAAACAGCACCAGCTGTGGCATTTTTCCCAAAAAACAACGCCTGCGGGCCCTTCAGCAACTCTATTCTGCTTAAGTCGAACATACCTTCATTAACAATACGACCCTGGCCGTAATAAACATCATCAACTATTACCGCTACCGACTGCTCAATACCGAGGCTAGTTGAGCTAGAGCCTATTCCACGCATAGTTAACTGAGCGCCAGAGCCATTTGACGAGCGCCCAACAGAAAATTCAGGCGACATAGCTGCTACTTTCTCAAGGCTAGTCACGTCGAACCTAGCGATTGTCTCCTGCGATATTGCGCGAATAGATACAGGGGTATCCTGAACGGTCTCTACGCGTTTGCGGGCAGTGATAATGACTTCTTCAAGTTGTGCATAGCTCGTCTCAGCGTAGGACATTACTCCAGCCATAGCGATTACTATTAGTTTTGTTCTCATGGTATATCCCAGTATTTGATGTTGTTTATAAGTTAGGGATTAATTTTACACCCATAATAACAATCAGTACACATTGTTTTTTACTTCAGTTGTGGTTAACTATGAGAGACAAGCAAAGCTTGAACGATGTAACAAGGTGCTTGAAGAGCCAAATCTTCGGCAAGCTTCGTGAGGAAAAACAATTGAGGCACGCCAAAGGCTTTGGCTCAGCCAACTGTTTCAGAGTGGATGCTGGCAGCTTATTCCGCATCTCGAGTATCGGCAACACACCGCTCCTCGCCGAAATTCGAAGGCACTTTGGCGCTTACAAAACTGCACTCACCTAAAATAACATCGAGACAACAACTAGCAATGGAGTAAATAATGAGTAGATTAGATGGCAAAGTAGTAATAATTCTCGGCGCATCGGACGAACGCAGCATGGGTGCTGCCACCGCACGACGCTTCGCCAAGGAAGGAGCTAAACTGGTGCTGGGCGCGCGACGTCTTGATAAGCTCACAGCTGTCGCTGACTCTGTAGGCGCTATCAGCGTCGCCTGTGACATCACCAAGGAAGAAGATATTGAGAACCTGGCATCCATTGCGATAGAAAAATACGGGAAAATTGATGTCGCTATTAACTACAGCGGAGTGAATTCCGCCGCACCCATCGCTGAGGTTTCTCGGGAAACCCTTCAGGAAGCTTGCGATGTGCACCTGATCGGCTCGACTCTGTTTTTTAAACACATGGCCGCCAAAATGACCGACGGTGGATCGCTTATAACCACGTCCAGCATGACAGCACTGCTCGCCCCACCAGGACTCGCAGCCTATGCCGGCACCAAAAGTGGGGTAGACCAGATCATGCGTATTGCAGCCGTAGAATACGGCGCCCGTGGCATTCGAGTTAACTCTATCGCCCCTGGCTTTACCCAATCCGGCATGACTACAGATTACTTCGATGTCCCAACCATTCCCAAGGCATTCCTCAAAGAGGTGGCCCTGCAGCGACTGGTTACCGTCGAAGATATTGCCAATACAGCTCTATGGCTCGCGTCAGATGAGGCTTTTATCACCGGTCAAATCATTGACATGACCGGCGGCCAAACGCTTAATCGCATTCCCACTGGAGAAGAAATGATGTCCGAATAGCGCCCCTGCTACTCTGGCTTTAATGACGTCGACCGCTATTGCAAGCTCTTCTATTTAAGCAATATCGGTCTTCGCTACAGAAAACACGTCATGATAACAACGACTTATTAAGCCCCCTGCCCCAATGGGTACGGTTTTGCTAATACACCACCATCAACATACATTTGATGCCCAGTAATAAAGCTGGCCTGATCCGAAGCTAAAAATACCACTGTAGCCGCCACTTCTTCAACAGTTGCAATACGGTTAAGCGGCTGCATACCTGCATATATTTTTTCAAGCGCAACGGGATCTTCTGCATTTTGCAAATACTGCTCTAACATCGGGGTATATGTAGCAGCTGGATGCACCGAGTTACAACGAATACCGTAACCCATTTCACCACAGTGCAGAGCAACGGTTTTTGTTATGGCATCTTGTGCCGCTTTGGCTGCGCCATAGCAGACAAATGCAGGACCAGGACGAATACTCTCTACCGAAGAAATATTCACTATCGAGCCACCTCCTGTTTTTTTCATACTGGCGACCGCATACTTACACCCAAGGAACGACCCCTCTCCATGAACCGTCATATGCTCACGCCAATCATCCAGGCTGGCATCCTCTATGCTCGCGGGCCTTGATATACCAGCACTTTGGACTAAAACATCAAGCTGACCAAAACTACGCTCTATCTCTTCGATAACGGATTTCCAGTGATCTTCCTGGCGTACATCCAACAAAATGCTACGAGCAGAATGCTTTAATGATTGACACACTTCGTCACCAGCGTCCTTATTGATATCACCGATCACAACCGTGGCACCTTGCGCATGGAACATACTCGCAACACCGGCTCCAATACCTGCGCCACCACCGGTAATCAATACGACTTTATTTTTAAATTGCATTAGCTTCTCACTCCAGATTTACCTCGCATAACAACAAGGCTGAGATTAATTTATATAGCAGTCCAACCACCATCTACAGGCAATAACGTACCAGTATTGAATGACGCTAAATCAGAAGCTAAAAACAGTACCGCATTAGCTATCTCTTCCGGCGTTCCTAAGCGCTTCATCGCATGAAGCTCTGCCAATGCACTAGTATCCTCTACTGCACTAACGACTAACGGTGTTGCAACATTGCCAGGACAGACCGCATTAATACGAATATTTTTAGTAGCATATTCAACCGCAGCATTCCTTGTTAGACCAGCAACAGCAAATTTACTGGAGACATAAAACGAAGCACCTGGATAAGTTTTTTGACTCAAGGCAGATGCTATATTAACAATACAACCACTACCTTGTTGCTCCATCTGCTGAAGCTCTGCACGCATACATAACCAGACCCCCTTTATATTCACGCCCATAACACGGTCATAATCTGACTCCTGGGTTTCAGCCAAAGGGACTAGCGCTGAAGATATACCCGCGTTATTAACCGCTATATCGAGACGACCGAAACTCTTTATGACTTCTGCTAACATCCGCTCCACATCAGCAGCAATAGAAACATCACCCGTAAGCCCTATCACCTCACCGCCCTGCTCCCCAAGCGAAACCACAGCGCTACTCACAGCCTCTGATGAGATATCCGCCAGCGCAACTTTTGCTCCAGCTTTAACAAATGACTGCGCACAGGCGAAGCCCAAGCCAGCACCTGCGCCAGTAATAAAAACAACTTTTCCTTTAAAATCAAACGACATATATCAACCTATTATTATTAGCTTTTTAATTTTCCAGCAATAACTTTGTCAAAACTTACGCAGCATTGCCACCATCAACCATATAAACGCTACCAGTACAGTAGCTACTTTCATCACTCGCTAAAAACACCATCATATTTGCAACTTCTTCGGGTAAACCATAGCGTCCCATTGGCGTCATTTGCTCTAGCTGCTGCTTAAACTGCGAGCCATCACCAGGCACAAAACCATCTTCTATTGACCGCATCATTCTTGTTTCAATCGCACCAGGGTTAACGGTATTGACTCGAATATTATATTTAGCACTCTCCAATGCTGCACAGCGCATCAAACCGATAACAGCATGCTTACTAGTATTGTAGGGCACCATATTGACAGAACCTTTAACACCCGCACCAGAGGAGGTAATAATAATGCTACCGCCGCCACCTTGACGCATAACAGGAATCACATAGTGAAGCCCCAACCAAACCCCACGAACATTGACGGACATAACCCGATCAAAATTTTCTACGGTTGAATCTGATATTTCACCAATCTTCCCCTCAATGCCCGCATTGGCAACAAAAACATCTATGCCACCAAAAGTCGCCACACAGAAATCAACCATGCTTTCTACTTGTTCTGCCTGACTAACATCGACTTGCACACACGCTGCTTTATCACGGCCCAATTCATCCACGATAGCCTCAAGCGCACCTATGTTCATATCGGCAATAACAACTCTTGCACCCTCTTCAACAAAGCGCCGGACAGCGGCAATTCCTATACCGCCAGCGGCCCCTGTTATAAGCACAACTTTCTGATCAAGTCTCATCATTTTCCTTAGTGGCTAACTATTCTTGGAATTACTATGCAGGGATCTCGCCCGCAGCTTTCATCGCATCCACTAACTCACTACCTAACGGATTTCTTCTCAGGCATAAACCACCATTAACCTGCAGATTTTCTCCTGTCATAAAGCAATCATCTGAAGCTAAAAATACCGCTGCCGCTGCAATATCAAGACTGGTGCCCACTCTGCCCA
>Ga0172382_10008583_pt1 | contig 14180 bp, 11 predicted proteins | sample Leawel138RmetaG_FD_122245 | JGI IMG/M metagenome (GOLD analysis project Ga0172382, IMG submission 122245) | Leachate microbial communities from a municipal landfill in Southern Ontario, Canada - Leachate well 138R metaG | ecosystem: Engineered > Solid waste > Landfill > Unclassified | place...
CAGGACGCTGCCCTCGACCCTGCATTTCGGAATCTACTGCCTGTTCACCTTCGGCTACTGCATGACATCCAAGACGTCGCTCTGGGGCGCGAGCCTGTTCCTGCCGCCCCTGCCGCCCCTGCTGGGCGAATACCTGCCCCTGTTCTGCTTCGTGGCCTGGGGTCCCTTCCTCAACCGCTTCTATCTCTCCCTGTATCCCGACGAGTTCCACAAGATCACGCGCCACATCTCGGACGCGCGGCTGGCGGCATACGTCCTGCTGCTGCTCTTCGCGGCGCCCGTCCACTCCTCGCAGTACATCCTCCTGGCCATGGTCACGGGCATGGGCCTGGGCATCTACTACCTCCAGCGGCTCATCGTCTGTGTGCGGCGCGGGCGCGACGGCGCGTGGCTGCTCCTGGCCGGAACCCTGGTCTTCCTCGTCTCCGCCGTGAGCGACGCCCTGAGCCACGCCCGCGTCATCAAGGTCGCCTACCTCATCGAGCCGGGGATGTTCCTTTTCGTCATCACCCAGGCCCTGACCCTGGCCAGGCGCTTCACCGTCGCCTTCGAGGCCGTGGAGACCCTTTCGGACGAGCTGGAGCGGAAAAACGCCTCCCTGCGGGCCGAAATGGATGAACGCAACAGGCTGGAGCGGGAGGTGGTCCAGATCAGCGAGGAGGAGCGCCGCCGCATCAGCCACGAGCTGCACGACGGCCTGTGCCAGAAGCTCACCGGGGCCCGGCTGCGCGCGGCCATCCTCAACAGGCGCCTGGCCGACACGGGCGACGGCGCGGCCATGGCCGACCTGCGGGAGCTGCTGGACGCCTCGGCCGACGACGCCTACCGCACCTCGCGCGGGCTCTGGCCCGTGGAGCACGACCCCTCGGCCCCCGGGCCCTCCCTGGACGACCTGGCCCGGCGCATCGCCAAGGATACGGGCACCGCCGTGCACTTCGAACGGCAGCTCGGCTGCGGGCAGTGCGCCAACCCCAACGTGACCACGCTCTACCGCATCGCCCAGGAGGCCCTGGCCAACGCGGCCAAGCACTCCCGGGCCAGCGAGATCCGCATGGAGCTGCGCTGCCCCGTGGCGGGCGGCGTCCGCCTGACGGTGCGCGACGACGGCATCGGCCGGGAGGCCGCCGGACGCGGCCACGACGCAAGGGCAAAAAAACCGGGCGACGGGCTGGGCCTGGGCATCATGGCCCACCGCGCCGCGATCATCCAGGCCGAGCTGCGCATAGGCGACGCCCCCGGCGGCGGAACGGTGGTCACCTGCGTGGCGCCCTGCGCCCTGGCCCGGGGCGCCGGGCCCGCAGAGGAGGAACCCCGCCATGAGTCCTGAAGCCCTGGCCGCCCATGTTCTGCTCATCGACGACCACCCCGCCGTGCGCCAGGGGCTTCGCCTGCTGCTGGAATCGCGCGGGCACCGGCCCGGGGCCGAGGCGGGAACGCGCACCGAGGCCCTGGCGGCCCTCGGGGGCGCCCGCTTCGACCTCGCCCTGCTGGACCTCTCCCTGGAAGACGGCAGCGGCCTCGACCTGCTGGCCGACCTGGCCGAGCACGCCATTCCCGTCCTGGTCTATTCCATGCACGAGGACGCCGCGACCATCCAGCGGGCCCTGCGCTGCGGAGCCAACGGCTACGTCACCAAGCGCGAGGAGCCGGACGTGCTGCTGGAGGGGGTCGGGGCGCTCATGCGCGGCGGGGGATTCGTCAGCCCCCGCGCCGCGCAGGCCCTGGCCGAAAAGGGCGACGCGGCAAGCCCCGACCCGCTGTCCCTGCTCAGCGACCGCGAACGGAGCATCTTCTCGGCCATGGCGCGCGGCGCGGCCAATGCGGAAATCGCCGCGCAACTCGGCATCAGCCCGCGCACAGTGGAGACCTATCTGGCGAGAATCGTGAACAAGCTCGGGCTGGAAAGCATCCGGGCCCTGCGCAAGTTCATCATCGCCGGAGGCCAGTAGGGCCCGGGCCCCGTCAGGGCGGCACGGCCAGCCCGCGAAGCAGCTGCGGCCACGCGGCGGCCCAGGCCGGGCCGCCGTGGCCCAGCCCCGGCACCGCCCGCACCCGCACCGGTGCCCCCGGCCCCAGGCGGGCCACGAAGGAATCCGTCACCCGGCGGGTGACGTTGGCGTCCGCCCCGCCCAGGAAATGCACCTGCGGCAGCGACGCCAGCCGCCCGGCCGCATCCGCGGGATTGAGCGACCCCGACAGCGGCGCCACCGCGTGCATGCGCGTCCACACGGCGTGGTCCAGGTTGCCGCAGACGGTGACCAGCCCGGCCACATCCGCCCGCCGCGCCGCCAGCAGCGCCGCCACCGCCCCGCCGCCGGAAAACCCGAACAGCACCGCGCGCCGCGCCCCGGCCGCGCGCATGGCCGCGTCCAGCAGGCGGCCCTGGGCGGCCAGCACCGTGGGCGAGAAGCGCCCGGTGGTCCAATGGACAGAGCAGCAGGCCGGGCCGCCCACATACTGGCAGGGGCGCCCCAGGTAGGCCACGGCGGGCGCCGGATCGGCCCGGGCCAGCAGCAGGGCCGTGGCCTCGCGCGGGGTGGGGTCCAGCGAGGGCGCGGTCCGCGAGGCGTATGCCGCGCCGTCGCCCTCGATGTAGACGTGCAGCGTGTCTGCCCGCCCCCGCGTCCACCCGGCGGCGGGCAGCGGCGCGGTCACGCCAAGGGGCAGCCACGCGGGGTCGGCCTCGAGGGCGCGCAGGGCCGGGGGCCGGGAGGCGGGGGCGCAGGCCGCCAGCACGACCAGGGCCGCGAACATCAGGAAAAACCCGGTGATGGGAGGCGAAGCGGCCGGGGCGGGCCTGCGCGGAAGAGCCGGGGGGGACGGGCGGGGGCGCTGCATGGCGCCAGCCTACGCCACCCGGTCCCCGGGGGCAACGCGCGCGGCAGGCGCCAAGGGCGGAGGGCGGAGGGCGGCGAGAGACGGGCGACGGGCTTCCGGAAGCGCGGGGCCGCCCGCGCGGGCGGCGGCTCCCGGTCCGGCGGCTCAGTCCTCCCGGACGGCCGCCACGGCCCGCTCGGTCAGGGCGTCCATTTCCGGGCCGTGGTCGTGGCCCGCAAGGTGCAGGAAGCCGTGGGCCAGGAGGCGCGCGGCGTGTTCGGCCACGGGCTGGCCGTAGAGGTCGGCCTCGCGCAGCAGGGTGTCCACAGACAGTGCGACCTGCCCCAGGGCGGCGGGGGCCGCGCCCGGGGCGGCCCCGGCCTCGGGGAAGGACAGGACGTTGGTCGGCCCAGGGCGGTTCATGAACCGACGGTGCAGCCCGGCCATGCGCCGATCGTCCACCAGCAGCAGCTCCGCGTCGGCCCCGGGCAGGCCCAGGGCGTCGAGGATGCGCCCGGCCAGGGCCGCGGCCTCGCGCCGGGACAGCCCGGCCGCGGGGTCCAGCCCCGGCCCGGTGAGCACCGTCACGCTCACCGCGAGCCCCGCTGCTTGGTGAACTTGAGCACCGAGCCGCCGTCGCGCGCGTCGGCGGGCGAGCTTTGGCCGGTGGGGTCCTGCTCGGGCCTGTGGCCGCTGCGCGGCTCGGGGCCGGCCTCGGGCGGCGGGCCGTCGGCAAAGGCCGACTCGGGCCGGTACTCCGTGCGCGCCCGGGCGTCCTCGCGCAGTTGCGGGCTGTCCCCGCCGGGGTATTCGATACGCTGGTGGAAGATGCCGGTAAGGATGCGCAAAAAGACGCTGGAAAGCTCGTGCAGGTCCTTGAGGGTCAGGGCCGATTCGTCCAGCTGCCCGTCGGAGAATATCTTTTTGACGATCTTCTCGATGTGGCCCTTGATGCGGCTGGGCGTGGGGTCCACCAGGGTCCGGCTGGATGCCTCGATGGCGTCGGCCAAGAGCAGCAGCCCGGCCTCCTTGGTCTGCGGCTTGGGCCCCGGGTAGCGGAACTCGTCCTCGCGCGGCGGGGCCTCGCCGCGCGCCTCGGCCTGCTCGCAGGCCTTGTGGTAGAAGAAGGAGATGAGCATGGTCCCGTGGTGCTGGCGGATGAGATCCTCGATCTCGGTGCCGAGCTTGTGTGTGCGGGCCAGCTCCACGCCCTGCTTGATGTGGCTGGTCAGGATCAGGGCGCTCATGGACGGCGCCAGCTTGTCGTGACGGTTCTCCCCGCCCATCTGGTTCTCGATGAAATACAGCGGCTTGGTGACCTTGCCCACGTCGTGGTACAGCGCGGCCACCCGCGCCAGCAGCGGGTTGGCCCCGATGGCCCGGGCCCCGGCCTCCACCATGTTCGAGAGCACCAGGGAGTGGTGGTACGAGCCCGGGGCGCTGACCATCAGCTCCTGGAGCAGCGGCTGCTCCAGGCTCATGAGCTCCATGAGCCTGAACCGCGAGGTGTAGCCCAGCAGGTATTCGGCCATGGGCGACAGGGCCAGCAGCAGCACCAGGGACACGAAGCCCCCGGCCAGCACATAGGCCCAGCCCGCCAGGGCATGGGTCATGCCCTGGTATTCGAGCAGGTTGGCCCCGACCCAGGCCAGGGACAGCCCCGCCAGCAGCGGCAGCACCGAGGCCAGCAGCTCCTTGCGGCTTTCGGCGCGCTTGATCACGAAGGCGTAGAGCAGCCCGCTGGCGAACAGGAAGGAGAACAGCGTCAGCCCCCCGCCCATGATGTGCGCGCAGAAGAACGCCAGGATCAGGGACACGAAGAAGCACGTCACCAGCGGGAAGAACATGGCCGCCACGCCCGAGGCCCCGGCCAGGGGCAGGCTGTAGGGGATGATCTCCTTGGTCAGCACGGGGGAGCCCAGGGTCAGCGGGCCGCCGATGAGCGCCAGGAACTTCGCCCCGGAGCAGAAGACCACGGCCAGCATGCACAGCAGCACATAGTCGCGCCCCTGAAGCGGCGGGCACAGCCGCGCGCGGCGGCACAGCGGCAGCCCCAGGGCCATGAGCGCCGCCAGCACGAAGATGCCCCCGGCGGGCAGCACGGTCACGCTGCGCGGCGACTCGGCGGCCATGGCCTGGAGCTTGACCTGCTGCTCCAGGGTCACGGCCTCGCCGTGGCGCACCAGGATCTCGCCCTGGCGGACGTGGAAGTATACCGGGCGCAGGGAGGCCATGGCCCGCTCGGCCCGGGCGCGCGTCTCCTCGCGGTTCAGGACCAGGCTCGGCTCCAGCGCCGGGCCGACGAGCGCCCAAACGGCCTTGCGCACCGTCAGGGGCTTCTTCAGCTCGTTCTTGAGGAAGGCCGCCAGGGCCGCGCGCAGGTGCTCGATGTCCGTCACCGTTTCGGTGTCGGCGATCATGGTCTCCTCGCCGGCGGCCATGTCGCGCAGGATGATGCCGTGCGCGTGGCGCGCGAGGTCGTCGGCGTCGTCGACCACGCCCCGGTCCAGCAGGTCGCCCACCCACGGCAAAACCCGGCCCAGCACCAGGTTCTGGAAATCCTCGCGCTGCCACAGGGCCAGGGTGGCCTTGGCTATCTCCGAGTTCAGGTCCTCGGCGATCTGCCAGCGCACGTCTTCCAGGGCCTCGGGGCTGGCGGCGTCCAGGGTGGCGAACACGTCGCGCACCGTCGCCTCCAGCAGGCGCCGGGTGTCCGGCGAGAGGTCGAACACCGGGGCCTGGGCCTCGGCGGCCGCGCGGCGCTTGGCCAGGGTGGAGGTGATGTCCTCCACCAGGAAATCGCGCCGGGCCACCACGTCGGTGTCGGCGATGTCCCCGGCCGTGTAGGCCGGGGGGCCCGGCTCCACGCGCACGCCCGCCAGAGCCGACAGCCCCAGCAGCACCAGCAAAAGCAGGACCACCCCGGAAGTTCCGGGACCGGCGGCGCCCGAGGCGCCCCGGGCGCCCAGGACGAAATCGCCCTTGGCCGGACGCGGGGCCTTAGCCTTCCTGCGGGCCTGATTCTTCGTAACGCTCATAAGCCTGGACAATCCTTCCCACCAGGGGATGACGAATCACATCCTTCTCGCCGAAGGCGATGAAGGCGATGCCCTCCACACCGGCCAGGGCCTTGGCCGCCTGCACCAATCCCGAGGAGGCCTTGCCGGGCAGGTCGATCTGGGTCACGTCGCCCGTGACCACCGCCCGCGAGCCGAAGCCCAGGCGGGTAAGAAACATCTTCATCTGCTCGGGGGTGGTGTTCTGGGCCTCGTCGAGGATGATGAACGCATCGTTCAGGGTGCGCCCGCGCATGAAGGCCAGGGGAGCCACTTCGATGACCCCGGTCTCCAGCATTTCCTGGACCTTGGCGAAATCGAGCATGTCGTGCAGGGCGTCGTAGAGCGGGCGCAGGTAGGGGTTGACCTTCTCGATCATGTCGCCGGGCAGGAACCCGAGCTTCTCGCCGGCCTCCACGGCCGGGCGTGTAAGCACGATGCGCTTGACCTCGCGCGCCAGCAGGCAGGACACGGCCAGGGCCACGGCGAGATAGGTCTTGCCCGTGCCCGCCGGGCCGATGCCGAAGGTCAGGTCGTTCTCGCGGATGGCCTGCATGTAGTCGCGCTGGCCCAGGGTCTTGGGGCTGATCCGCCGCTTGGGCGAGGCCGCGCAGACCTCCGAGTCGAAAACCTCGCCCAGCCGGGCCGAGGGCTCGCGCCGCAGGACGCCCAGGGCGAGCTCCACATCGCGCGGGAAGACCGGCCTGCCGGACTTGACCTGGGCGTAGAGCTGCACCAGGAGGTTGGCGGCGCGGTTAACGCCCTCCTCGGTGCCGTGCAGGTGGACGCGATTGCCCCGCGAGGAGACGCCCACGCCGCAGCCCCGGGCCACGGCGGCCAGGTTCGCCTCCTGCGCGCCGAACAGCTCGCGCGCCAAAGTGCAATCCTCGAACTCCAAGGATTTCTCGTGGCAGGACGCCTTGGACATGCAACCCCCGGTTTGGCCCTCGCGGGCACCTTGTGCATACGCCTTCCTCCGGGCCGCGTCCACCCGGGCGCAGCCCGCGCCCGGCGCGGGAATCGTCGATTTCACCGCGCGGGGCGGGGCCTGGCGGGCGCCGGGCCGTGGGCCCGGGCTCACGGCCCGGCCTCGGCCAGCCGCGCCTCCAGGTCCGGGTCGGGGTCCACGGCCAGGGTCCGCTCCAGGCGGTCCACCGCGACCTTGCCCGGCCCGCCGCCGGTGATGGCGCGCACATGGCGCACCTGGGCGCAAAGCACCTCGGCCCGCCCCCCGGCGGCGTGGCTGCGCAGGGCCGCCAGCCCGGCGGCCTCGGCCAGGCTCGCCTCGGGCACGGCCTGGTCCGGAAAATCGCGGCGCAGGACGACATGGGCCCCGGGGCCGTCGGCCGCGTGGAACCACAGGTCGAAGGGGCTGGCCAGCTTGCGCAGGTCGTGGTTGGCCCGCGCGCTCTTGCCGCGCAGGACCACGAAGCCGTCGCTGGTGCGGAAACGGGCCACCCCGGGCACGGCCCCGGCCGGGCGTTCCACGGTGTGGCGGTCGGCCGGGCGGGCCGCCCCGCCCTCGCGGCCCGGGGGCAGCTCCCCGCGCTCGGCGGCGGCCAGCTCCGCGCGCAGGCGTTCCTCGCGCCCCGCCAGGAAATCCAGGCCCCGCCGCCCCTTGGCCGCCAGCCGGAACAGGCGCTCCATGTTCTCCAGCAGGGTCAGCCGCTGGTCCAGGGCGATGCGCCGGACGGATCCGTCGCCCCGGGGGGCGTCCAGATAGGGGCGCTTGCCGTGCTTGTCAAACAGATAGAGCGCCCCGCGCAGATCCTGGGCGTCCTGGCTCCGGGCCGCCAGGGCCTCCAGGCGCGCACGGTCGGCCTCCAGGCTCTCCAGGGCGCGCAGCGCCCGTGCCCGCGCCGCGTCCAGGCGCTTTTGCGAGGCGGCCTCGGCCCGGGCGCGCAACTGGGGGAACAGGACCGCCCGCCCGAAAAAGCCCGCAGCCTCCACCACATCGTCGAACACATGCTCCGCCAGCCCGGCGCGCAGCTCGGGCGGCAGGCGCCAGGCCAGCAGCCGGGGCCGGGCCGGGCCGGACCCGCCGCCCGGCCCGGCCTCGGGCAGATAGGCGAAAAAGCGCGCGCAGCCGCCCCGGCGCACGGCGTCGAGCACGGCCTGGTCGCGCCCGGGGGGCAAAGCCGCCAGCAGGCGGCGCAGCTCGCGGGTGATCTGCGGATGCTCGCGCCACACGCCGGGATCGTCGCGCACCCGGGCCGCCTCGGGCCAGGAAGGCTCGGCGCCGAATCCGGCGGGCAGGGCGTCGGCGAGGTCCGGCTCGCCCCCGGGGCCGAGCACCAGCCAGCGCCCCGGCCCGGGCGACAGCTCCAGGGCCAGCAGCCGCGCGGGCCAGTCCGCCGTCCAGCCCAGCAGACGGCGGCCCGTCAGGCGCTTGCGCAGCCACATGCAGCGCGCCGAGGGGTCGGCGGGGTTTTCGGGCTTGTGGTCGCTGGCCAGCAGCAGCCCCTCGCCCCGGCCCACGCGCAGCAGCACATACGGCGCGCCCCCGGCGGCCTGGAGGGTCAGAGTCCAGACGCCGGGGGCGGGGCCGTGCAGCTTCTCGATGCGCCGACCCGCGAGGAGCGGGCCCAGGGCGGCGGCGAGGCAGCGGAACAGGTTGGCTTCCATACGGACGGCCTACTCGCCGCGCACCTGCTCCTCCTCCTCCTGGCGGCTCTTGCAGTTGATGCACAGCGTGGTCACCGGGCGGGCCTTGAGGCGCTCCACCGAGATGTCCTCGCCGCACTCCTCGCAGATGCCGAAGGTACCGTCGTCGATGCGGTGCAGGGTCTGCTGGATCTTCTTGATGAGTTTGCGCTCGCGGTCGCGCAGGCGCAGGGTGAAGGAGCGGTCGGACTCGGCTGTGGCGCGGTCGGCGGGATCGGCGTAGACCTCGGGCGACTCGGTCATGTCCTCGATGGTCTCCTCGCCCTTGCGCAGGATGTCGTCGAGCATCTGGTTCAGGTACTTACGGAAGAATTCGATATCCTTTGCTTCCATGGCGGATCCTCCGGATGGGCGCCGGCCGGTGACGGCGCGCGGACTGTCGGGGAAGGGTCTTCTTACTGCATCTCCTCTTGAAAAGTAAACCCCCGTGCATTAGCGTGGCCCGTTTGAGAGTTATGCCCCGCGCGGCGGGGCTGCGCGCCCCGGCGCCCCCCTGCTGCGTTTGCGGGCGGCCCCGGGGCCCGCGGAGCAGGCCCATGGACACGAGCGACCCTCCCCCCGGCCCGCAGGCCGGACCGGCCCTCCAGGCCGCCCTGGTGCGCGCGGTGCTGGCAGCGGCCCTGGCCGAGGCCGACCGGCCCGTGCGCCGCGCCGTGCTGGGCGCGGTCCTGGCGGGCGTGGAACTGGGCGGCCCCGGCGGACCCCGGGCCGGGCTGGCTTCGCGCACGGTCGGCGCCCCGGGTGCCCCGGGCCTCCCGGGCATGCCCGCGTCGGCCCACGCCCTGGCGGGCGGGCTGGCGGGCGCCTGCGCGGCCCCGGGCCCGGCGGGCCCCGGCCAGCCGCAGGGCCTCCCGGCGGAGGGGGCCGACGCGGCCGCACTGGGGCTGGCCGCCGCCCTGGCCCTGCTGCCCGTGCCAGGCAAGGCGCGCCCCGGCAAGGGCCAGGAGCTGCTCCTGGCCGCCGGGCGCGGTCGGCGCGTGGCCGTGGTCGGCCATTTTCCCTTCGTCGAGCGCCTTGGCGGCGCCTTCGCGGCGCTCAGCGTGCTGGAGCTGCGCCCCCGCCCGGGCGACCTGCCCGCCGCCCTGGCCGCCCGGGTGCTGCCCGGGGCGGACGTGGTGGCCATCACCGGCTCGGCCCTGCACAACGGCACCCTGGGCGGGCTGCTGGCCCTGTGCCGCCCGGGGGCGCGGGTGGTGCTCCTGGGGCCCAGCGCACCCCTTGTCCCGGCCCTGCTGGAGCTTGGCGTCGACGCCCTGGCCGGGGTCGTGGTCCGCGACGCGGGCGCCGCCCTGGACGGCGCGGCCCGCGGCCTGCCCTTGCGCCGGCTGGCGGGCGTGGAGCCCGTGTTTCTGGCCCGCCGGGATTTTTTTGACCTTTCGAGTTGACAGGACCGGCGGTCGCGGATAGAAGGTCTCTCGCCTCGACGACGAGGGCCACGAGCGGGAGTAACTCAGTGGTAGAGTGCAACCTTGCCAAGGTTGAAGTCGCGAGTTCAAATCTCGTCTCCCGCTCCAAAGCGACACGCCGGACGCCGACCCAAGGGTCGGCGTCCTTTTTTTGCGGCGGGCCTTCCATTTTTTTGGGCCGCCCCGGCACGAAGTGCTTGCACCCGGCAAGGCGAACGGATACGTTCCCCAGCGCACCGAGGGGTTTTGACGCAGGGGGGACAATTGTCCGTTGACAGCGCCAACTCACCTGGACTATAGGCTCAATTCCTCGGTACGGGGCGGCATAGCCAAGTGGTAAGGCAGAGGTCTGCAAAACCTCCATTCTCCGGTTCAAATCCGGATGCCGCCTCCACGATGCGGGAGTAACTCAGTGGTAGAGTGCAACCTTGCCAAGGTTGAAGTCGCGAGTTCAAATCTCGTCTCCCGCTCCACCAAACCAGCACGACGCCGGCGCAAGCCGGCGTTTTTTTTGCCCGGGCCCGGCCCGGGAACGGAGGTCCCCGGTGCCGACCCCTGAATCCATCTCCCTGGACGCACCCCTGGACGAACTGCTGGACTACGCCGGACGGCGTTTCGCCGTGGCCTTCGAGCCCGTGAGCGCGGCGGGCAGGACCCTGGAGGTCCTGCAGATCACCAACATGGCCGAGTATGTGGAGCGCATCGCCGAGGCCGCCACCCAGGGCCAGGGGCTGGACCTGCCCTTCTGGGCGCGCATCTGGCCGGCCTCGATGGTCCTGGCGCACATGGCGGCCTCGCTGCCCCTGGGGCCAGGCGCCGAGCTTCTGGAAATCGGCGCGGGGGTCGGCGTGTGCGGGCTGTTCGCCGCCGCCGCCGGGCTGCACGCCACCATCACCGACATCAGCCACGACGCCCTGGTCTTCACGCGCATCAACGCGCTGCACAACGGCCTGGGCGACCGGGTCCGGGTGCTGCGGGCCGACTTTTCCGCCGACCGCCTGGGGCGGCGCTTCGATGTCATCATCGGCGCCGAGGTGCTGTACATCGAACGGCTGCACCGGGGGCTGGTCAAGTTCCTGGGGGCGCACCTGCGGCCCCGCGAGGGCGCCCAGGCGCTGCTGGCGCGCAACCACGAGCGCCGCTCCATGCGCTTCTTCAAGCTGGCCGAGGAGGACTTCGTCATGAGCAACAAGACCGTGGGCTGCAAGGCCACGGGCGAGGACGGCGAGATCGAGCGCCACCTGTGCGACATCGTGCGCCTCGTGCCCCGCAAGGTGGTGGCCGCATGATCGTGCTCACGCCCTGCGCAAAGACCTACGACAAGGACCAGGACAAGGCCGTGGCCCCGGAGGTCACCGTGGCCCGCGTGCGCGAGGCCCTGGCCCGCCACGGCGACGCCATCCTGGCCGAAACCCGGCGCATCGACACCGGGCGCCTGGGCATCCCGGTGTTTTTATCCATCGCCGGGGCCGGGGCGCGGCGGGTCATGCCCACGCGCAAGCAGATGGGCAAGGGCGCCTCGCCCATCCAGGCCGAGGCCTCGGCGCTGATGGAGCTGACCGAGCGCTACAGCTATTTCACCTTCTGGGACCGCCGCGAGGGCTTCGCCCTGGCCACCTGGACCGAGGCCCAGGCCCTGTGGCCCGGGCGGGTCATGCCCCTGGCCGAGGTGCTGCGCGCCACCGGCGACACCCTGGACGCGGACCAGGCCGTGCGCGTGCTCGACCTGCACCGCTGGACCTTCTGCCCGGCGACCAACATCAGCTCCGGGCGCGAGGAGTTCGTGCCCCTGGACCTGTTCAAGAAGCTCAACGAATTCAACGGGTCCAGCGCGGGCAACACCAACGAGGAATCCATCTTCCAGGGCGCTGCGGAGCTGGTGGAGCGCCATGTCTGCGCCGTGGCCGACCGCACCCGGCCCGAGATGCCGACCATCGACCCGGCCTCCTGCACGGACCCCGTGCTGGCCGGGCTCATGGAGCGTTTCGCGGCCGCCGGCATCCGCCTGTGGCTCAAGGACATGACCCTGGGCCTGCCCGTGCCCACGGTGGCGGCCCTGGCCTACGACCCGGCGACCTTCCCGGACAGGAGCGAGATCGTCTACACCGCGGGCACGGCCTCCTCGCCGGAAAAAGCCGCCATCCGCGCGCTGACGGAGGTCGCCCAGCTCGCCGGGGACTTCGAGACCGGCGCCAACTACGAGGCATCGGGCCTGCCCAAGTACACCGACCCGCAGCAGTTCCAGTGGCTGACCCGGGGGCCCGTGGTGCCCCTGTCCAGCCTGCCCACGGTGGCCGACCGCGACATCCTGCGCGAGCTGCGGGCCCTGACCTGCGGCCTGGGGCGCCTGGGGCTCAGCCTCTACAGCGTGCAGACCACCTGCGCCGAGCTGGGCCTGCCCGCGCATTACAACTTCGTGCCGGGGTTCCAGTTCCGCGAGCGCACCCCGCGCGCCAGCCTGGGCCTGTTCGTGGGCCGCGTGCTGGCCGAGGAGGCGCCCACAGCCGAAGCCGAAGCCGGGCTGGACGCCCTGGGCCGCGCATACCCCGGGGCCCATTTCCTGCCGCTGCACCGGGCCCTGCTGACCCTGCGCCAGGGCGACACCACCGCCGCGGCGGCCCTCTTCGCCCAGGCCGAACCCCTCCAGGACAACGACGAGGACCGCGCCCTGGCCGCCTTCTACCAGGCCTACGCCCTGACGCGCGCCGGGAATTTCGTGGACGCCCTGCCCCACCTGGACCGCGCCGTGGCGCTGTGCCCGGAGGTCAAGGAGTACTTCAACCTGCGCGGGGTGGCCCGCTTCAAGGCCAAGGACTTCGAGGGCGCCGCCCGGGACTTCCGCGCCGCCCTGGACCTGGACAGCGGCTCGGCCATGGACCTGGCCAACCTGGGACTGTGCCTGAAATTCCTGGGCCAGCGCCAGGAGGCCATCCACTGCCTGGGCAGCGCGCTGGAGCTGGATTCCTCGCTGGACTTCGCCCGGACGCACCTGGAGGAAATGCTCGGCGTCTAACGTGGCGGAAAGCCAGCCTTTCGGCGCCAGGGCCCGGCCACGGCTTTTTCCGGGAGGCCCCTTGACAAAAAACCCCGTCAGTATTTAGTATCCCCTAACATTTTCGCTGGCACGCTGGCGGGAATTTATGCGGGAGTTGAGCAGCGGAAGCTGCTTATCCATCTAGGAAGTCCGGGTCCGCCCGGAAGCGGCCCCCGGGCTGCTCAGGCATCAAACCATTAAGGAGGACGATCATGGCCACTGTCGAATTCAAGGGCAAATCTTTCGACATCGACGAAGACGGTTTCCTTCAGAAGTTCGAGGACTGGAACCCCGAGTGGGTGGAGTACGTGAAGGAGTCCGAGGGCATCAAGGAGCTGACCGACGAGCACCAGAAGGTCATCGAGTTCCTGCAGGACTACTACAAGAAGAACGGCATCGCCCCGATGGTCCGCATCCTCTCCAAGGTGACCGGCTTCAAGCTGAAGCACATCTACGAGCTGTTCCCCTCCGGCCCCGGCAAGGGCGCCTGTAAGATGGCTGGTCTGCCCAAGCCCACCGGCTGCGTGTAAGACCAACCGGTCCCCAAGCGACCATTCAGGGCGGAGGCTCAGGCTTCCGCCCTTTTTTTGCGCCCTGCCCCCGGCCCGAGCGCACCGGCCAGGGCGCGCATACGGCCCCGGGGCAAACACGCCCGCCGCCCCCGGCAGCCTCCGCCCGCCTCGGGTCGGGCCGCCTTGGCCCCGGCCCGCCTCCTGGCGCCTTGGCCCCTGCCACGCGCCGCTCCCTTTCAGGAGCTCCCCTGCGCGCATCCCCACCCGCCCCCGGCCCCGCAAGCCCGGACTGCTCTGCGGCGCCGAAGCCGGACCGCCCACGGTGCGGCGGGCTCCGGCCCTGGTGCGCGCGGCGCCGCCCGGCCCGCGCCCGCCAGGGGCTGACAACGCCTGCACGCCGAGGAGACGCGCCAGCTGTCCGGACCCTGTCCCGGCCAGAACGGCAGGGGCCACGCCGGGCGTTGCACCGGGGCCGACCGCCCTGGCAACCGGGCAGCGGGGGATGCATCCCTTGCCCAAAGACGCGCGGGCCGGGTGAACTGCTCGGCGCCCGTTGCCTTGGGCCCCCCTGCCCGGGCGCTCGGCCCGGGTAGGCGCTGGGCGGGCGCCACGCCGCGCCCCTCGCCGTCCCCACGCCGCACCCCTCGCCGCACCCACGCCGCACCCGCCCGACCGCATGACATCCGGCCTG
>Ga0172382_10008584_pt1 | contig 14179 bp, 13 predicted proteins | sample Leawel138RmetaG_FD_122245 | JGI IMG/M metagenome (GOLD analysis project Ga0172382, IMG submission 122245) | Leachate microbial communities from a municipal landfill in Southern Ontario, Canada - Leachate well 138R metaG | ecosystem: Engineered > Solid waste > Landfill > Unclassified | place...
CTACCTCTTCTCCGCGGAAGCTTTTTGCGGTTTCCAATGTAAAATAGCTGTAAATATGATCAATCCTATGGTTCAGATTACGGGCATTAATGAGTATTTTTTTGAGGGGTAGGGTATTGAGCCCCTCGTTTTTTTCTATTTCATCAATGGTTTGCTTGACTCGTTCCAAGTCCTCCTTGAGGTTGTATAGGGGTTTGGGAGTGCGGTTGGCATTGATTTCATAAGCCAAATTATCGAGTTCGTTGGCAATCCGGATAATGGTGATTTCAATATCTTTCATTACTCCGGTATGGGCAAACTTTTCACAAATGGTGTCATAATCATAGTGTGTGGCCATGCTCTGTTCAAAAAGATCGATAATATCGGTGAATATCAGGATCAGCAATCTACCCATACGGGTAGTATCCCTAATAATGCGTTTGCTCCTGAACAGGATTTCGCGCACATTTTCCTGATGTTCATTTACCAGAATCTGTTGCTCAATCAGCGCAGTAAAATTTTCTTGATTGGATGAGGAAGGGTCATAAAACCTTGATTTGGTACGGATATAGGCTGCTACATTATGGATAGACTCACTCAATTCCTGTTGTGCGAGACGAAAGGGTCTCACCTGGGTGACCGAAACGCTCATTATTAAATACCAAGCACCACCTATCAGGATGTAAAGAGTATGTTCAAGGATGGTTAACAGACTGCCTTCGAGTGTATCTGTATTCAAAATCATGGCCAGCATTCCCATGGCTCCGATAGTTGCTGCCCGAGCGCCATAGACCGCAAACATGGAATAGGAAAAACTGATTATAATAATTCCGGCCAATAACAAAAACGGAATACTGTTGATGAGATTGACAATCAGGGCGGTCAAAATCACAAGTGTCAGGCAGATAAACATTCCGTTCCTGCGGTGGCTCGCAGGTCCTGGGGTGTCAGCGAGTCCTACCATCAAAGCTCCAAGGGACACAGTAATCCCAACCTGGATGTTGCCAAAATAGGTGAACAGAAATGCAGGGATCAGCGTGCCTAATGATATTCTGACACCATCAGCAAAGTATTGACCGTAAAAGAAACTTTGGATTTCCCTGGTTTTGCCCATAGTTTGCCACTCCCTCGAAATTGATGCGTAAAGCGGATTTAGACAAATATACACTTAGTCAGATTAAATTGCATATAAAAGGAAATTTATCTAAGTTTGTTGCTCAAAAACAAGGAATAATGAAAAGCACCAGATTATTTTTGATAGGGGCGTTTGCCGTTGGCTTCGCAGTAGCTTCTTGTGGCTATTCGAATCCGGATAAAATCACCAAAGAGCAGCTTTATAGCAATGCCACGCATGTGGATTCAGAAGGTTTTACATTCTTCAAAACGACATATGAAAAAGCTGCCTATGAACTTTCCCATGCGAATTATGCCCTTAGTCAGGGAGTTTCGGGCGATGCAAAAGCTATTGCTGATCAGATCGTAGCTGCCTATACCGATATGCTGCCTGAATTGGAGCAATTGGCTATTACAAAGCAGGTGATTGTGCCCGATCCGGGTGCATTGGTGTTTACCGCTCCCGAAGTAACCGCTGAGGAAGATAGTGTGGCCGTTCCATTTGATGCTGAGGCGTACGTTTTGCATGTTCAGAAAGAACACAAGGAGCTGCTCAATCAATTTAAGCGTGTCAGTCGTAATACAGATCTGGATTTAAGAAAATTCGGTTCCGATAAAATTGCTGCGGTTAAAGAAATTTTTGCCCTTTCCGGTGGCCAAGAAGATGAAAGTGCACATTGATTTAACAGTGACATAACGCTGTAGTTATCTGACATTGTTAATATTGTCCCATTATTCAGGGGTAGGCAAGGACGTTGACAATGGATAAGAAAAATTACCCGATCATCAATCGGGAAATCAGTTGGCTGTATTTCAATGAACGGGTTCTTCAGGAGGCTGCGGATGCTTCGGTCCCCCTGATCGAGCGGCTTCGATTTCTTGCTATTTTTTCTTCTAATCTGGATGAGTTTTACCGGGTTCGGGTCGCTACCCTCAACCGCCTTGCCGACATCAACCAGAAATCAAAATCCATGTTGGGATACAATCCAAAAAGTATTCTCAACGAGATTAAAGCCATTGTAGTAAGGCTCGAAAAAAGATTTGATGAACTCTATGAGCAAGAGATTATTCCCAAACTGGAGTCTGAAAAAATTTTCATAATCAATGAGCAACAGCTCAATGTAGCCCGTGGAGAATTCGTCCGAAATTATTTCAGGCAACATATATTGCCAAGTCTGGTCCCGATTATGCTTAGTGAAGGGGATACGGACAAGCCTTTTCCCGAATTGAACGATCGGCGGATTTATCTTTTTATCCGCCTGATTTTTAAGAAAAAAACCCGATATGCCCTGCTGGAGGTGCCAACCCGCTCTATTTCCCGTTTTTTGGAACTGCCGGAGCAGAAGGGATTGAAGTTTATCATTCTGCTTGAGGATATTATCCGGTACTGCCTGGAAGATCTGTTCTTTATTTTCAAATTTGACCACGTCGAAGCTTATAGCATACAGCTTACCCGCGATGCCGAACTGGATATTGAGGAAAATGTAAGCGAAAAGTTTGTGGAGGCATTGGCCGAAGGTTTGCTGCGCAGGGGGAAGGGACGGCCGATGCGCCTATTGTATGACAGTGAGTTGCCAAAGGAAATGTTGGGTTATCTTGTCAGCCGGACGGGACTTAGCCCGGATGCATTGATTCCTGGTGGCCGTTATCAGCAGTTTAAGGATTTTATTTCATTTCCAAATGTTGGGGCCCCGCACCTCGAATATCCAGCCCTGCCACCACTGAGGCTCAAGAACCTGAATCTTGGAAACAGTATTTTCAGCCAAATGGCAGAAAGGGACTATCTGATCAGCCTTCCTTACCAATCCTTTGATTATATCGTTCATTTTCTCCGGGAGGCTGCTATTGATCCCAAAGTACGTCAAATCTATATTTGCCTGTATCGTCTGGCCGAAAATTCTTCGGTGATCAACGCCCTGATCAATGCGGCCCGAAACGGAAAAGAGGTGAATTGTTTGATAGAACTCAAAGCCCGGTTTGATGAGGAGGCGAATATTTATTGGAGAAACAAGCTGGTCGAAGGAGGTGTCAATGTGGACATTGGAGTTTTGGAATATAAGGTACATGCCAAAATTTGTCTGGTGACCCGGCGGGAAAAGGGAAAATTGGTGTCCTATGCCAATCTGGCTACCGGCAATTTCAATGAAAAGACAGCAACTATTTATGCGGATCATAGTCTTTTTACGGTCAATAAGGTAATCACCAAGGATTTGAAAAGGATGTTTGTGGGCTTGGGAAAGCAGGAGTTTTACCAAGGCTATAAGGCATTGATTACCTCCCCCCTGGAGACCCGGGATCGGTTTTACCAAATGATTGACCGGGAAATTGAAATTGCCCGCTCTGGAGGGAAGGCCTATATGATTCTTAAAATGAATAGTTTGACTGATGAGCTGACAATTCAAAAGTTATATGAAGCCAACAATCATGGGGTCAGGATTCAACTGATCGTTCGTGGGATGTGCTGTCTTATTCCGGGCCAGGCGGGGTATAGTGAGCACATTACGGTGCGAAGCATAGTGGACCGCTTTCTGGAACATGCACGGGTGTGGATTTTTGGAAATGGAGGGAATGAGGAGGTTTTTCTGGCATCAGCCGATTTGATGAGTAGGAATATTGACCGGAGGGTGGAAGTTGGATTTCCCATCCTGGACCCTGAAATTCGTAAAGAAATCCGTGATATTATCAATATGCAATTGAGGGACAATACCAAGGCCCGCGAGATCAATATTCACAACAACAACCGATATATAGGCGCAAGGAGCAAAATCCGCCACAGGGCTCAAATAGACATTTATCATTACTTAAAATACAAATAATATTGAGATACGCAGCAATTGACATAGGATCCAATGCCGTCCGGCTTTTGATAGCAGACATTATCCGCAACAATGGAATCGTTTCGTTTAAAAAGAACACCTTGATCCGGGTGCCTTTGCGTCTGGGCGACGATGCATTTATCAATAAAGAGATTTCCTCCCAAAAAGAGGAAGACCTGATCAAAACCATGTCCGCTTTCCGCAATTTGATGGATGTTTACAAGGTCAGTGAATATATGGCCTGTGCTACTTCGGCAATGCGGGAGGCCGCCAACGGGGGTAAAATTGTAGAAAAGGTACAGCGGGGGGGTGTAGATTTGCAGATTATCGATGGCAGCCGGGAAGCAAAAATTATTTATAGCAGTCATATCCAACAACAATTGGAGGGTAAGAAAACCTACCTTTATATTGATGTAGGCGGGGGAAGCACGGAATTGACGTTGTTTGACGACTTGAAAATGATTGCATCCCGTTCCTTTGATATAGGGACCATCCGGATTCTGGATAATCAGGATAAGGAAGAGATTTGGGAGGAAATGCGGAATTGGGTTAGGGAGCAATGCAAACCGTTCAAGGTGGTGGACGGGATCGGGACCGGGGGGAATATCAATAAACTTTCCCGATTGGTTAATGCCGGTGATGACAAGCCTATGTCCTATGCCAAACTCAAATCCATGTATGAGTACCTCAATTCCTTCTCATTAAAGGATAGGATAAATGTACTGGGCCTCAATAGTGACCGGGCTGATGTTATTATTCCTGCCTGCGAGATTTTTCTCACCTTGATGAAATACGGGCGGCTGAGGAAAATCAATGTGCCTCGTGTGGGGCTTGCTGACGGAATGATCCAGACCATGATCGATCAGGTAGGGGCTTCGTTGCAAGAGGAAAACTTGAACAAATAGATATCAAGATTATACTAACTTCCTTTTGCAAAAAAGCAAAATCAGGTTTGTAATCCAGGAAAAATACGGTATTTTTGCCTCACCCAATCAAGGCGCGATCCACTAAGAAAGGTTTATCTTCTTTAAAAGAGCGACTAAGGATTGGAGGAAAACATAGAAATGCCCGGGTGGCGAAATTGGTAGACGCACCATCTTGAGGGGGTGGCGCACTAAGTGCGTGGCAGTTCGAATCTGCTCCCGGGCACAACAAAACGGAAGCCCTTGCGACAGCAAGGGTTTTTGTTGTTTTAAAACCACTCCTTTCACAGCTTTCACTCTTTCCGAGAAATGAATTCATTTCTCGGAAAGAGTGTTTTTGCGAAAACACAAAATCCCCAAATTCATACAAATTTGGGGAAGAAAGAAAATGAGATCGCACAAGTATCTGATTTTTTTAGCCAGTCCGCAGGTATTACTAAGTGACGACAAACAGTGCCGCTGCCCCTCTTGGGGGCAGGGTTTCCTTTACTCCTCTTTCCCTCTGGAAGTGTTGATCCCAAAAGGTAAGTACAACGGACAAACACTCACCAGCGAGGTCAGCACAAAAACTATTGCCAAGACCCCCAGCACAATTGCCGTGGTTCCTGAAATCACATTAGTAAAATACAGCACTGCGATGACAAGTGCAAACACAATGCGGATAGTTTTGTCTGTAGGTCCAACATTCTTTTTCATAATGATAATTATTTAATAATAGGATTCACTTCAACTTTTGTTTTCATCGAGTTTGTCACCAGACAATGGAGCTTTGATTTTTCCACCACCCGCAACGCCCTGTCCTTATCTTTTTCAGAATTATTCAAAACGATGACGGGACTCACCTCGGCCTCGGTAATCAAATATTTCCCATCCACCATTTCCAGTTTTATCTTCGTGTTGCAATCAAAACTATCAAATAAAACCCGGGAGTTTTCTGCGATGGCCAAGAAGGTTGCCATGTAACAACTATTGATTGCCGCTGCATACAAATGTTCTGGAGACCAGATATTCGGCACTCCATTCGGAAATTCCGGCGGAGTTGCGCAAGTGATTTTGGTGTCCAATACAGGAGACGACAATTCCCCAATCTTACCCTCCTTCCAGGTAAGGTCTGTTTCAAAAAAGTGTACTGCCGACATATTATTTCAGATTTAAGTTAAAACAAAAATTAGTGCCTAATATTACAATAATACCTTATCATTATCTAAAACTCTGTAACTTAGGTTACATAAGGTCAGCTTTCCGGCCCCGAACACATAATTTTGCTTTTTACCTATAGTCATCGTACATTTACCTGATGTATTTCTTCAGGAAAAAAGACCCGAACAGACCCACGAGCTTCAATTTGCGGGTTATGCATGTTTTCAATGTGGTGGCCATTATTTTGTTTCTGGTAGCAATTCTTTATAAAGTAATCATCCATTTCTTTTAAGTCATTTTTTTAAGTCATTAATAACATTTTATGGCAAAGCAAATCATAATCACCGAAAACGCTCCTGCTCCGATTGGCCCCTACAATCAAGCCATCCTGGCAGGCAATACCTTGTATGTTTCCGGGCAAATCCCCATGGATCCAAATACGGGGGAATTGGTGCAGGGAAGCATAGGGGCTGAAGCCCAGCAGGTGATGGAAAATCTTGAAGCCGTCCTGAGCGCTGCCGGATTTGGGTTTGAAAACGTAGTGAAAAGCACTATTTTTCTTCGGGATATGGCTGATTTTGCTGATGTCAACGAAGTGTATGGCCGCTATTTCGGGGAGTCAGCCCCTGCTCGGGAGACAGTAGCCGTAGCTGGCTTGCCCAAAAATGTGAACGTAGAGATTTCAGTGATTGCCTGGAAAGGCTAATGCTGCCTGCATGACCGAAAATAAACAGGCTCACGAATCGTCGGGCAGTTTGAAATATTTTTCCTCGGCCTTCCTGGCTGCTGCGCTGTGGGGTTTTATGTCTATTCCCCTGCGGGCAATACGAGAATGGTCCTCCTTTGATATTCTGTATTTCCGGATTCTGGTTTCCTGCCTCCTGATCTGGATTTTTATTTTTATTTTCCGCAAAAAACAATGGGCGGCGGACAGGATTTATATTCGTTCATTGAGCAATCCGGATAAAAAGCGACTTTTTATCCTGACCCTGATAGCCTCATTCCTGATTATGGGAAATTGGTTTACCTATATCTATGCGGTCAATCATATTTCTGTACAATCTGCAGCTTTCGCCTATATGGTTTGCCCTTTGCTCACCACCCTGGCCGGTTACCTGATCCTGAAAGAAAGACTGTCTTCTTTGAAAAAGCTCGGTTTGGTCATCGCCCTGATCAGTGTGGTCATGCTGGCCCAGGGGTCTCTGATAGAAGTGGTCTGGTCGGTAGCGGTTGCCTTGTTGTATGCCCTCTATCTGGTTGTACAACGCATCATCCAGCATGTGGACAAACTCAATTTATTGGCTGTACAGATTAGCTTGTGCAGCCTGGTTATTTTACCTTTTATGATTCTGAGCGGAAACGATCTGCCGCAGGCAAGGGTCTTTTGGTGGAATATTACGGTCATTGCCGTCTTGTTCACCATTATTCCTCTTTACATGAGTATGTATGCTTTGAATGGCATTTCTTCCTCCACCGCCGGCATCCTGATTTATATCAATCCCATCATTGCGTTCGCAGTAGCTATTTATTATTTCCACGAACCTGTAAGTACGCTCAAATTGATAGCCTATGCCATTTTACTGATTTCCATTGTGCTGTTTAACTGGGAATTTGTCCGGGGCATCAGACAGCAGAAGCAATTCACCTCCTCCTCATAAAATTTTATTAAATTAGCCAATTAGAGAATTCACCGATTGTGCATTAATAGACAGATAATGTGGCAGAACTAAGTGTCCTGACTCCTATCGAATACCTCAAAGGCGTGGGCCCGGCCCGTGCTGAACTACTCAAACAGGAATTGAGTGTTTTTACTTTTGGGGACCTGTTGCGCCATTATCCATTCCGGTATATCGATCGTACGCATTTTCATCGTATTGCAGAAGTGCAACCCGAAATGGAAGCGGTGCAGATCATCGGCCGGCTGACTCATTTGGAGGAAGTCGGAGAGCGCAGGAGCCGCAGGTTAGTTGGGCAATTTGTGGATGAGACCGGGCAGGTTGAGCTGGTCTGGTTTCAGAGCATTGCTTGGCTCAAAAAAAACCTGATTGTCGGAGCAGCCTATGTTCTGTTCGGCAAACCCACCCTTTTCAATGCCCAATTGTCCATTACCCATCCTGAAATGGAGCGGTACCAAAGCCAGGCGGCCAAAGGGATTACCGGCAATGCCAGCCTGCAACCGGTGTACAGTTCCACCGAAAAACTGAAGAAATCAGGTCTTGACTCCCGGGGTCTGCAAAAACTGACCGCCCTTCTGCTGGAAGCCATCGGTTCCAAGATTGAGGAAGAATTGCCAGATTACATTCTTGTGAAGCATCAGCTTGTTGGCATGCAACAAGCCTGCCGCGGCATTCATTTTCCTCAAAATCAACAGGAATTGGCCCAGGCTGTACGGCGGTTGAAATTTGATGAGCTGTTCTTCATTCAGCTCAAGCTTCTCAAAAACAAAATGTTACAAACCGTTCGCTTCAAGGGGCATCGTTTTGAAGAAGTGGGCAGGCATTTTAATACGTTTTATTCGGAGCACTTACCCTTTGAATTGACGGAGGCGCAAAAAAGAGTAGTTCGTGAAATCCGCCGGGATACCGTCACCGGTGCGCAGATGAACCGTCTGATTCAGGGCGACGTGGGGAGCGGAAAAACAGTAGTAGCGCTGATGAGTATGTTGCTTGCCGTAGATAATGGGTTTCAGGCCTGTTTGATGGCTCCCACCGAAATCCTGGCACAACAGCATTTCAGGGGCATTCAAAAACTATTGGGAAGTGACTTGGCAACGGTGCAGTTGTTGACAGGCTCTACTTCAAAGCGCGATCGCAGGGTCATTCACAGCCAATTGGAGGACGGAAGTCTGGACATATTGATCGGCACCCATGCCCTGATCGAAGATACGGTCAAGTTTGGTAATCTGGGCTTGGTCGTGATCGATGAGCAACATCGGTTTGGAGTGGAGCAGCGAGCCAAGCTCTGGCGAAAAAATCACATTCCGCCACATATGCTGGTGATGACTGCCACTCCGATACCCCGAACGCTGGCCATGACCTTGTACGGGGATCTGGATATTTCGGTGATCGACGAGTTGCCGGCAGGCCGCAAACCTATCAAGACCATGCATCTATACGAGAGTAGCCGATTGCGCATGTTTGGTTTTATGAAAGATGAAATTGCAAAAGGGAGGCAGGTTTATGTGGTTTACCCGCTGATCAAGGAGAGTGAAAAGATGGATTTACTCTACCTGGAGGCGGGTTTGGAAGCCTTGGCTGATGAATTCCCCAAGCCTCAGTATCAAATCAGCATCGTACATGGCCAGATGCCGGTCAAGGACAAGGATTTTGAGATGCAGCGTTTTGTAAAGGGAGAAACGCAAATCATGGTGGCCACCACGGTGATTGAGGTAGGGGTAGATGTGCCCAATGCTACGGTGATGGTTATCGAGAATGCGGAACGTTTCGGTCTTTCCCAATTGCATCAATTGCGCGGAAGGGTTGGCCGTGGTGGTGAGCAGTCTTACTGTATCCTGATGTCGGGCAACAAATTGGGTGCTGACAGCAAGCTAAGGTTGGATACCATGGTACGGACTAATGACGGTTTTGAGATTGCCGAAGTTGATCTGCAGCTCCGGGGACCAGGGGATATTGCCGGAACCCAACAGAGCGGGGTTCTCGACCTCAAACTCGCCGATCTCAGTAAGGATCAGGCTCTGCTGACCGAGGTCAGAAATGAAGTGATCAGCATTTTCACGGAAGACCCTGTGCTGGGAAAGGCTCAAAACCAATTGCTGAGGCAATATTTGCAGCAGCGAAACCTGGGAATTTCCTGGGAAAAGATTTCTTAACGGATATTGAGGTTAACTAACGGATGATGAGATTTCTTAACGGATGAACCATGATCCTCCGACCGCACCCCTGAAACGTCAATTCAGGTGCGGAAAGCTTGCCCGCAGATCAGCCATAATCCGCTCATCTTTTTCAACATCCGTTTTCAGATTCCCGATTTTTTTTTCGGTTTTTATAATGGCTTGTTCGGCTTTTGCCAATGCCTTGGCTTTTGAAGTAGCTTTTTTTGCACTTTTGGAGGCACGCTTTGCATGTTGCTTGTCCTGAAAATTGGAAGAAAAATTGGAAGCGTGCTTTTCATTTTCAGCAGCAGCCTCTCTGGCCTCAACGATCAGCTTATCTCGCTTGTCGATCGTTTTAGCACGCTTTTCAACTTCCTTGAACAGTTTGTCCTTGTTCTTCACAATACGTTTCTGCACCTTCAGGAGCTCTTTGTGCTCTTTTGATACTGAGCTGGGAATGTCATTGTTTCCCTGCGCCTGTACGCTTAACACTGCGATCATAATCAGTGAAAGCAAACCGAAATTTTTTATGAACTGTTTCATATACATCATTATTATATGATTGAATGTTAGGCGAGTATCCGCACAGGCTCTTCGAGCAAGGCCTTCAAGGTTTGAAGGAAAGCAGCTCCGCTTGCTCCGTCCACCACCCGGTGGTCACAGCTCAAGGAGATTTTCATCACATTGCCAGGAACTACTGCCCCATTTTTCACGACAGGAACTTGCTGAATCCCACCAACCGCAAGGATACATGCATCCGGGGAGTTGATGATCGCAGTAAACTGGTCAATACCAAACATTCCCAGATTGGAAATCGTGAAGGTGGAACCTTCCCAGTCTGCCGGCTGCAGCTTTTTGTTCTTGGCCTTTTGGGCAAAATCTTTCACTTCGGCAGAGATATGCGATAGGGACTTGCCGTCTGCAAACCGCACTACCGGGACAAGCAATCCTTCATCAACTGCAACGGCCACACCTATATTTACGTGTTCATTGTATCTGATTTTGTCTCCCAACCAGGAAGCGTTGACTGCCGGATGCTTTTTGAGGGCCACTGCAGCAGCTTTGATCACCAGGTCATTGAAAGACACTTTCACAGGGGCAACTTCATTGATCCTATTGCGGGCTTCGATCGCACTATCCATATCCACTTTGATAGTCAAGTAGAAATGTGGAGCAGAGAATTTGCTTTCTGAAAGTCGTCGGGCAATAGTTTTACGCATTTGTGATGCTGGCACCTCCGTAAAGCGTTCCTCACCTACATATTGTGGCAAGGAAATCCCCGGCGCAGCCTGTTCCGAAGTAGCTGGCGCGGCAGTAGATTCTTTAGCTACGACTGGTTTTGCAGAAGGAGTGTAATTTTCTACATCTCTTTTTACAATGCGGCCTCCGTCCCCTGTGCCTTTAATATCGTTGAGGTTATACCCTTTTTCTTTTGCAATTTTGCGTGCCAATGGGGAAACTTTGAGCCTGGAGTCATCAGTATCTACTCCTGAATCTAAGACACTTTCCGTAGTTCCAACTGTCGCAGCGCTTTTTTCTCCGGTACTCACCGGGCTTGGCGCTGAATCAGTGGAGGAGCTTGCTACCGAAGCTGCGCCGCCGGCATTGGCATGCTGCTCCAGCAGAGGAGTAATGTCGGTTCCGGCTTTTCCTACAATGGCAATAATATCATTGACTTTGGCTGCCTGACCCTTTTCTACCCCAATATAAAGCAAGGTGCCATCCGCATAAGCGGTCACTTCCATGGTTGCCTTATCGGTTTCTACATCAGCAATGGCATCATCACTCTTGATGGTATCCCCTACTTTGAAATTCCATTCTGCAATCACCCCCTCGCTCATGGTGTCACTCAGCAAAGGCATGGTAATCACTGTAGCTCCAAGGGATTCGGCAGTGACAGCGGGACTTCCGCCAGATTTTGATGCTGCTGCAACCGCTGCCGGAGCAGCTTCTGCTGCATCGGCAGCAGGGGATGATTTTGGAGAAGCCTCTTCTTTGTTTGCGCCACCCTCTTTCAGCAAGGCCTGATAATCTTCTCCTGCCTCACCCAATACCGCAATCACAGCATCGATTGGGACAGCTTCCCCTTCTTTTGGTCCAATATAAAGGAGGGTTCCCTCCTGATAAGACTCAAAATCCATGGTTGCCTTGTCAGTCTCTACTTCTGCAATCAAATCTCCTGAACTGACCTTATCCCCAACTTTTTTGTGCCATTTGGCGATCACCCCTTCGGTCATGGTATCGCTCATTTTTGGCATTCTTACTACTTCCGCCATTACTGTCGAATATTATGTTAGTTTTTATTTCTTAAACCCAAAATTGATCTGCCAATTTATTTTAATCCATCACGAATGGATAATCTTTCTGGGCATAAACGTCTTTATACAATTCTGACTCATCCGGGAACGGAGATTCCTCGGCAAAGCGTACAGATTCATTTACGATCTGCTTGATTTCTTCCTCAATTTCCTCAAACCATTTTTCGGAAGCATATTTCTTCTTGACGATAGCAGCTTTGGTAGTGACCAATGGATCCAGTCCCTTGTATTTCTCCAATTCATCTTTAGTCCGGTATTTGGCCGGATCGGACATGGAGTGTCCCTTGTAACGGTAGGTGCGGATTTCCAAAAATGTCGGTCCATCCCCTTTCCGGGCACGCTGTACGGCTTCATCCATTGCATTGTGTACCGCTACCACATCCATTCCGTCCACAGCTTTGGACGGCATATCAAATGCCAGCCCCATTTTGTAGATGTCCAATTGGTTGGTGGTACGGGCAACGGAAGTACCCATTGCATAACCATTGTTCTCTACCACAAATATTACCGGCAATTTCCAAAGCATCGCCATATTGAATGCCTCGTTCAACGCTCCCTGACGTACTGCACCATCCCCCATATAGGTTACACAGACATTGTCGGTACCATTGTATTTTTCAGCAAATGCAATCCCGGCACCCAGGGGAATCTGCCCGCCTACAATACCGTGTCCGCCCATAAATTTATGTTCCTTACTAAAAAAGTGCATGGAACCACCTTTCCCCTTCGAGCAGCCGGTCACTTTACCGTACATCTCTGCCATTGCTTCATTGGGATTCATCCCTTTCGCAATCGCATGGGCATGATCTCTATAGGCAGTGATCATAGAATCCTCAGGTCTCAAAACTGACATGGCTCCGGCCACAACGGCCTCTTGTCCAATATATAAATGGCAGAATCCACGGATTTTTTGCTGCCCGTAAAGTTGCCCGGTCTTCTCCTCAAACTTACGCATAAGCAGCATGGATTTGTACCAGGTCAGATATGTTTCTTTTTTAATAGGTGTTGCACTCATTTCGATTAATAACTAAAAAAAAATATTTCAAGGCAAAGCTAATCATTTGCACGGAAAAAACCGTACTGTCACAGGGAATTTATGCCCTGGCTCATCTTTCTGTGTTTGCGCCGGCTGATCTTATCCACATTGACCGGCTGTGGAAATTTGACATAATACCCCGTGCCATCATAAGGACGTTTGCGCGGATGTTCCATGCAGGGTTCGGAGCAGCAGCCCTCCAATTTCCAGCCACATTCCTCACACTGCGTGAAATGCTCATTGCATTCCGGATTCGCACAGTTGATCATACGTGGAGTGGTGGTGCCGCAATTCAGGCAAGTAGAAATTACTTTGGGGTTGACCTCATTCACATCCACTGTCAGGCGGTTGTCAAACACATAGCATTTACCTTCAAAATCTTTCCCACCGGCTTCCTTACCGTATTTAATAATGCCGCCATGCAATTGATAAACGTCTTTGAACCCCTCTTTTAGCAGCAATGCCGATGCTTTTTCACACTTGATGCCACCGGTGCAATAGGTAAGGATCTTTTTGTCTTTGTATTGTGCCAGTTCGTTGATTTTTTCGGGGAATTCGCGGAAATTCTCAATGTCCAGGGTCACCGCATTTTTAAACCGGCCTACCTGATGCTCGTAATTGGAACGCACATCGAGGATCACCACGTCTTCATCGTCTTTCATCTGCATAAACTCCTCCGGCTCCAGATGCTTGCCGGTCTCGCGGTTCGGATCGATCACTTTTGGATCCCGCAGCCCGGAATACACGATCTCAGATTTGTACCTGCAGTGCATTTTGATAAAGGAAGGCTCGTCCACTTCATCAACCTTGAAATCCGTCTTGGCAAATCGCGGATCCGCATGTACCGCGTCCATATAGGCTTTACATGATTCCGGAGTGCCGGAAACCGTACCGTTCAGGCCTTCGTCAGCCACTATGATCCGCCCTTTCAGGCCCAGGGATTTACAGAATTCGAGATGATCTGCGGCAAATTGTTCCGCATTTTCGATAGGGCTATAACAATAGTATAGCAGGGTTTGATA